>ERZ1673696.625-NODE-625-length-36232-cov-6.964148_pt1 | contig 36232 bp, 36 predicted proteins | sample MGYA00580226_ERZ1673696 | MGnify/ENA primary metagenome ERZ1673696 (study PRJEB41218, sample SAMN15661743) | gut metagenome | host: Homo sapiens | place: Canada: London | collected 2015-08-20/2019-03-30 | study: EMG produced TPA metagenomics assembly of... | reverse complement strand
GATAGCCGCCGTTTTAGATAAAAGGAGTTCATTCGATAGAGTGGACTCCTTTTTGCGTTTATAGCTTCTTTTCGTTTTTATTCTTCCTGATTTAACATCTCTCTTATAATAATGTATCTTATTTCCCGTTCTAATATACATTGAGTATGAATTTTAGATTATGAGCAGTATATATGATTCCCGGCAACGGCTGAAATATCTTTTCATTTTAATAGCCACATTGATTGCGATCGTTTCTGTGTTTGTCTCTGATAAGCTTGTAAAGAGTTTAGCGCAGGAAGAACGCCAGAAGGTCGAGATCTGGGCGGAAGCGCAACGTATGATTGCTACCGAAACCAATGGTTCAAATATGGCTCTTATTCTGAAGATTCTGGAGAGTAACACCACGATACCTGTTTTATGGTGTAATGAGAAGGATAGTGTAATTGCAGAGAAGAATATCGACCTTCCGGAAAAGGACTCAGACCTGTTTCTGAAAAATAAAGTACGGGAATTAAAAAGCAAGAACCCTCCTATACTGATCGATATGCAGGATGGAACCTTTCAGTATTTATACTACGACGATTCTATTATCCTGAAAAGGCTGCTTATCTATCCTTATGCCCAGTTGACAGTCGTTTTCATATTTATTCTGATCGCCTTCCTGGCTCTTGCCAGTACGAAGAAGGCAGAACAGAATAAAGTATGGGTCGGATTATCGAAGGAGACAGCCCATCAGCTAGGAACTCCTATCTCTTCCTTAATCGCCTGGGTGGAATATCTTCGTACAAAAGAAATCGATCCGTCCCTCCTGGGTGAAATGGAAAAAGATGTGAAGCGTTTGGAGATGATTGCAGAACGTTTCTCGAAGATTGGATCAAATCCCGATCCGACACCGGTAAATATCAGCAATTCGATTCGTACGGCCTTAAATTATATGGAAACACGCATTTCTGCCAAGGTGAAGATATATACTCATCTTCCGGATAATCCCGTATTGGTTTTAATGAATGATTCACTGTTTGCCTGGGTTATTGAAAACCTGACAAAAAATGCTGTGGATGCTATGGAAGGCCAGGGTGAAATAACGTTCCAGGTGGAAGAACGTGACAAGACTGTGCGTATAGATATTACGGATTCAGGGAAGGGAATTCCCAAATCAAAATATAAGACCGTCTTCAATCCCGGCTATACGACTAAGAAGCGCGGATGGGGACTCGGGCTATCTCTGGTCAAACGTATCATAGAGTCCTACCATGGCGGCAAGATATTCGTAAAGAACTCGGAGGTCGGAAAAGGCACGACATTTCGTATAGAGCTTCGTAAATATAGAGGCTAAATAATTCAATAATAAAAAATAACTGCATAGGTATTGCATTTGTGTTTAGTTTTTTCGTACCTTTGCAAGGTTTTTACACTAAAAGGCTTTGGGAAAATTTAAATTATATAACGTAGATTTGAAAAATCTCGCTCCAGGAGTGCACGAATTCGAGTATTTACTGGAGAACAAGTTTTTTGTGGACATTGACGGAGACGAAGTCCAGAAGGGCAAAGTCAAGGTTCACGTGACAGTGAAGCGTACGTCAGTGGCTTTTGAAATGAACTTTCAGATTGAAGGTGTAGCAATCGTTCCGTGTGACAGATGTCTGGACGATATGGAGATTCCGGTTGATACACATAATCGCTTGGTAGTGAAATTCGGTAAAGAATATGCCGAAGAGAGCGACGAGGTGGTAGTAATACCAGAAGAGGAAGGTGCGATTAATTTGGCATGGTTCCTTTATGAGTTTATTGCATTGGCAGTACCGATGAAGCATGTACATGCTCCGGGAAAATGTAATAAAGCGATGTCGACGAAGCTGAAGAAGCACACTGCTAAAAGTACAGATGACGGAGATGATGATTACGAAGAAGACGAAGTGGAAGATATATCCATGGATGATGACGTAAGCGGTAATTCTGATCCTCGCTGGGATGCCCTGAAAGGTTTAATAGAGAATGATAACAATTAAATAAATTAAAACATGGCACATCCTAAAAGAAGACAAGGTAAGACAAGAACAGCCAAGAGAAGAACTCATGACAAGGCTGTCGCTCCAACAATGGCTATTTGCCCGAACTGCGGCGCATGGCATATTTATCACACTGTATGCGGCGAATGCGGCTACTACAGAGGTAAATTAGCTATCGTAAAAGAAGCAGCTGTGTAAGTTTGTCACGATCATATTGAGTCTGATAAACGAAAGAAATAGCCCTAAAAATATTTTTAGGGCTAATTTTTTAATTGGGATATAGAGTCTCTTTATTTTTTTAATTATGGATAAATTAAATGCGGTTATAACAGGTGTAGGCGGATACGTTCCGGAAGACGTGTTGACAAATGAGGACATCTCCAAATTGGTCGATACGACTGACGAATGGATCATGACACGTGTTGGCATCAAAGAACGCAGAATTTTGAAAGGTGAAGGGGTAGGTACCTCTTACATGGGTATACGTGCTGTGAAGCAGTTACTCGAAAAAACACAAGTAAATCCGGAAGAGATCGAAGTGATTCTGTCAGCTACAACAACGGCAGACCATCACTTTCCAACCATGTCTTCAATCATCGCTTATCATACCGGCTGTAAGAATGCAATGACTTTCGATTTGCAGGGAGCTTGTGCCGGATTCTTATATGGGTTGGAAACAGGTGCGAATTATATTCGTTCGGGACGCTATAAGAAAGTGATTGTTGTTGCCGGTGATAAGATGACTTCGATTACCGATTATCAGGATCGTTCTACCTGTCCTCTGTTCGGGGATGCCTGCGGTGCGGTTTTACTGGAACCGACTACGGAAGAAGTCGGCGTTCTCGACACGATTCTACGTACTGACGGTGTAGGCTATTCTCATCTGATTATGAAGTCTGGTGGTTCGGCTTATCCTTCCAGTCATGAGACTGTGGATAAACGGGAACATTTTGTTTTGCAGGATGGCAAATATGTCTTTAAGTATGCTGTTTCGTATATGGCCGATGTGGCTGCCGAAATAGCGGAACGAAATAAACTGACCCACGACGATATTACATGGATCGTGCCTCACCAGGCTAATCTGCGTATTATCGATGCGACGGCTAAACGTCTGGGTGTGGATATGGAGAAGGTAATGATCAATATCCAGAAATATGGTAATACCAGTGCCGGTACTATTCCTATCTGCCTTTGGGAGTGGGAAGACAAGCTGAAGAAAGGGGATAACCTGATTCTGGCAGCATTCGGTGCAGGCTTTACCTGGGGTGCAATTTATCTTAAATGGGGTTATAATGGAAAACAAGCATAAGTCCGGCTTTGTTAATATTGTCGGTAATCCTAATGTGGGGAAGTCCACGCTGATGAACCGTCTGGTGGGGGAACGTATCTCCATCATCACGTCGAAAGCGCAGACTACCCGTCATCGTATCATGGGGATTGTGAATACCGACGATATGCAGATCGTGTATTCAGACACGCCGGGAGTCCTGCATCCGAATTACAAGTTGCAGGAGTCTATGCTGAATTTTTCGGAGTCGGCATTAGGTGATGCCGACGTGTTACTCTATGTGACCGATGTCGTTGAGACAATCGATAAAAATGAAGAATTCCTCCAACGGGTCCAATCGGTGGAATGCCCGGTCCTGCTGCTGATCAACAAGATCGATACCAGCAACCAAGCCGAACTGGAAAAGATGGTAGCCCATTGGAAAGAGGTTCTTCCGAAGGCCGAGATCATTCCGATTTCCGCGCTTTCGAACTTCAATATTGATTATGTGAAGCATAGGGTGGAGGATTTGATGCCCGAGTCTCCCCCTTATTTTGAAAAAGACGCGCTTACCGATAAGCCGGCCCGCTTCTTCGTTACGGAGATTATTCGTGAGAAGATACTCCTGTATTATCAGAAGGAGATACCGTATGCGGTGGAAGTCGTTGTTGAGCTGTTTAAGGAAGAAGAAGAAATGATTCACATCAAGGCGCTCATTATTGTGGAACGGGATTCCCAGAAAGGGATTATCATCGGGCATAGGGGACAGGCACTGAAGAAAGTCGGTGCGATGGCCCGTAAGGATATTGAACGCTTCTTTGAGAAGAAGGTATTCCTGGAAATGTTCGTCAAGGTTGAAAAAGACTGGCGTAACCGGGATAACCTGTTGAAGAATTTTGGTTATCAGCTGGATTAAAAACAGCGCACAGAAAAGAAATTTATGGGAAATATTGTAGCAATTGTTGGTAGGCCCAACGTAGGAAAGTCCACCCTGTTCAACCGTCTGACCCAATCGCGTCAGGCCATCGTGAACGAGGAAGCAGGGACTACCCGCGACCGTCAGTACGGTAAAGTGGACTGGACCGGTAAAGAGTTTTCGCTGGTCGACACCGGTGGATGGGTAATTAATTCGGATGATGTTTTCGAAGAAGAGATAAATAAGCAGGTACAGGTCGCTTTGGATGAAGCAGACGTGATCTTGTTTGTGGTGGATGTATTGAACGGTATCACGGACCTGGACATCGAAGTGGCCAAGATACTGCGCCGTAATAAAAAGCCGGTTATCGTGGTGGCAAACAAAGCGGATAACTTTGAGATGCATGCCGAGGCTGCCGAATTCTATTCGTTCGGTTTGGGCGATCCTTTCTGTGTGTCGGCTATCAACGGTTCCAATTCCGGCGACTTGCTGGATAAGATCATCGAGATTCTTCCGGAAGAAAAAAATGAAGAATTGGAAGAAGAGTTGCCCCGTATTGCCGTTATCGGTCGTCCGAATGCCGGAAAATCGTCTTTGATCAATGCGTTTATCGGTGAAGACCGTCATATCGTAACGGATATTGCCGGGACTACCCGCGATTCTATTTATACCAAATACAATAAATTCGGCCTGAATTTCTATCTGGTGGATACAGCCGGTATCCGTAAGAAGGGAAAGGTGAACGAAGACCTGGAATATTATTCGGTGATCCGTTCGATTCGTGCAATTGAGAATTCCGATGTCTGTGTACTGATGGTAGATGCTACCCGCGGTATCGAAAGCCAGGATTTGAATATTTTCTCTTTGGTGCAGAAGAATAAGAAGGGGTTGGTCGTTTGTGTGAACAAATGGGATTTGGTAGAAGATAAAGGCCAGAAGGTGATCGACAGCTATACGAATGCGATCCGCGAACGTCTGGCACCGTTTACAGATTTCCCTATCCTGTTCATTTCGGCATTGACCAAGCAGCGTATCCTGAAAGTGCTCGAAACAGCCAAAGAAGTATACGACAACCGTAAGAAACGCATCCCGACGGCCAAGCTGAACGAGATCATGTTGCCGATCATCGAGAACTATCCGCCTCCCGCATGGAAAGGAAAGTATATCAAGATCAAATACATCACCCAGCTGCCCGCAGGCTCTGTTCCTTCCTTCGTTTTCTTTGCCAACCTGCCGCAGTGGATCAAAGATCCTTACAAACGTTTCCTGGAAAATAAGATCCGGGAGAACTGGGATTTTACAGGGACACCGATTAATGTATTTATTCGCGAGAAATAAGATAAAAAAAGAGATGCTATAACGGTATCTCTTTTTTTATGGTTATTCCTTTTATCAAATGTCTTTTATTCGGGGAAGAATATCTATCTTTATCGTATTCTAATATAATAAACAGTTTTGACTATGACAAAAATTAATCATTTTTCATCAGATCGTGATTTATCAACTCAGAAAGATAAGTCTTGTGTATGCCGGAATTCCGATAAATGGAATCCGAATGTACCGCTTCAAGTTTCTCAGGAAGAATTTTGGAAACATATCCATGAAATTGAGCAGGGAATGTTTACTTCTTTAGATGAAGGATTCCAAAAATTTGAACAATGGAAAGCGGCGCTCCTAAAAAGCCGGTTGTAGTTAGTGACCGCTTTTGGGAAAGTTATAATTCTGTATACGAACAAGGCCTTGACTTATTTGGATATTATAAATTAGCTTCAATCCGTTTCGTCTGCGTGTCATTTATATGTTTCGGAGAAGTAAAGGCTCCATGCTGTTGAATGATTGAGGATTTACATCTTTAGTGAATTTATATTCGTACTTTTACCCATCGTTAATATTAAACTTTACTGCTATGTTTACATCACATATGACTGAGGACGAACTGCAGGCCGTTGCCTACCGCGACTTTCTGGAGATACGCATGAAAGTGAAGATCGCTTTCGAACAGTTTATAAACCGCCTTCGTTTGCGCAGAGGGGAGAAGAGAGTCCTCCATTCGCTGATTGAGGAAAAAAACGTATTGACCAAATCGAAAAATACCTGGCATGTCGTATTTTATTAATACCAGCTATACCGCTGCAGATGAGTTTATAGCCGGCTGTATCGTTTATATCCCTTTGTACCGGGACAACGCGGTCGATTATCTATTCATTAATAATATGGAAGACTTTGTGCTGGAGAGGCTTTCGGCCCATTTCCTGACACGTTACAAAGAGCGGTATCTCGAATACAACGGGATCAACCTGCGTGGCATACATCCGGCTATATATTATATGATATATAATCAGGACAAAACGCTGACCTATTACCTGCCTGAAAAGTGGACTGAAAAGGAAATGGAAGAGAAAGGCTTCATGATCTCCAAACAGGGTTTGTCGTTGGTTCGGTTCGACAAAAACTGATTACCTATATCACTTTCCTCGACCAGGAGAACCTGAGCCGTTATAAAGCGATGGTATACGAAGAAGAAGCTTTATGGAAAGACCTGGCAAATACCGAGAACCCGGAGCTTTCATTTGAATTGAAACAGGCGCTGTATATGAAGCATTGTCGTAATCCGGAGAAGACAAAAGCAATCTTGCGAAGGTATCTGCTGCGTATCTGCGGGACGAATCTCACGGAAGAGCAACGGGAAAATTTGTTGGCAAGATTTGATGACGTCATAGAAGAAACGTTGGATATCGAGCAACTCCTGAAGCAGGAGAAGGCCGAAACAAGGCGGCTCCAGATGCCGGATATCAAACTCTATTTGGATCAAATGAAAAAAGGGAAGTAATCACCTCCCTTTTTCGTTTTTTCTCCGATTGACTTATTCGATTTCCGGGCGGTCGCTACTTCCGCCTCCGCCTTCACCTGCCGGGCCGGAACCTTTCTTTCGTTGGTTGAAAGCGGTGACGGTTTCTGAGATCAGCTGGTTCAGGTTGCTGACAAATGTCGTTGCTGCGGCCGACGGCTGAGCTACGCTGAACGACTGTGCCAGCATCACCAGGTCGTCGTACTGGCTGTCGAGACGCTGACGGATTGTTGCGCTGTTGTCCTTTTTATTGGCGGCGCGGCTCTGTGTTCTCGCCGAGGTGAGTGCGATGTAGGCGTTGTTTTCCTTTTCGAGTTCGGCCAGGTAGGCTTCCAGTCCGAGGGTGGTGACGTAGGACGCGTTTTCGTCCTTCCGCAGGTCGATCAGCAGGCCTTGTATTTTGGCTGTTTCCTGTGCTACCGGCAGGCGGGCGATGCCGATGTACGGTTTGATCACCTTATAGAGAAACTTTCCGGCATCACGTTCGGCTTCGAGCGGCAGGGTACCGGCGCGCGAAATGCGGGTGGTGATGTAGATGACCAGGTTGTCGCGGTTGGCTTCGTGAACGGCGGCCTGTTCCGTTTCCTGTGCGATGCGGCTTTCGTCGACCGTGTCGGCCAGGAGCATGACATCGTTTTCCATTTTTTGCACAAACTGTGCCGACAGTCCGATATCGGGTGAGCCGTTTGTCCGTACGTCGGCATCGAGCGATTCGATTTCGGGACGGTCGCCGCCGCCGGTCGGAGCGGGGACGAGGTTCAGCACGGAGTTGAGGAAGGCCAGGTATTCGGCGTTGTTGAAAATGGAAAGCGGAATAGTCTTAATTTTTGTGTATGTTCCCATGATTTCGATTTTAAAGGTTGTTAAATGAATGGCAATGTAAGCATTAATTTTCAAAGATAGTGGGAATATGGCTTTTATTTCACATAAAAAGTCTTTTAGGTCTAAAAAATACCGTTCAAATGGTGAAAGTAGACTTTTTAGGCCTAAAAGGTGTGTTTTCACCGTTTAAAGTTGCCTTTTTAGGTCTAAGAAACTGTTTTTCACTGTTTGAAATAGGTCTTTTAGGCCTAAAAGGAGGCTTTTCACTATTTAAAGTTCGTCTTTTAGGCCTGAAAGGTCAACATTAAACAGTGTCAAATTCTACTATTATAGAAAATTTGAAACCGTTGCCTTATTGATATAAGGCAAAAGGGACTTTTTTTGTTAAGCCTTTCTGTTATATCGTTAATAGGAAATCAGACAACGCATCCATGTCTGAAAACTCTTTGACTTCGCTGTCTTCTTTGATGACTCTGGGTTTATTACGATTCCCTTTTACAATCTTCATTGTTAAATCAATAGAATCACTTTTGTTTGTGACTTGAATTTCGATTCCGGCCTTTTCCAACGACTCCAGAATGTTACATAATTCATCCGCGAAAGATCGCGACATAAAGCGGACATTCACAAAATCAATACAAAGTTTCTGTGCATTCAATTCCAGCACTTTTGCATGAATTTTTTTCGCTTCGGTCCTGGAACGAAGCTCTCCTCTTATCAATTCTGATATTACAATAATCTTTTCCATGACCATTATTCTATATATTTATAAAAATTGAAATCTTTGTTTTCACTATACGGTATTCTTAAAGCAACTATGGTGCCATCCCATTTAATATCAACCGGAAGACCGACATAAGATGTTTCTTCTTCACTCATTGTATGAAATGCCTGTCCCGAAAGTAGAAAATATTTCCCTTTCAATCCCTTAGATAACATATTCTTACAGGTAGTAATACCATATCCTCTGTTTTCTGCATCCGGAAGGTTTTTGGTAGAGATTCCTGTACCTGCATTTTTCAATGCTTCAACATCGTTAGTTATCCCTTCTTTCCCCGCTTTTATATAACTCCCTAAAATGCTGATCCCATTATCTGCAATACAGATATCTATATATTTCTTTGTAGGATAATACTGCGCAAATATATAACCTCTGTCACTTTCAGAATGTTCTGTAATATTATCTATTGTTTCTGCAAGCATATAGGATAGAGCCTTTCGTATATCTCCGGCAATGGATAACTGCTTAACCATTATGTTTTCAGCAACAGATAAAATATCGTTTTTTATATCGTCTTTTGGTTTGCAAGCCGGAAAATTAATAATAGGAATATATCTCTTGTCCGAATATCCTTCCATGTAACTATGAAAGTCGTCTATTTTGTCAGCAATAGTTCCATGATCAAAGTTTATTGCATCTAAATAATATCTAACTCCATCAGGAATATTAATGCAAGAAATGCTTTTACCGCATTTATCTCGATACAGCATCAGTGGTAAAATGAAAAAGGGTGTAATAAACGATGTCTGTTTGAAATTCCAAATAAAATCTTCATCGTCACTTCTTTCCATCTGAAGTATTATACGGAATAAATAGTTGAATGCTTCCCCTATTCGTATGTCATTTACAGATTTAGGCATTAATATTTCCATGTTATGAAATTTTCAGATGATAGCTATTCGTCATTTCATGTTTTGCAAATCTCCTATTTTTACCTTAAACTTGCAAGAACTTTAACTAAAAAGTAGTATAATCCATCTAAACAACCAATCTCCGGATAGATTTATGGATCAAAAAGGCTGGCGAATGGTATTTTTTTGCATATTTACCCCCATTAATATTAAACTTATACCACCATGATCACACCATCTATGACAGATGAAGAACTGAAGGTTGCTGCCTACCAGGACTTTCTGGAAATAAAAATGAAAGTTCAGATCTTGCTCGAACAGTTTGCCCATAACCTGAAACTTCGCAGCGGACAGAAACGGTTGATCCATTCGCTGATGGAAACGAAGACAATTCGCACCAGGGCGAAGAATACCTGGACTATTTGCTTGGTAAACGATTCCTATTGCCCGATAACGGACGGGGATTTCTTTGTCAATTATTTCCTCTATCTCCCTCTTCACCGTGGCGATAATGTCGATTTCCTCTTTATGACCGTTTTACCCGATTTCCTTCTCCAAAGGATTTCCTGCCATTTCCTGCAACGTTATAAGGAGCGTTACCTCGATTGCAACCAGGTCAATTTGCTTGGCATGCATCCCGCACTTTATTATATGTTTAAGAATAGAGATCGTACAGAGGTCTACTATCGTCCTGAGAACTGGACGGAGGATGATTTGAAGGAGAAAACGTTCCTGATCTCGGAGCAGGGGCTGTCGGTGGTGAAATATATTGACAAAATGGTGGTTTACATCACTTTTCTCGACCAGGAGAATCTGAGCCGGTATAAGTCACAGATGTATGAAGAAGAATCTTACCTGAAAGATTATCGAAAATTCGGGGAGGTCCAACAGGATGCAAAGTTGTGGCAGGCCTTATATAAGAAGATGTATGCCGATCCCGTCAAAGCGAAAAAATATCTGTCGAAATTTTTATCGAAAACGGATTTGAACAAAAAGGATAGGGATATCATGAATAAACTGATGGATAACTGGGATGATATTATTGACTTTCAGAATAAGATGAGCGACTATGTGGATAAAATAAAGAAAGAGGAACATCCTAAAAGCCTTTTCGATGTGGGAGTGGAAATGAAAAAGAGAATGAAACGGGGAGGAGGGGATTGAAACTGTCTGGTCGTACATTTTCATCTGTTGCAGGTTAGGTTTCATATATTTTGGCGAAACAACCTTCTTTCTTGTGATTTTGAGATTTATAGCTACCTTTGTGAAAATAGAAATTAAAGAAGAAAGGAGTATCTTATGAGACGTCCTGAAATAGTAAACCGTATACGGGAAGTTATCCGTCGTGTTGCTCCCGGTGCACAGGCGATTCTGTACGGAAGCGAAGCCCGTGGCGATGCCCGTCCTGACAGCGATATCGATCTGCTTATCTTGCTTGACAAAGAAGATATCTCTCTGAAAGAGGAACAGGAGATCGCTTATCCGCTTTATGACATAGAGTTCGAGACGGGAGTGATCATCAGTCCCCGTGTATTCAGTAAAAAGATATGGGAAAAGTTGACGACGCCTTTTTCTGAAAATGTAATGAGAGAAGGAGTTGCGTTATGACGGATGAAGAACGAAAATCACTTGTTTCCATCAGATTGCAGAATGCAAAAGAAACGTTGGACGAAGTCCCGGTGCATATTGAAAACGGCTTTTGGAACACAGCAACCAACCGTATGTATTATGCCTGTTATTACGCTGTTGCTGCCTTGCTGTTGAAGAATGGTATTAGTGTGAAAACACATTCCGGTGTTCGTCAGGCATTAGGAAAGGAGTTTGTTGTTACGGGATTGGTGTCAAAAGAGCAGGCACGTTTCTTTTCAATCCTTTTTGACAATCGCCAAACGGGAGATTATGACGATTTTATTATGATGACGGAGGAAAAAGTAAAGGAACTTTATCCGCAAGCTGTTGGTTTTATACAAGCTATAGAAAGTTTGATAGAAATGTAACAATATAAATTTCTGAGAGAAAAGATCTCGCATATTTTGTTTAATAATCTAAATGTGCGATCTTTGCGACGTATTGAAAAAATAACGTAGAAGCGTTTCAATATTATCTTGTCTTGAAATCTCGACAATTTCAACTCATCAAGATAATAGACAAAATGTTTCCTGCGCTTATGTTTGTTATATATACCTACCCGGTGACGGGTGGACTATATACTTGCATAAAGCGTGGGATCATTGTGCTATTATTGATGAGTGGGCAGTCGAGAGCCTCAAGACAGTAATAGACGATGGTTCCCACGCTTCTTTTTTTGTTAACACCGAACGGAGGGGACAGGGAAGGGTAAAGATAATACTTATGGAGTCAGTTATAACTCGTTTAAAATCTATTTTTATAGTTTTGCTAAAGGGTATTTTTATTTTGCTTTCATGGATTTTAGCTTGCGCAGCCTTATCTACAGCTAAAAAATCTCTTATAGAGGAAGGGGCATCTTCAGTAGCGAGTGCCGTAGTGTGGATGGCTTTACCTGTTGCTACCATAAATGCTTTTGTAGTATTTTACAAAGGAAAAGTTCTGAGAGTAAAATGTCTTGAAAAATTATTTCTTAAATTGAGGTTACTATTTAAAACATCTGATGACTCTTTAATTTTGTGGCAGTTCTTTTTGTCTATTTTGCAAATAAGTTTGTTCTTGATTTTTTTAATTTTAACCTTTTTCGGTTCATATCAAACTATGTGGGGACTTCATTATTTGATAGTTGGAGATATATGGGTCGCCTTTTTAGGAAGTTTAAGATTTTTATTAGGACTATTTGTGTGCTTTTTATCTAATTATTATTTTAAATCATAATAATATGTATTGTAGGAAATGTGGTAAAGAAATTTCAGAAAATAGTTTTTACTGTAAATTTTGTGGAAATAGTGTAAAAGGTGAGTCTATGAATATAAACATGGATGTGATAATAACTTTTTTAAAGTCAAGAACTAAAGAGTTATTTATATTTGGTATGTGGTTTTTGTTTAATAGTTTACTTTATTTATTGATTGGAAATAAACGAGGTGATGTTTTTGATTATGATTATAAATATGGATTTAATATATATCAAATATGTACCTTCATCGCTCCATTATTTTATTGGGGATTTAGAGAAGTCATTAAATATTTATTAGATCGTAACACTTTGATGTCTTCAAGAAAAGTTTTGTTGAGGATTATTAGTTTTTTGATCGGTTCTATTCCTGTCTTTTTTATACTTGTCCCTTTTACATTAATTATAGGAGGATTTTTTCGAATGCATGCTGAAGACAGGGCGATATTAAATCTTATATTCACAATAATAGCAGTAGAATTCTTTTACAGAGATCTTTTTAAAAGGAAAACTCATAATGGTTTATCATAAAAATGGAAACGGTTTCAAATTCTGTTATTGTAGGAAATTTGAAACCGTTATTTTTTAATATAAGTTTTTTAAAACGAATTCAGCACTTTATTCAACTCATTCACCATCTCCGTTGCCGACTTCTGTGTCTCAGCCAGTCCTTCCGGAGTAAACATGGCAACCGTTTTATTCAGCTTATCCAGTTTGCTGCCCTTCAGTTCTTCGCGGAGGATGCGGATTTTTTCAGCGTCCTGGAGGCCTTCTACCAGACGTTCGAAACGGATACTGCTGCGGGGACCCGGGTAGATACTGTATGTATCGCCGGCTGCCCAGGTGCGGAAACGGGAGTCGCGCAACGGATCTTTTGTCCAGCTGTTGACTGCCCAACGCAGGTAACCGTCGTAACCTCCGGCAACGGCGTGCAGGATCGTCCAGGGGGCTTCTGCCGGGTTGGAGAAGGTGAAGGTGTTCGGGAATGCTTCCGAACAACAGGTATAAACCGTGCTGATCTGGCCTTTGCGGTCGCGTTCGGCTTTCACATCTTCCGGAAATTTGTGGCCGTACGGAATACTCAGGTAATACAGGTCGCCTTGTATCTCTTTATGATAGTTACCGGCCAGCGTGATCTTAAATTCCGGGTCAGCCTGCTTGATTACCTTGATAGCCTCTTGCATGGCTTCCAACGGACGTTCGTCCATAGAGATAGCAGTCTTTTCGAACCAGCCTTTTGCACGCAGGTGGCGGGAGAAATCTTTCAGGAAAGAACCCCAGTAGTCTGCATAAGCTGCATCGCCCGGTTTGGCTTCGATGAACTGGATGCGGTTGGTGGCCTGGTCGTAATAGTCGAAACTCAATGCCCACGGGATCATGGTGTAGCAGCTGATCAGGTCGTTGATGCCAATATCGTTCATCATGAAATCTACCCATTTGTCGAAAACAGTGTAGTCATATTCCCAACTGCCGTCGAGTTTCTTCATGCGGAAAACCATGCTGTCGAAATGATCTTCGGTCTGTCCCGCCCAGGGTTTGTGCATGATGCTGGTGGTGATGGCACGCTGTCCGGCGTTGGCCAGCATCTTCATGATCGGGCGCATGGCATCGAAATGCTCTTTGCTCCAGAGAGGCACGTCGTAGTAACGGGCCACGGAATACGGGTTCTGCCACAAGTCCAGATGGAATTTCCAGTCTTTCGGTTCCGGCAAGGTACGGTTCAGTACGTCTATCTCCACCTGTAACTTCATCGGTTGGAAGTTTTCGCCTGAAACGGTCAGTGTTCCTTTATATTTTCCGGGACGTGCGTCGGACGGTACCCATACATTCATCCAGATAGGTTGTGTCGTACGAGCGGCGACGTCGCGCATCTTTACGATATCCAACACGTCGGCAACAACGGAAGAATCCCATTCCGCCTTATTTTCACGTACACCGCAACCGCCTGTACGTTCTTTGTTCAATTCGTCGGTCATTACGTAACGCACGAAATTGGTGGTGACGTTGGATGCCGGGATAACGGATGAACCGTTTTTCAATTCGCTGACGGTAATGGTTGCGTCCGATAGGTCGTTGGTTGTCCACAGTACGGCCTGGGCGTTTACGCGTTCTCCTTTCCAGGCTTTCGTCTGCCAGCGGGAGGTTTTTGTAACGGTTGGGATACTGAGTTTCGGATAACGAACGTCCGTGCTCGCCCAGCTGAGTTGGGTAGGCGTTGTTATTTTATTCCATACAGCCTCACTATCGTGTGGCTTGGTGTCGGTCAGTTCGGTGTAATCGGTGATGTTCGATTGCTGTGCGTAACAAACCGGGCCTAGCGTTAGCAGGGCACAGAGAATAAGAGAGTTTTTCATGTATAAATTCTTTTAGAAGTTTATTCGGGGGATAAAGATAGGAAAAAGATGGGATATTGTACGCAATTACTTTATCCGATTATAATGACAGAACAACAGATTGCCGTTATCGTCGTACAGATGCATGCCGTTGCCTTCGCAATAGCGGAACATTTTACAGTCGGCACATTGCCCTTTGCGTGTCCATTCACGGTTGCGGTACGGTTTGAATTCGTTGTTCCAGATGTCGATGAATTTATCTTTGTAGATATTCCCCTGATGGAAATTGGCACGAATGCTCGGACAACCGGAAATGGAACCGTCTGCCAGCACCGAAGCCGTACTGATTCCGGCATTGCACTGGAAAATGGAGTCGCGCACTTCGGCTTCGTAGTTCCCGAGGAACCCTTCGCAACCGTAGCTGGTGTGTATCTTTCCTTCCTGCCGGCAGTAGCGGATGAAGTTGAGCATCCAGGTGAACTGTTCGTTGGTCAGTTGCAGGTCGGCTTCTTCGGCGGCCCGTCCGACAGGGAAGATGGTGAACAGACGCCACCGTTTTACGCCCATCTCCGTCAGGAAATCCTTGAAGAGTTTCAGGTCTTTGAAGTTCTTCTGGTTTACGCAAGTCACCACATCCCAGACAATCTCTTTCTCTTCCGCCAGCATACAGATGGCGTTGACTGCATTCTCGAAACTTTTCGGATGACGGCGCAACCAGTTATGTGCTTCTTCGAAACCGTCGAGGCTGATGGTTGCCGAATGCATGCCGGAGGCCAGCAGCGCGTCCAGCCGTTCGCGTGTCATCAGCAATCCGTTGGAAACGATTCCCCAGGGATATCCCCGGCGGTAAAGTTCCATTCCGCAGGTTTCGATGTCTTTGCGCACCAAAGCCTCTCCTCCGGTAAAAATTACCAATACTTTATTAGGATTGACATGGGGAGTAATATCGTCTATAACTTTCAGAAAATCTTCCACCGGCATATCCTTCATGCCAGCCGATACATGGCAGTCGCTGCCGCAATGACGGCAGGATGCATTGCAACGAAGCGTACATTCCCAAAAGAGTGTGCGTAGTTCGTGTAGCTTGGCCCTGTTTCTTCGGATACTGCGGAAGAGTTCCAGGGCGATGCGTTTACGAAATCCGGGGCGTTTATCCATTATTCTTCCGTGTTAATCTGTTCGTTCATAGTGATTGTAACCTCTTGTTTGGCTTTTCCCTCGTACCAACCGCTGCCATTTTCATAGACGGCGTTTTTAAAGGAAACAAAAGAGGTATCGGCTGCAAACTGACCGCCGTTTTTATCTTTGTCAATATCTGTCGTGATAAGTTTGAATGTTGCCCCGGGGAATTCTCCGGTTTCCCAAAGGAATTCTCCCTTTGCGTCGGTGTAGATGGTATCACTGGGCATTTGACGGTCGGGAACCGAATCGCTGATGGCGATTTGTATATTGGGGATCGGGTTGTTCTGTCTGTTTACCACTTTCCCTTTGATCTCGTAATTAGCATGTGGGCAGCCGTATTCTTCTACCTGACCTCCCCCATCATCATCCGAATCGGAACAAGAGAAACCTAGTAAGGTGAGTAAACCGGCTAATACCCAGTTCATACTGTTCAAAAAATGAGGATAGAACCTTTTCATATAACTTGCGTTGTTTCGTTATTAACTGATAGATTACATATGATTAAATACAAAAGTACGAAAAATACTGCATCGGCGGTTGTATAAGTCTGGATATTTGTTTTTACTTATTCTTTGTTTTCCACAGCCTGCTTCATTTTGATAGTTACGTTCTTTTGTGCATTACCATAATTCCATTCGCCGTTTCCTCCTGTCAGGTCTTCTTTTTTGAAAGCTACTTCCGTGATTGTTTCTTCAAATGCTCCTCCGTTATCGGTGCCATCGATATCTTTTGTTGTGATTTTGAAAGTGATATCCGTGCCAAAAGTGGTGACAACCGGTCGTGCGACGAACTCTCCGGCACTGTTCGTGATCAGCGTATCCCGATGTGTATATTCTTCATTACCAAAAGGGTCGGGAATAATAACCTGTATGCCGTTGATGGCTTTCCCGTTCTCATCGACTACTTTCCCTTTGATTTCATAATCGGCATAGGGACATCCGTATTCGTCTGCACCTATTTTGTCGCATGCTGCCAGTGAAAAGCCTAACAGGCTTAATAATCCTGCCAATATTTTATTTGTAAAGGTCAGGAAGAAATGGTTTGTTCTGTTCATATCCGTATGGTTTTAATTGTATTTACATCCATATCTAATTGATGCAAACATAAGTCGAAACGTTGCACCGCCTGTTTTTTATGAGTAACTTGCGCGCCAAATCCAATCGAACTAAATAAACATGAAAGATTTCATACGCATATTACGGCGTTTTGTGCCTCCTTATAAGAAGTATATGGTGTCGAACATTGTGTTCAATATTTTATCCGCCATACTGAATCTGTTCTCTTTTGCCCTGATTATTCCGATATTGAATATATTGTTCAAACTGAATGATGATGTTTATTCTTATAAAGCCTGGGTGTTTGATCCCTGGACCTGGGAAAGCTGGAAAGGTACTCCCGAACTGATAAAGAACAATTTCTTCTGGTTTGTCAGCGACCTGATTGAAAAAGAGGGAGGCTCATTTACACTGATCGTTTTAGGTGCTTTCCTTATTATCTCTACATTTCTGAAAGTGGGCACAATGTACATGGCTTTTTTCACGATGATCCCTATCCGTACAGGGGTTGTTCGTGATATCCGTAACCAGATCAATAAGAAAATTACTGAACTCCCCCTGGGATTTTTCTCGGAAGAGCGCAAGGGGGACATCATTGCCCGTGTCTCCGGCGATGTGAACGAGGTGGAGACCTCCATCATGAGTTCCCTGGATATGTTGTTCAAGAATCCGATCTTGATCATTATCTATCTGATCGGTATGATCGTTATCAGTTGGCAGCTGACTGTTTTCGTCCTTGTACTGTTGCCTTTGGCGGGTTATGTGATGGGACAGGTAGGGAAGAAACTGAAACGTAAATCGCTGGAAGGCCAGCAGCAATGGGGCGGCTTGATGAGCCAGATCGAAGAGACTTTAGGCGGCTTGCGCATTATCAAAGCATTCAATGCCGAGAAGAAAATACAGGCTCGTTTCGAGAACAGTAACGACCGGTTCCGTCGGACCACCATCCGTATCTATCGCCGCCAGCAGATGGCGCATCCGATGAGTGAGTTTCTGGGAACGGCTACTATCGCCATCGTTCTTTGGTATGGAGGTACGCTTATCCTGAGTAACCATAGCACGATCGATGCCTCCACATTTATTTATTACCTGGTTATCTTTTACAGTATTATTAATCCGGCGAAAGATTTAAGTAAGTCTGTTTATGCCATCCAGAAAGGGCTGGCTTCTATGGATCGTATCGATAAGATCTTGAAAGCTGAAAGTAATATCAATGATCCGGCTGATCCTAAGAAGATAGAATTGAATAAGGAAATACGATATAACAATATTTGGTTTAAATACCAGCATGACTGGGTGTTGAAAGGTGTTGACCTGGTAATCCCTAAGGGAAAGACCGTCGCATTGGTTGGCCAGTCCGGTTCCGGTAAAAGTACGCTGGTGGATCTGCTGCCACGTTTTTATGATGTGGATAAGGGAAGCATTACTATTGACGGAACGGATATCCGCGATGCCTCCCTCTACGATTTGCGCGGCCTGATGGGGAATGTGAATCAGGAAGCGATCCTTTTCAATGATACCTTCTTCAATAATATCTCTTTCGGAGTGGAAGGAGCGACATTGGAACAGGTGAAGGAAGCCGCGCGTATCGCAAATGCGCATGAGTTTATCATGGCGAGCGAAGATGGCTACAATACCAATATCGGTGACCGGGGCGGTAAACTTTCCGGCGGACAGCGTCAGCGTATCAGTATCGCCCGCGCCATCATGAAAAACCCGCCGATCCTGATCCTCGACGAGGCAACCTCCGCATTGGATACGGAGTCGGAACGCCTGGTGCAGGAAGCATTGGAAAACCTGATGCGTAACCGTACTACGATCGTTATTGCCCACCGTCTTTCCACGATTCGTAATGCAGACGAGATCTGTGTGATGCATGAAGGTGAGATCGTTGAACGTGGCCGTCATGAAGAACTGCTGGATTTGAATGGCTATTATAAGAGGCTGTGTGACATGCAAAGTTTCTGATACCGCTTGAATTATAATTTTATTAATAATACTATGAACTCGATTCGATTAAAGGAAATAGGACGGAAAATAATTCGTCCTTCTATTGTTGCTTTATTGGTATTGCTGGCTTCCTGTGATATGGCAGAAGTAAAAACAGCCAATAAGATCGCTTATCACTTTGATGAACCTGCCCGCATCTGGGAGGAAACTCTGCCATTGGGAAATGGCCGGCTGGGAATGATGCCCGACGGTGGAATCAATAAGGAAAACATCCTGTTGAATGAAATTTCCATGTGGTCCGGAAGCAAACAGGATACGGATAACCCGCAGGCCGTCTGGTCGTTGGCAAATATACGCCGTCTGCTTTTTGAAGGGAAAAACGACGAAGCACAGGACCTGATGTATCGCACCTTTGTTTGTAAAGGGGCTGGTAGCGGTCAAGGACAGGGTGCCAATGTTCCCTATGGTAGTTACCAGTTGCTGGGAAATCTGGTGCTGGATTATGTATATGTAGACGGTTCCGATTCCGTAGCCGCTTACCGTCGTGAGTTGAATCTGAACGATGCGATAGCCTCTACTTCTTTCCGCAAGGGAAAAGTGAATTACAGCCGTGAGTCGTTTACCTCTTTCTCCGGTGATCTGGGTGTGGTTCATTTGATGGCAGATGCCGATAAGGCGCTTAACTTTACGGTGGGGATGAACCGTCCCGAACATTATGCCTTGTCGGTCGACGGAAAGGACTTGCTGATGAAAGGACAATTGCCGGACGGCGTGGATACGCTGGAAATGAAAGGTATTAAATATGGCGCCCGTGTACGGGTTCTCCTGCCTAAAGGCGGTTCTCTGATCCCCGGGGACAGTTCATTGACCGTTCAGAATGCCTCCGAAGCCATCCTGCTGGTGAGTATGGCGACTAATTATAAGAACGAAGGATTTGAAGACCAACTGTTCTCTTTGCTGGCCGAGTCGGAAAGAAAAGATTATTCCACCTTGAGAAAGGAGCATGTCAATGCCTATCGTTCCCTGTTCGACCGGGTCGATCTGGACCTGGGTCGTTCCGCAAGGGATGAGATGCCGATCAATGAACGTTTGCATGCTTTCCAGGAGGATCAGAACGATCCGTCGCTGGGGGCCCTTTATTTCCAGTTCGGGCGTTATCTGCTGATCTCGTCAACCCGTACCGGTTCATTGCCTCCTAATCTTCAGGGATTATGGTGTAATACGATCAATACTCCCTGGAACGGCGACTATCATTTGAATATCAATTTCCAGATGAATCACTGGCCCGCAGAAGTAACGAACCTTTCCGAATTGCATCTCCCGATGATCGAGTGGACGAAACAGCAGGTAGAAAGTGGAGAACGTACAGCCAAAGTCTTTTATAATGCACGTGGCTGGGTGACACATATTCTGGGGAATGTATGGGAATTTACTGCTCCGGGCGAACATCCTTCCTGGGGAGCAACCAATACGTCTGCCGCCTGGTTATGCGAACATCTGTTTACCCACTATCAATATACACTGGATAAAGAATATCTGAAAGAGGTTTATCCGGTGATGAAAGGTGCTGCTTTATTTTTTACGGATATGTTGGTTCGTGACCCGCGAAATAATTATTTGGTAACGGCTCCTACCACTTCTCCAGAAAATGCTTACCGCATGCCGAACGGCAAAGTCGTACATATCTGTGCAGGTTCGACTATGGATAATCAGATTGTCCGTGAGTTGTTCACCAATACGATTGCGGCTGCCAATATCCTCGGAATTGATTCTGCTTTTTGTCAGGAACTGGCGGATAAGCGTTCCCGTCTGATGCCAACCACGATCGGTAAGGATGGCCGTATCCTGGAATGGCTTGAACCCTATGAAGAAGTCGAACCGCATCATCGTCATGTTTCCCACCTGTATGGACTTTATCCGGGAAATGAAATCTCTATGGAGCATACCCCCGAACTGGCGGAAGCTGCCCGTAAGACACTCGAAGCACGCGGTGATAAGAGTACCGGTTGGTCGATGGCCTGGAAGATCAATTTCTGGGCACGTTTGCATGATGGCGACCATGCTTATAAACTGTTGGTCGACCTGCTGCGTCCCTGTGTGGAAAAAACGACGAATATGGTGAATGGAGGCGGTTCTTATCCGAATCTGTTCTGTGCGCATCCGCCGTTCCAGATCGATGGCAATTATGGAGGTTGTGCCGGTATTGCCGAAATGCTTGTACAGAGCCAGACCGGAAATATCGAGTTGCTTCCGGCTTTGCCTACAGCCTGGAAGACCGGTAGTTTCAAAGGACTCAAAGTTCAGGGTGGTGGCGAAGTATCAGCTAAATGGGCAGAAGGAAAAATGACGGAAGCCGGACTTAAAGCCGTTGTTCCGGGAACATTCCGCATCAAACTGCCTGCCGAATCTTCTAATATGAGTATTAAAATGAATCAGAAACCAGCCTCCTTACCGGTTATCGACGGTATGTTGACAGTAGAGATGGAGGCAGGAGATTCGTTGTTGCTACAGTTTTAAAATAAAGGAATCTTATAAACAAACCCTACGGAAAGGCGTCCGGTGTTCTCTGCAAAGACATCGAACGCCTTTGCTTTTTCTGTCAGGTTGTAAGCCCGTCCGGTACCTGTCATGAAAAGATGCAGGTTGTCGTCTCCCATCGGGTAGAACTCGACCCCTCCCTGATATCCCCAGGCGGTACGGTATTTACCCGACTCGTAAGGACCGTTAGCCTTGTATACGGATGCAGTTTCGTACATCCCTTTTACGAACAGGTTCCACTTCGGATGGATCTGATAATTCAAACGGGCGACCAGCGATAGATAACTCGTATTTCCTATTGAAGCCCCGTTCTCTTCGTCTTCGGGTTCGAACTGCTCGGCCAGCAATCCCATCGGGTCCATCTTGCCCCGGGTGTACATCACATCAAAATATCCCAGGAATTTTCCGGCTTCCACCTGCTGTCCGCCCCATACCATCCACATCCAGTTCCCTTTGGCCTGTTGTCCGGCCGTAACGGAATAACGAAGAGATAACATCTCATCCAGATAGCTGCTGTTCCATCCCAGGTTATAGAAAGAAGGAGATTTGCTGCGGTTATCGTTGCCGTTCGTCACTTGTACACAGATCTCCTGTGTTCCGGTAGGTTCATAGCTGACGGCGACTCCTGTAAAATAGCATTCCATCCAGTCATTCATATCACTGTAATCGTAAATCCGATAAGGATATTCGTCGTATTCGAAACCACCCCAGGCAGCATCCTGCTTTCCGGCAGTGACGGAGAATTTTTCGGAGAGTTGGAAGTTCACCCACGCATTCTCGATATAAGAACCGAATCCGTTGGCACGCACCCATTCATTCCGGTAACAGAGCACCTGGCGGTAGGCATAGGAAAGCCAGGGGAGGACGGTGCCGGTCGCTTCCACCTTGAAATCATTCAACAGAAAACGGTCGCGTTCGGTTTCCCCGGAAAGCGCTTCGTTATAAGAACCATGAGTTTCGAGCGACAGTTTGAATACTTCCGTATTGTTAGGAATTAACGTCTTCTGCGAAGTAGCGGTAAAAGTAGTTCCCGTCAGCAAGGCCGACAGGCAAAATACAGTCAGTCGTTTCATGAATCTTTTTCTGTTTGTTGATTTGGGGTGCAAAGATATATATAAACGGGTAATATGGCAATAAGAGAGTTTTTGCTCATTTGTCTTTTATCAGCTGCCTGGGACATACAATGACTTTGTTCCGGGGTAGAGTGATTTTCCCTTGATCTTCTATTCATATCACAGCTGTGATACAAAAGAAATCCATATGTGAAACAAACGGAATCCAACTGTGATATGAAAAGAAGACAGTAGTGATATGCAATACTTGTCTGTTTTTCTGTATTTAATTTTCTGTCTTTCCGATATGCTTCATTACCTTGGCATCCAGATAGAATATCAGTTCTTCGGCGATGTTGGTACAGTGGTCGCCGAAGCGTTCCATTTTGCGGATGACTCCGGCCATGTAAAGGCCGACCAGGGCACTTCCCGGATGCTTTTCTATGTAATCGGCAATGATCCTGGTCGAGTTATGGTTGATCTCGTCGATCAGGTTGTCTTTCAGGAAGATGCGTGATGCAATTTCAGAACTTTCTTTTTCGAATGCTTCCTGGCTGAGTGTAAGCATACTCAGCAATTCCTGCAACATTTCTTCCACCCGGGTATCCTTTATCAGTTGTGGGTCGACGGGAACACCTTCCGGCAGGTTTCCGGCAAAACGGGCGATACTTTCGGCAAAGTCTCCCAAGCGTTCCAGGTTCGTGTTGATTTTGTACATGGCAAGAACGAAGCGCAGGTCGACGGCAACGGGAGCATATAGGGCAATGATATCTTCGCAGTCGCTGTCTATCTTCAGTTCGAACGCATTTACTCGGCGTTCGCGGCTGATTACTTTGTAGGCCAGTTCCTTGTCTCCGGTTAGCATGGCTTCGCCGGCATTATATAACTGTTGGTGGACCAATGCCCACATCTCGCTGATGCTGTTTTTTAAGGAGGCAATCTCCTGATCTATGACTTTCATATATAATCGTTCAATTTTTAATTCTTAATTTTCAATTACCCGAACCGTCCCGTAATATAATTCTGAGTCGATTCCTTTTCCGGATTGGTAAATATCTTACGTGTATTATCGAACTCTATCAGTTCCCCCAGATAAAAGTACCCGGTCTTGTCGCTGACACGGGCAGCCTGTTGCATATTATGGGTAACGATTACGATAGTATATTCGCTTTTTAGTTCATGTATCAGGTCTTCTATCTTACCGGTCGATATAGGGTCCAGTGCTGAAGTCGGTTCGTCCATTAAAAGAATGGAAGGCGATATGGCTAATGCACGGGCGATACACAGACGTTGTTGCTGGCCGCCGGACAGGGCGAAAGCCGATTCTTTCAGTTTATCCTTTACTTCATCCCAAAGAACAACCTGTTTGAGGGTTTTGACAACAGTTTCTTCGATATAAGCATTGTCCTTTATCCCGTTTACCCGGAGCCCGTAGGCAACGTTTTCAAAGATTGTTTTCGGGAAAGGATTCGGTTTCTGGAATACCATGCCTACATTTTTCCGGAGCAGGTCGACCTTTTCTCCTTTACCGTAAATATCTCTTCCGTCGATCCCGATTTTTCCGTCCATGTGCGTGTCGGGTATCAGGTCGTTCATCCGGTTGAATAAGCGCAGGAAGGTGGATTTACCACAACCGGACGGTCCGATAAAGGCGACCGACGTGTTTGCTTCAATTTGCATAGATATATTCTTTAAGGCATGAAAATCGCCATAATAGAAATCTACATTCTGAGCATCAATCTTTATCATAATATTGTTGTTTTATTCTTTGTATTGGGTGTATGCGATTAGTTCATTTTTACTTTTCTGGCGAAATAGCCTCTCAGCGCATTGGCCAGTAAGTTTACGATTAATACAATTGCAATCAGTACCAGAGCCGTTCCGTAGGCCATTCCACGCGAGGCTTCGATGTCTGTTCCGCTGGTGGAAATAACATACAGATGATAGGGCAGGGCCATACACTGGTCGAAGATGCTTCCCGGCAGTTGGGGCAGGAAGTAAGCGGCAACGGTAAACAGGATAGGAGCCGTCTCGCCGGATACACGTCCGATAGACAGGATTAATCCGGTAATGATATTCGGAAAAGCCATCGGTAATACAACCCTGCGAATGGTCTGTAACTTGGTTGCTCCCAGTGCCAGACTGCCGTGTCGGAAAGAATCGTCGATGCTTTTGAGGGCTTCTTCCGTTGTACGGATAATCAGTGGTAAAGACATCAGTGCCAGGGTAAACGAACCGGCGATGATGGAGTCTCCCCACCCCAGGGTAACGACGAACAGGGACATTCCGAATAGTCCGAATACAACCGACGGTACACCGCTCAGGTTATTGGTCATAATCCGGATGAAACGGATTATTTTTCCGTTTGTCGCATATTCATTCATATAGATACCGCTCATGATTCCGATTGGGAAACTAATCAGGCTGCTGCCCAATACCAGATAAAGTGTTCCGACAATCGCCGGGAAAATACCTCCGGCAGTCATCCCGTCGGCCGGCGCTTCCGTCAGGAAATCCCAGCTGATTACTTTTCCTCCCTGGATAATGATAAAACCGAGAATAAGGAAAAGAATGACAACAACCAGATAACTGAGAAGTGTGAATATACCGAACGCAACTTTCTGTGAAGTCCGTTTCTTTGTGTCAACATTGCCTAACTTTTGAACAGGTGCCATAGCTTAATCACATTTTTCTTTTGGATGAAATGTATTCTACCGTAATGCTTAACAGTAGTGTAATGATAAATAATACTGCCCCTAACAGGAACAATGCCTGGTAATGAGCTCCTCCGGCGGGTGCTTCTCCCAGTTCTGCCGCGATGGTTGCCGGAATGGTCCGTACGGGTTCAAAGAAGGAGGTCGGGATAACGGCCGCATTTCCTGTTACCATCAGGACGGCCATTGTTTCTCCGATTGCCCGCCCGATACCCAGGACAATTGCCGATGTGATACCGGATATGGAATAGGGGATGATTACCTTATAGATTGTTTGCCATTGGGTTGCTCCCAGGGCCAGACTCGCTTCTTTCATGGCACGCGGCGTAGTGCGCATGGCATCTTCGGCAACCGTAATAATGGTCGGCAACGCCATGATGGCCAGAACGACACTGCCGGCAAAGGCTGTTTCTCCAACCGGAAGGTTCAGCCCTTTCTGTATGAGCGGAACGATTACGACCAATCCGAAGAAACCGTATACGACCGAAGGAATCCCTGCCAGCAATTCAATAACCGGCTTCAGTATCTCCCGGGTCCGTTTATTTGCGATTTCTGCCAGGTAGATGGCAACGGCAATACCGAAAGGGAGCGAAAGAACAATGGCGCCGATACTGACCAGTAATGTTCCGAGCAACAGGGGGATCAACCCGAAGATAGGAGCAGGTGCAGAGGTCGGGTACCATTTGGTGCCTGCGAAGAAGTCGGAAAGCGATATTTTCTCTTCGGGAAGGACGGTTCCCCTGAAGTTTTTCGCCAGATATTGCTGAGGAAAGAATGCGATGATTCCCGGCTCTTTGCTGACGAGTTCGCTGATTTTATCGGGAACGTACTGAAATTCATCTCCCAACTCTTCTTCACTGTAATATTGCGTCAGGTCGGAAAAACGAAAGACCAGGATTTCTTCATCCTTGCCGTTAACCTCTTTCCAGTTGGTTATTTTGGCATCAAAAATATCCATGATTGTTTCCGGTGACAGATGACTCACATCGTTACTCTTATTCACGGCAAGCACGTATCCCTCTTCGACTACCGGACTGTTGAAAAGGCCGGATGCTTCTTTAAAAAGAAAAAAGACAATCAGCAGAATCGTGAAACTGGTTACACCTCCGCTGATTAATAATCCTCCTTCTACAATTTTTTCAAAAAACTTTCTCACGTCATTAACCTCTTTGTTCTGAGTGCAAAGTAAGGTAACATGTATTAAGAACGGGTTAAGACGCTTTGAAGTAAATATTACATTGATGTTTCGAAAGTATTACAAGACCTGCTTAATGAGTAGACATTCGGCTACTTACTAAGCAGTGAGGTACTCTACTTATCGAGTAGACGAAGGCTTACTTAGTAAGTAAAGAAGGCATCCGGTTGGTAAGTAGAGAGGGAACAGTTCGGTAAGTAGATGCTTTTTCGATGGATGTTGTCGTTTTTTAGAATATAAACATGTATATTTGCCACAAACTTAAAAACTTAATAACCTATTTTTATCATGAACAAATTTCTTTCGTATGGTGTGTTTGCGTTCACAGTGTTGTTGTCTTCGTGTGATTCGCAACCCAAACAAGAACCCCTTGCTGATGTGATTGACCGTGGTTTGAAAGCATCGACCGAACAGGCCCTTTTGATGGCTAAAGACCTGGAAAGCCAGGAAGGCCGTCTTCCCAAAGCAATCGGAAAGGACGGAAAACTGGAAACAAGCGACTATAGTTGGTGGTGCAGCGGTTTCTTCCCCGGCGAATTATGGTATCTGTACGAAAACAATCCGACTCCGGAATTAAAGAAATATGCCGAAATGTTTACGGACCGTGTGGAAGAAGTGAAGAATATCACTTACAGCCACGATGTCGGTTTCATGCTATATTGCAGTTATGGAAACGGTTATCGCCTGACCGGCAAACCGGAATATAAAGAGGTGATGCTGACCGGTGCCAATTCGCTGGCGACTCGTTTTGACGAGCGGGTGGGAGCTATCCGTTCCTGGGACTTCAATAAAAAAATCTGGCAGTTCCCGGTTATTATTGATAATATGATGAATCTGGAGTTTTTCAGTTGGGCTTCCAAAGCATCCGGTGACGACCGTTTTTATAAAATGGCTGTTTCTCATGCCGACAAGACAATGAATAATCATTTCCGTGACGATTATAGCTGTTATCATGTGGTTTCGTACGATACGATAACCGGTGTTCCTCATAAGAAACAAACTCACCAGGGAGCTGCCGACGAATCAGCATGGGCACGTGGACAGGCCTGGGCGTTGTATGGTTTCACCATGATGTATCGCGAAACCGGCAAACCTGAATATCTGAATCAGGCTAAACATATTGCGGCATTTATCATGAACAATCCGAATATGCCGGCTGATAAGGTTCCGTATTGGGATTTTGATGCTCCGGGTATCCCGAATGTGCCGAGAGATGCTTCTGCCGCGGCTATTATGGCTTCTGCACTGATTGAACTGAGCCAACTGGATAAGAGCGAAGAAGCAAAAAGCTACCTCGATTTTGCAGAACAGCAGGTTCGTTCTCTGACAACTCCCGAATATCTGGCAGCGAAAGGAACGAACTGTAATTTTGCTTTGATGCATTCCACCGGTCATTTCCCCGGAAACAGCGAAGTGGATGTTCCGTTGAGTTATGCTGACTATTATTATGTGGAAGCATTGATGCGTTTAAAGAAACTGACTGAAAAATAATGCTATTATGACAAATCTTCTGAAAACAACCGCTATTTTGGTTTGCTGCCTCTGCATTCCTTTCGCAGGAAAAGCGCAGCAAAACGGTACCCAGGACCGTGCTTTCTGGGTAGAAACATTGACCCGTATCGCTGACCCGGTATTGACAAACCTGAACAACAATACGTTGAAAAAGAATATGCCTTACGAGTCTTTATCGAAAGACAGAAGTGACTTCTCGCATCTGGAAGCGGTAGGTCGTCTGGTATGCGGTATTGCCCCTTGGCTGGAACTGGGGCCGGACAATACGCCCGAAGGACAACTGCGTGATAAATATATCAAACTGACAGTGAAAGGCCTGAAGAATGCCGTAAACCCGGATTCTCCCGATTATCTGGTCTTTGGAAAACCGTATCAGCCGTTGGTGGATGCCGCTTTCCTGGCTCAGGGATTGTTGCGTGCCAGAACCCAGCTGTGGGATAACCTGGACCCGCAAGCTAAGGAATGGATGATTACGGAATTTAAACGTAGCCGTGCCATCAAGCCTTGGGAAAACAACTGGCTGTTGTTTGCTTCTATGGTCGAGGCGGCTTTGCTGGAATTTACCGGCGAATGCGATATGGACCGCCTGACGTATGGTGTCAAAAAGTTCCGTGACGAATGGTATAAAGGAGATGCGCTGTATGGTGACGGTCCTGCTTTCCACATGGATTATTATAACAGTTTTGTTATCCATCCGATGCTGACAGATGTTTTGCTGACGATGAAAAAGCATAATCTGGAAGGGGCGGACTTTCTCGATGTGCAATTGCCGCGTTTAACCCGTTATGCCGAACAGTTGGAACGTTTTATCTCGCCGGAAGGAACCTTCCCTGTAGTAGGCCGTTCTATCGTGTATCGTTTTGGCGCGTTTCATGCATTGGCACAAGCCAGTTTGATGCACGTGCTTCCGGAAAGAGTGAAACCGGCCCAGGTACGCTGTGCTATGACGGCTGTTATCCGTAACCAGATGAAATCGCCGAAGAACTTTGATGCAAACGGTTGGTTGCGTGTTGGTTTCACCGGTGAACAAATCGATATGTCAGAGTCTTATATTAACACAGGGAGTGTTTATTTGTGTGCCGTAGGTTTGCTGTCTTTAGGATTGCCGGCTACCGACGAATATTGGTCGGCCCCTTATACCGAATGGACGAATTTGCGTGCCTGGAAGGGTGAAAGCGATGTAAAGGCAGATCATGCGCTTAAGTGATTGAAAATGAAGAATTGAAAATTGAGAATTAAATACAGATAAGAATATGAAAACAAATTATGAATTGCGCTATGCTGCGCATCCGGAAGATGCCAAGCAATATGATACGAAACGTATTCGTCGGGATTTCCTGATCGAAACAGTTTTCGCGCCGAATGAAGTGAACATGGTTTATTCCATGTACGACCGTATGATTGTTGGCGGCGCCATGCCTGCCGGCGAAGTGTTGCAACTGGAAGCGATTGATCCGTTGAAAGCTCCTTATTTCCTGACACGTCGTGAAATGGGTATTTTCAATGTGGGCGGTCCCGGTATTGTAAAAGCCGGCGATGCCACTTTCGAGCTCGATTTTAAGGAAGCTCTTTACCTGGGTTCGGGAGATCGTGAAGTGACTTTTGAAAGCAAGGATGCAAAGAACCCGGCTAAGTTCTATTTCAACTCGACTACGGCTCATCGTAATTATCCGGATAAGAAAGCGACGAAAGCGGATGCCGTTGTTGCAGCTATGGGTTCACTGGAAATGTCGAACGACCGTAACATCAATAAGATGATCGTGAATCAGGTATTGCCTACCTGCCAGTTGCAGATGGGTATGACCGAGCTGAAACCGGGTAGCGTATGGAATACAATGCCGGCTCATGTTCACAGCCGTCGTATGGAAGCCTATTTCTATTTCGATATTCCGGAAGACCAGGCTATCTGCCATTTTATGGGTGAGGTGGATGAAACCCGCCATATCTGGATGAAAGGTGACCAGGCTGTTTTGTCTCCCGAATGGTCTATCCACAGTGCAGCTGCTACGCACAACTATACCTTTATCTGGGGTATGGGCGGCGAAAACCTGGACTATGGCGATCAGGATTTCTCTAAAATTACGGACTTAAAATAATATGCCAATGGGGAAAATGTGCCTATGTGCCAATTCCCCGTTGCTATAAATAAAAAAATCAGTGTTAATTGCTTGTGCATTTATTGGCACATTGGCATATTGGCACATTAACACATTAATTATTATGGTAAATTTTTCATTAGAAGGTAAAGTAGCCCTTGTAACAGGTGCTTCTTACGGAATTGGTTTTGCGTTGGCTAGTGCTTTTGCTCAGGCTGGTGCAAAGATCGTTTTCAACGATATCAAACAGGAATTAGTGGATAAGGGTCTGGCAGCTTATAAGGCGGAAGGAATCGAAGCAAAAGGGTATGTTTGCGACGTGACTAACGAAGAGCAGGTGAATGCAATGGTTGCCCAGATTGAAAAAGAAGTAGGCGTTATCGATATCCTGGTAAACAATGCCGGTATCATCAAACGTATTCCGATGCACGAAATGAGTGCTGCCGAATTCCGTCAGGTAATCGATGTGGACCTGAACGCTCCGTTTATCGTTTCTAAAGCCGTTATCCCTTCTATGATAAAGAAAGGTCACGGAAAAATCATCAACATCTGTTCGATGATGAGCGAACTGGGACGTGAAACAGTTTCTGCTTATGCGGCTGCAAAAGGCGGTTTGAAGATGCTGACACGTAATATCGCATCCGAATATGGTCAATATAACATCCAGTGTAACGGTATCGGCCCGGGTTATATCGCAACTCCGCAAACGGCCCCGCTTCGTGAAACTCAGCCGGACGGCTCACGTCATCCGTTCGATTCTTTCATTATCGCGAAGACTCCGGCAGCCCGTTGGGGAACTCCGGAAGATTTGATGGGACCGGCTGTGTTCCTGGCTTCCGATGCTTCTGATTTCGTAAACGGACATGTATTATATGTAGACGGCGGTATCCTGGCTTATATCGGAAAACAACCCTGATAAATACCGGATAAAGACTCGTTTGTCTTACTGATATAAAAGATTCCTTCCGAGAGAAATTCGGTTTTCTTTCGGAAGGAATTTTATTTTCACCCGGATGGAATAAAAAGAATTACTGATTACGTAAGCATGGTTATTATAAGATAATAATTATCTTTGCGTAAAAAGATAATTGTATGCTTCTGATAAATAATCCATTTGTAACAAGCGGCTATATTGCCCCCGAATATTTCTGTGACCGTGAAAAGGAAACGGAAGAGTTGCTTCGTTGGCTGTTGAATGAGAATAATGTGGCTATCATTTCTACCCGCCGTATGGGAAAGACCGGATTGATTCAGCATTGTTTTCAATTGGCAGAGGTGAAAGATCATTATTATACTTTTCTTATCGACATCTATGCAACGAAGACACTCCGCGAGTTTGTTTTTCAATTGGGAAAAGCTATTCTTACTGCTTTAAAACCTAAGGGACGGAAGACGTGGGAATTGTTCATCAATAGTCTGACATCGTTGAAGGCTGGATTCACCTTTGATATGTCCGGTATGCCTCAATGGAATATAGAGTTGGGAGATGTCAAATCACCGGAGACGACGCTGGATGAGATATTTCATTATCTTTCCTTATCAGACAAACCTTGTATTGTTGCAATTGATGAGTTTCAGCAAGTCGCTCAATATCCGGAAAAGAATACGGAAGCATTGCTCCGTACCTATATTCAGCATTGTCCTAATGCCCGCTTTGTGTTTGCCGGTTCTCAGCGTCATCTGATGGGAGAAATGTTTATCAGCCCGGTCCGTCCTTTTTATCAGAGTGTGTCGATTCTTCATTTGGCAGCTATTGATAGGCAAAAATATATCGAATTTGCCCGGCATCATTTCAGAATGGCTCAAAAGGATATAGATGAGGAGGTTGTAGCTTCTTTGTATGATCGTTTTGAAGGAATTACCTGGTATCTTCAGAAAATATTGAATATCCTTTTTGCTGTAACTCCCCCCGGTGAGGTTTGTAATAAAGAGATGATTGAGCAAGCCATACATTTTATCCTGGATTCTTATTCGTTTACCTATTCGGAATTGCTCTATCAGTTACCGGAAAAGCAAAAAGAATTACTGATTGCAATCTGTAAGGAGGGAAAAGCGACCGCATTAACTTCCGGGAAATTTATCCATAAATACAGTTTACCATCGAGCAGTTCGGTTCAATCTGCTTTAAAAGGTTTGTTGGAAAAGGATTTTGTAACCAAAGAAGGGGCTTTTTATATGGTTTATGACCGTTTCTTCTCTTTGTGGCTGAGACGTATGTAATATATTGCAGTTACAATCCTTAAAAACTCGTTTAAAACGAGATTTGAGTCTCTCATCGATTTGAACAAAAAAGTCCCGAAGTGTTTTGGCACTTCGGGACTTCATATGATATAAAAAGTCGCAATTACTTATTATACTTGCTCCAGTCTACATTGTGCATATCGCCGCTGGCAGCCAGTTCTTCGTGGAATGCGAAGCAACATTTCAGGTTTTGCGGGGTATGGCCTTTTACGCCCATTGCCAGATATTCTCTTAACAGAGGTTTGTAATCCGGGTGAACGCAATTGTCGATGATACAGTTGGCACGTTCGATCGGAGATTTACCGCGCAGGTCGGCTACACCGTATTCGGTGATGATGATCTTCACTGAGTGTTCGCTGTGATCCAGGTGAGATACCATCGGAACGAAAGCGCTGATCTTTCCCTCTTTCGCTGTAGAAGGAGTAGTGAAGATAGACAACATCGCTGAACGGGTAAAGTCGCCCGAACCACCAATACCGTTCATCATTCTTGTACCTGATACATGAGTAGAGTTGATATTTCCGAAGATGTCAGCTTCCAATGCTGTGTTGATAGCGATCAGGCCTAAGCGGCGGGCTACTTCCGGATTATTGGAAATTTCCTGCGGACGAAGAAGGATCTTGTCCTTGAAGAAATCAAGATTTGCATAGATTTCGCGAATTACTTCATTACTTACAGATAATGAGCAACCGCTGGCAAATTTAACGCGGCCTTCTTTCATCAGACTGATTACCGCATCCTGGATAACTTCAGTATATACATTGAACGCAGGAATATTCTTGTTGGCTCCCATACAGCCCAAAACAGCGTTGGCAACATTACCTACACCACTCTGTAACGGAACGAATTCTTTCGGCAGACGGCCGGCTTCGATTTCACTTACCAGGAAGTCGGCAACATTTTTACCGATTGCCATTGTAACATCGTCCAGCGGAGAGAATTTACCGCCTTCATTCGGCTCTTCTGTCTTAACGATACCGACGATCTTAGCCGGATCAACCTTTACATAAGGCGTACCGATGCGGTCGGAAGGAGTATAAACAGGAATTTCACGACGGTAAGGAGGATCAGCCGGTTCATAAATATCATGCATACCGCGTATTTCTTTCGGGTGGCGGCTGTTCAATTCAATGATGATATGGTCAGCCATCCGGCAGATAGTCGGAAGGATACCGACACCGCTCGTCGGAACGATTTCACCGTCTTCGGTTACATCAGCAGCTTCAACGATGGCAACGTCGATTTTTCCCAGGAAACCGTAACGCAGGTCTTGTGCAAGTTCAGACAGGTGCATATCGAAATATTGTGCCCCGTGAGAATTCAGTAAAGCGCGCAGATCCTTATTTGACTGGTATGGAGTACGGAATTTGATAGCATTGGCACGAGCCAGTTCACCGTCCAGCTTGTCTCCGGTAGAAGCACCGGTAAACATACCGATCTGGAAAGGATTGCCTTTTTCATGTTCCTCCATTGCTTTTTTAGCAATGGCTCCCGGAACAACTTTCGGACATCCGGCAGGGGTAAAACCACTGAATCCTACGTTATCGTCGTGATGTACGAACGAAGCAGCTTCTTCAGCTGTAATGAATTTTAAAGCCATGATATTATACTGTTTTTATATTAGATAAATACTTGTTAGTCAGCTAAACGGCTGCAAAGGTATTAAAAAAGAATGTAGATCAGTACTTGCGGTTGAGTATTTCTGAATAAATAACAGCTTTTCTTAACTCTTCGGCGTTATTGAACTCTATATCTTCCAGCATGGAATGTTCCTCTTCGGCGGGGAAGTTCATAGGTTGGGATGAACTGACTTTTGACTTTTGGATTTCCTGCTCGGTGGATAAAAATGGTTTTGAGGCAGGTGTCTTTTTTTTCTTTTTATGGATCGGTGCAGTGGGTGCTTCCGGCTTTTGAGGGGTAGTAGCTTCTTCCAGAATCTCCCAAAAACCTTTTCCCGAAGAGGTATTTTCCTCCGGGTATGTATCGTGTCCGGGCTGTCCGAGGACTTGTGTCGGGCGCTTTTTTTTGTTTTTTGAACTGAATAAACCGCTTATTGCTGCAACTATCAGAAAAACAATATAGATCCAATCGCCTACGTTATCCATAACTTTGATTATTTTTGCACTCCAAATGTACGAAGAATTATTGAATAGTGAAAGAGGTAAGAATTATAAAGGGTATAAAAGTAAATAAGGGTAACTTCACAGCCACCCTTATTCGATTTAACCAAAACCTTAACTATGAAAAAATTTACGTTTTTCGTATGCAAATATAGTGCTCGGAATTGAACTGTGCAAACCTTTGGAGGTTTATTTTTATAGAATACAAGATTTTAAATTTTATTAACGAGAACGAAATGACGAATCAGGAAAATGGCGTAGACTTAAAATCTACAGCCGCAAATGAGGAAAAAAAGTTGTTCATCGAGACCTACGGGTGCCAGATGAATGTAGCGGACAGTGAGGTGGTCGCCTCCATTATGAAAATGGACGGATACACCCTGACTGACAAGATTGAAGATGCTGATGCTGTCTTCGTAAATACCTGTTCTGTGCGTGATAATGCGGAACAGAAGGTTTACGGGCGACTACAGTATTTCCAGTCGCTGAAACGCAAAAAGAAATCGCTGATCGTCGGCGTACTGGGATGTATGGCCGAACGGGTGAAAGAAGAGTTGATCAATGTGCATCATGCAGACCTCGTGGTCGGGCCGGATTCTTATATGGATCTGCCGAATCTGGTCGGGGCTGTCGAGCATGGGGAAAAGGCGATCAATGTGGAACTATCCACACAGGAGACCTACAAAGATGTGATGCCGCTGAAGCTGGGTGGCGTGCATATCTCTGGTTTTGTGTCGATCATGCGCGGATGTAATAATTTCTGTACCTATTGCATCGTGCCCTATACCCGTGGCCGGGAACGTAGCCGGGATGTGGAAAGTATCCTGAATGAGATCCGGGATATGCGCGATAAAGGTTTTAAAGAAGCCACCCTGCTGGGGCAGAATGTCAACTCATATGCTTTTGAAAAAGATGGTGAAACTGTAACATTCCCGATGTTACTGGAGCGGGTTGCGCTGGAAGCTCCGAATATGCGTATCCGTTTTGTGACCTCCCATCCGAAAGATATGAGCGACGATACGCTTCGTGTGATTGCCGCCCATAATAATATATGTAAGTATATCCATCTTCCTGCCCAATCCGGCAGTTCGAAGATTTTGAAAGTGATGAACCGTAAATATACCCGTGAATGGTATCTGGACCGTATCGCTGCTATCCGTCGCATCGTGCCGGAAGCATCTATTGCTACCGACCTGTTCTGTGGTTTCCATTCGGAGACGGAAGAAGACTATCAGGAAACACTTTCGCTGATGCGTGAAGTGAGGTATGATGCTGCTTTCCTGTTCAAATATTCGGAACGTCCCGGAACCTATGCCGCCAAACATCTCCCGGATACCGTTTCGGAAGAAGAGAAAGTACGCCGTTTACAGGGTATGATCGATTTGCAGAATCAGTTATCCGAGGAAAGCAACCTGCGTGATATCGGTAAAGAGTTTGAAGTACTGATCGAAGGATTTTCCAAGCGTTCGCGTGAACAGTTATTTGGCCGTACCAGCCAGAACAAGGTGGTTATTTTTGATAAGAAGAATTATAAAGTCGGTCAGTTTGTGAAAGTACGGATCAATCGTGCGTCTTCAGCAACGTTATTTGGTGAAACGATAGACTAATTGAATTATATAGTGAGTAGATAAAAAGGTACTGCTTTATGTCAGATTCTGATAAAAGCAGTACCTTTTTTGTATATATTCAGGCGACATGTTCATGGAAACTCATCTGGAAGTAAAAAAATGTTTAGATCTCTATTTGTATGTTATTACTCTGATTTACAGGGTAGAATAAGTCTTGAATTCTTAAAAGAGACAATCTGTCTAGTCTGAATGATATTCAAAGGTAGAAGAAAAAATTAACATAGTTCTCGTAGGACTTATGTAAATTGTCAGGGAGATTTAATGTGTCAATTGTATA
>ERZ1673696.622-NODE-622-length-36337-cov-30.193347_pt1 | contig 36337 bp, 24 predicted proteins | sample MGYA00580226_ERZ1673696 | MGnify/ENA primary metagenome ERZ1673696 (study PRJEB41218, sample SAMN15661743) | gut metagenome | host: Homo sapiens | place: Canada: London | collected 2015-08-20/2019-03-30 | study: EMG produced TPA metagenomics assembly of... | reverse complement strand
CAATCCAAGCCTTACTCACAGTCGCAGTTATGTTGTTCGGTTTTGAGGGTGCAGCCCCCAATATAGTTGGTGCTTATTAGGGCGAGGGTCCACCCGTTCCCATCCCGAACACGGAAGTTAAGCTCGCTTCTGCCCACGATACTTGGCTGGAGACGGCCCGGGAAAATAGGTAGCGCCAACACAAGCGGACATCTTCGGATGTCCGCTTTTTTTCGCGCGTTTATGTAATTTTTTTGCCGGATTTCATAATTTGTTCAAAGTTTTTTCACCATTCCCAGAGATGGATCTGTATAATAGATAACTATGAAAAGTGTGCCTATCAGAGCTCTATCAAAACCGGGCATACTGCATCATGAGCGAATACAAATTACCAGACCGCTCAAATAGCGCGGAAAAGGTTGATTTTTTGTGCTGAACCTGCTATAATGAACGGACTTGTCAAAGGATAACCGGAAAAGGATTTTTGTTATGCTGAGAAGATTCAAATCGTCTGTTACCTTTTTAATGAAGCTGCTGGCCTTTCTGCTGTGTGCCGCCTGCTTTTTCGGCCTGTTCGGACTGGAATATTTCTTCCTTCTGCGCCCCAGCCGCACCCTGGGCGTCACGGCGGTGGCCTTTGTGGTGGTCTACATCCTGATGACCAAGGTCTACGGCGGCTTCGACATCGGAAAGCGTAAAAGCAAGCCCATCGTGTTCTCCATGGCCCTGACGCTGCTGCTGACGGACCTGGTGACGCACTTCCTGCTGTGCATCATGAATACCACCGTCATCCACGGGGGACGCTTTGTGTATGAGTGCCCGCTGCTGCTGCTGGCGGTCTATATGCTGCAGGTGGCCCTGGTGATCATCATGGCCTACGGCGGCAACGACCTGTACTTCAAGGTCAACAAGCCCCAGCGCTGCCTGATGGTGGCCCGCCGGGGCGAGTGCATCGAGGACCTGATCAAAAAAGTGGGCCGCTATAAAAAGCAGTACAACATCCAGCAGGTGGCCTGGCTGGACCAGCCGGACCTGCTGACCTGCGTGGACCACGCCGACGCCGTGTTCCTGTATGAGCTCTCCGTCCGAGAGCGCACCGACCTGGTGGAATACTGCTACCAGACCCGCAAGGACCTGTACTACAGCCTGGAGATGTCCGACGTGGTGGCCATGGCCGGGGAGCGGGTCATGTTCGACGACAAGACCATGATGTACTGCCCGGTCCGTGAACTGCGGTTCGAGGAGCGCATCGTCAAGCGTCTGGGGGATATCCTGGTGTCCGTGGTGGGCCTGGTGCTGACCTCCCCCATCCTGCTGGCAACGGCCCTGGCCATCCGCCTGGAGGACGGCGGCCCGGTGTTCTACCGCCAGAAGCGCGCCACCTACGGCGGCCGGGTGTTCGAGGTGTACAAATTCCGCTCCATGCGGGCCCAGGACGGCAGCATCCACGTCTCCGCCAAGAAGGATGACGACCGCATCACCAAGGTGGGCCGCATCATCCGCAAATTCCGCATCGACGAGCTGCCCCAGCTGATCAACGTCCTTAAAAGCGACATGAGCATTGTGGGCCCCCGGCCCGAGATGCTGGAAAACGTGGAAAAATATACCGACGACCTGCCGGAGTTCCGCTATCGCCTGCGGGCGAAGGCGGGGCTCACCGGCCTTGCCCAGATTTACGGCAAATACAACACCTCGCCCCGGGACAAGCTCATCATGGACCTGGCCTATATCCAGCAGTACAGCGTCTGGCTGGACCTGAAGCTGATCCTGCGGACGGCTCTGGTATTGCTGACGCCGGAGGAGAGCACCGAGGCCTTCGAGGACAAGAAAACGGAGGAAAAACCGTAATGCATACCACAAAGCGCGCCGTGCTGCTCAGCTGCTCCGACCACTATAACCACCGTCTCTACGTCATCGACGGCTATCTCAGGTCCCTGGGCTACGAGACGGTGTACTACACCAGCGACTTTGACCACACCTCCAAAAAGGTGTTCCGCTGCACGGTCCCCGGCTGCCGCCAGATCCATGTGCGGCCCTATCAGAAAAACCTGTCCCTGTCCCGGATTTTGTCCCATCGGGACTTTGCCCGCCTGGTGTTCCGGGAGCTGGAGCAGGACCCCCCGGACGTGGTGGTGGCCCAGCTGCCCCCCAACTATCTGGCCCATTATGCCGCCCGCTTCAAGGCCCGGCACCCGGAAACCAGGCTGATCTTCGAGATTTTCGACATGTGGCCGGAGACCTTCCCCTCCGGCTCCATGAAGCGCCTGCTGGCCCTGCCCTTTTCCGTGTGGGCCGGTCTGCGGGATAAGAACCTCTCCGCCGCGGACCGGGTGATCCCCGAGTGCAGGCTGTTCTGCCGCAAGCTGGGTCTGCCGGAGGAAAACGCCATCTACCTGGCCTCCCGCCGCGACCCGGACCAGACGCCGGAGGCCCATCTGCGCTCCGACGGGCTGGACCTGTGCTACCTGGGGGCCATCAACAACGTGGTGAACGTCGACGCCATCGCCGATCTGACGGCCCAATTGGCCCGGCTGAAGCCCGTCACCGTCCATGTCATCGGCGACGGCGAGAAGTGCCCTCAGCTGCTCCAGGCCCTGCGTGACGCCGGGGCGGAGGTGGACTGGCTGGGCGTGGTGTTTGACGAGAGCCGGAAGCACGAGGTCATGAGCCGCTGCCACTTCGGCTTCAACCTGATGAAGCCCGACGTGTGCGTGGGCGTGACCATGAAGTCCGTGGACTATTTCCGCCACGATCTGCCCATTCTCAACAACATTCCCGCCGACACCGCCGAGCTGGTGGACCGGGAACAGGTGGGCCTCAACGTGGGGGAGGACACGGCGGCCCGGGTGGCCGCCATGACGGTGGAGGACTGTCTGCGCATGCGTAAGAACGTCCGCCGGGTCTTTGACGAGAATTTTGACCTGCCGGTGGTGCAGGCCCGATATGCCGCCCTGCTGCAGGGCATTGTGTGAGGATACGACCGTGGAAAAACAGATATTGATCCTGCTGGCTGCCTACAAGGGCGGCCGGTTTATCCGGCCCATGGTGGACTCCATCCTGGCGCAGGACGTGGGGGGTTGGAGGCTGATCCTGTCGGACGACGGGGAGGATACCGCCCCCATTTTGCAGGAATACGCCGATAAATATCCGGATAAAATAACGCATTATCGTTCCGGCCGCCGGTTCGGCAGCGCCCAGAAGCACTTCATGCACCTGCTGGAGCAGTTCGGGGGCCAGGCCGACTACATCATGTTCAGCGACCAGGACGACGTGTGGCACCCGGACAAGGTGCGCCTGACCCTCCGGCTCATGGAGCAGGCGGAGACGGACCCGGCCCTGCCGGTGCTGGTCCACACGGACCTGCGGGTGGTGGACGGCCAGCTGCATGAGATGGACCCCTCCTTCCAGCACTATTCCGGCCTGGACGGCCATCGTCTGGCGCTGGAGCAGCTGCTGGTGCAGAATGTGGTCACCGGCTGCACCATGATGATCAACCGCTCCCTGGCCCGGCTTGCCTGCCGCCCGGTGGGGGAGGGGGATATGCTGATGCACGACTGGTGGCTGGCGCTGATCGCCGCCGCCATGGGCCGGGCCGTGTTCCTGGACCGCGCCACCATTGACTACCGCCAGCACGGCGGCAACGTGGTGGGGGCCAAGGATCCCCGCTCGGCGGGTTATGTGCTGCAGAAGCTCAAGGGCGGCGCGGTGCGCCGTTCCCTGGTGGATACGGCCCGGCAGGCCGGGGCCTTCCTCTCCTGCTATCGCCAGGAGCTGACCCCGGACCAGCAGGCCCTGCTGGCGGACTATGCCGCCGCCCCCGAAAAGGGAAAACTGGCCCGGCTGGCTCTTTACCGGCGGCGGGGCCTGTGGAAGTACGGCCTGAACCGCCGTATCGGACAAATTCTTTGGTGGTGAATCTTTTGCAAAATCGAATCCTTAACATAACGGAGGAGTTCCGGCGGGGTACCTTTACCCAGCGGTGCAGCCAGCTCTCCTTCGGAATCTTGTGCCTGTTCCTGCTGGAGTGCAGCATCACCGGCGGCGGCCGCTATTGGGAGGTTGGACCTGTCAGCGTCCGCATTCTGCTGGGTGGCCTGGCCGCTGTGCTGGCCCTGCCGGAGCTTTTCCGGCATTTGGGCGCATACCTGAAAAAGCCCGCCGTCTGGCTGACCCTGGCCTTCGTGGGCTGGCTGGCCTTCTGCGCCTGGCGGGGCGTCCGGGCGGAAAACCGCATGGACGTGCTGCTGACGGACATCAAGGGCTTCATGTGGCTGTTCCTGGTGCCTGTGCTGGTGGCCACGGTCCGGTCGCGGCAGCGCCTGCGGGTGCTTTTGAGCTGGGTCCTGGCGGGTGCGCTGATCCAGGCGGCCCTGATCCTGGCGGTGAACGCCGGTGTGGTGCTGATGGACGACCCTGCCCCTCTGTGCCGGTGGCTGAACGAGCACACCGTAGGCATCGTGGACGTGGTGTCGGCGCGGCTGGTCCGTGTGTTCTTCAAAAGCAGCCCCTATATGATCGTGGGCTGTGTGGTGGCCCTGTTCCGTCAGGCCCGGGCCCCCAAGCTCCGCTGGCGCTATGTGCTGGCGGTGGCCCTGCTGTTCAACGCCCTGCTTTTAAGCTATACCCGCTCCCTGTACGGAGCTTTGGGGCTGACGGCCCTGGTCAGCATCATCGCGGTGCTGGTGCTGTGCCCCGGCGGACGGCGGCGGACGCTGGCCTTTCTGCTGGCTGCCGTGGTGTGCTTCGGCGTGCTGGTCACGGTGCAGGAATTTGCCCTGGAGGGCAGCTACCTGAGCTTTGCCGTGTCCCGCACCATCGGCAAGGAGGTCCCCACCTCCTGGGCCTCCCAGCTGCGGGGCCGCATCCGGGGAGATATCTCCGATGACAAGCCCAACGACGGCGAGATGGACAGCCAGCGCTCCTATATCGAGGTCACCGAGAAGTCCGACCAGCTGCGGCAGGAGACCAAGGACAGCCTGAATGTCTACATTCAGCGAAGTCCCATCATCGGCTGCGGCCTGGGCGCGTCGGCGGCCAACCGCGACAAGGGCGTGGACGAGTATTTCTATCTGGACATGCTGGCCCGGACGGGTGTCGTGGGTCTGCTGCTGTACATGCTGCCTTTTGGCTATGTGGTGGTCTGGTGTCTGCGGCGGCGGGAGCTGCTGCGGGAATGCCCGGAGGGGGCGGCCGTGGTCTGCGGCCTGTGCACCTTCTGGATCGTCACCTGGTTCAACCCCTGGATGAACGCTGTGCTGGGCATCGCCTGGTACGCCGTCACCCTGTCGGTGCCCACGGCTTTAGAGGAGCACAGCATCTGAATCCCACGCAACAGGAGATGTTTTCCCCATGGCGAATGAATCAAGCGGAAAAAAAGCCCTGAAGGCCGGCCTTGGCTACACGGTGGGCAATATGCTGGTCAAGGGCCTGTCCTTCCTGGCCATCCCCCTGTTTGCCCGGCTGATGACGGTGGAGGACTTCGGCATTTACAGCACCTTCAGCTCCTATGTGATGATCATGACGGTGCTGGCGGGCTTCACCCTGCACACCAGCGTCCGCAACGCGAAGCTGGATTATGTGGACCTCACCGGCTCCTACTGCTCCTCCGTGACCCTGCTGGTCATCGGCAACTCCCTGTTGCTGCTGGCATTGAGTCTGGTGTTTGCCGCGCCGCTGGCCCGGTCCCTGAGCCTGGAGCAGCCGTATCTTCCGGCGCTGATCGTGCTGGAGAGCTTCGGCATGGCCATGCTGACCTTCTACAACTCCGTCCTTTCGGTGGACTATAAGTATAAGGAGTACCTGGTGCTGAGCCTGGTGTATGCCGTGGCCGGCATCGGCGGCTCCGTGCTGCTGATCCTGACCCTCTGCCGGGGCCAGGGATACCTGGGCCGCATCCTGGGCACCCTGATCCCCGCGGTGCTGGTGGGCATCTATGTGGTGATCCGCCTGTGGCGGAAGGACCGCCCCCGCATCAGCCGGGAATACTGGCGCTACGGCATGGCCATCAGCCTGCCCACGGTGCCCCACGGCCTGAGCCAGCTGCTGCTGAACCAGTTTGACCGCATTATGATCAAGTCCATCATCGGCAGCACCGAGGCCGGGCTTTACAGCTTTGCCTACAACGTGGGCATGATCTTCCAGGTCATCACCAATTCCATGGACACCGCCTGGGCGCCCTGGTTCTTTGAAAAGATGAAGGCCAAGGAGTATCCGGCCATTCGCCGGGCGGCCTCGGCGTATGTGGTGTTTGTGTCCATCGGGGCCATGGCCCTGGCACTGATCTCTCCGGAGGTCATCCTCATTGCCGGCGGCTCCAAATACAGCGACAGCCGCTACGTGACCATGCCCATCGTGCTGTCCATGTACTACGCGTTTTTGTATACCCTGCCCTCATCGGTGGAGTATTACTATAAGAAAACCAAGCTCATCGCCCTGGGCACCATGCTGGCGGCGGGCATGAACATTCTGCTCAACGCCGTGTTCATTCCGGCCTTCGGCTATGTGGCGGCGGCCTACACCACCGTGGCCTGCTACCTGCTGTATTACCTGCTGCATGTGGCCCTGTCCTGGTGGGTCCACAAGGGCATGGTGTATGATATCCTCCAGCAGTTCCTCTGGCTGGGGATCGTGTCGGTGGTGTCGCTGGTGACGGTGGCCCTGACGGACCTGTTCTGGATCCGGATGGGACTGCTGGCGGCCCTTCTGGGCGTGTGCGCACTGTGGGCCCTCCGCCACCGGGACCAGGTGGCCCGGACCCTTGCGGTGTTCCGCCGGAAATCGGCCTGAAATCGGGACAAAACCCCGGGTTTTGCGGGACATCCCGCCCTGTCCCGGGACGGAAATATAAGAGAAGTTACGAAATAACGGATAGGAGTGAGATAAGTGGAGGAACTGACGCTTCGGCAAATGCAGGAGGGAGCTCTGAACATTCTCAAGAAATTGGACGGCATCTGCCGGGAGCAGGGACTGCGGTATTTCCTGTTTTACGGCACGCTGATCGGGGCCATCCGCCACAAGGGCTTCATTCCCTGGGATGACGACCTGGACGTGGCCATGCCCCGGCCGGACTTTGACAAGCTGGTGGCATACTGCCGCCGGCACCGGGAGGAGCTTCAGCCCATGCAGCTGATGACCGTGGACGACAACCCACAGTATGTGTACCCCATCGCCCGGTTCAGCGACACCCGCTACCGGGTGAAGTACCAGGGCATCCGGGATTACGGCCTGGGACTGTTTGTGGACATTTATCCGCTGGACGGCTGCGGTGACACGGAGGAGGAGGCCAGGGCCTGGGTGCAGCAGCCCATGCGGGATGTGAAGTTCATCAACTGCTGCGCCGCCGACCGGTTCACCCCCAGCCGCCGGGGCTGGCTTCACACCCCCGCCAAGCTGGCGGGCTTTGCCTGGGCCCGGCTCCACGGAAGCGCCCATTACATCCACCGCATCGAGGCCTGGGCCCGGCAGAAGGACTATGAGAAGTGCCGCTATGTGGGCTGCACCGTTTGGGATACCAACTGGAACATCGTGTTCCTGCGGGAGGACCTGGAAAAAACGCTGTATGTTCCCTTTGAGGATGCAGAGTTCCCCATTCCCGCCGAATATGACCGGATACTGCGCCATACCTATGGCGATTACATGACGCCCCCGCCGCCGGAACAGCGGATCGGGCAGCATTTTTACACCGTATGGCCCAAGGAACAAGGGCCGTCGGAGGAACATAAGGAAGGAGCCATTTCATGAAAGGTATCGTTTTGGCCGGCGGAGCCGGTACGCGCCTGTACCCCCTGACCATGGTCACCAGCAAGCAGCTGCTGCCGGTGTATGACAAGCCCATGATCTATTACCCCCTGTCCACCCTGATGATGGCGGGGATCCGGGACATTCTCATCATCTCCACCCCCACGGATCTGCCCAATTTCGAGCGTCTGCTGGGGGACGGAAGCCAGTTCGGCATCCGGCTGAGCTATAAGGTGCAGCCCTCGCCCGACGGGCTGGCCCAGGCGTTCCTGCTGGGCGAGGAGTTCATCGGCGACGACTGCTGTGCCATGGTGCTGGGAGACAACATTTTCTACGGCAGCGGCTTCCGGGCCCGCCTGAAGCAGGCGGCGGCGGACGCACAGCAGGGCCGGGCCAGTATTTTCGGCTACTACGTCAACGACCCCGAGCGCTTCGGCATCGTGGAGTTCGACGAAACCGGAAAGGTCATCTCCGTGGAGGAGAAGCCCCAGCATCCCAAGAGCAACTACTGCATCACGGGGCTGTATTTCTACGACAACCGGGTGGTGGACATGGCCAAGCGGGTGAAGCCCAGCGCCCGGGGCGAGCTGGAGATCACCGACCTGAACCGCTTCTATCTGGAGGACGGCACCCTGAACGTGCAGCTGCTGGGGCGGGGCTATGCCTGGCTGGACACCGGCACCATGGACTCCCTGGTGGATGCGGCGGACTTTGTGCGCACCATCGAGACCCGCCAGGGCTCCCAGATCGCGGCCCTGGAGGAGATCGCCTTCAACGAGGGCTGGATCGACCGGGAGACCCTGCTCCAGTCCGCCCAGCGCTATGGCAAGTCCCCCTACGGCCAGCATCTGATGCACGTGGCCGAGGGCAAAATTCGTTATTGATAGGTGGCCTGTATGAAAATTCTGGATACGAAAATTCCCGAGGTAAAGATCATCGAGCCGGACGTGTTCGGCGATCACCGGGGCTGGTTCATGGAGACCTGGTCCCAGCCCAAGTATGAATCCCTGCATTTTGCGCCCATGCAGGACAACGAGAGCTTCACCGCCAAGAAGGGGACCCTGCGGGGCATCCACTTCCAGCAGGACCCCATGGCCCAGGCCAAGATCGTCCGGGTGGTGCGGGGCGCCGTGATGGACGTGGCGGTGGACCTGCGGAAGGGGTCCCCCACCTATTTGCAGTGGGTATCCGTGGAGCTCAGCGCCGAGAACAAGCGCCAGTTCTACATTCCCCGGGGCTTCGGCCACGGGTTCGTGACCCTGACGGACGACGTGGACTTCTGCTATAAGGCGGACAACCTGTACGACCACCCCAGCGACCGGTCCATCCGCTTTGACGACCCCGCCATCGACGTGGACTGGGGCGTGACGGATCCGATCCTGTCCGACAAGGACAAGAACGCCCCCCTGCTGGCGGACAGCGACTGCAACTTCGTGTACGGAAAGGACGAGTGAGCCAATGACCATTATCGTTACCGGCGGCGCCGGCTTTATCGGCAGCAACTTTGTGTTCCATATGCTCAAGGAGCACCCCGACTACCGCATCGTGTGCCTGGACAAGCTGACCTACGCGGGGAACCTGTCCACCCTGGCCCCTGTGATGGACAACCCCAATTTCCGCTTTGTGAAGGCGGATATCTGCGACCGGGAGGCCGTTTACAAGCTGTTTGAGGAGGAGCATCCGGACATGGTGGTGAACTTCGCCGCCGAGAGCCATGTGGACCGCTCCATCGAGGACCCCGGTGTGTTTTTGCAGACCAACATCATCGGCACCGCCACCATGATGGACGCCTGCCGCAAATACGGCATCCAGCGCTATCATCAGGTGTCCACCGACGAGGTGTACGGCGACCTGCCCCTGGACCGGCCGGACCTGTTCTTCACCGAGGAGACCCCCATCCACACCTCCAGCCCCTACTCCAGCTCCAAGGCTGCCGCCGACCTGCTGGTGCAGGCGTATCACCGGACCTATGGTCTGCCTGTTACCATCAGCCGCTGCTCCAACAACTACGGGCCCTATCACTTCCCCGAGAAGCTGATCCCCCTGATGATCGCCAACGCCCTGAACGACAAGCCCCTGCCGGTGTACGGCGAGGGCCTCAACGTCCGGGACTGGCTGTATGTGGAGGATCACTGCCGGGCCATCGACCTGATCATCCATAAGGGCCGGGTCGGCGAGGTGTACAACGTGGGCGGCCACAACGAGATGCGCAACATCGACATTGTGAAGCTCATCTGCAAGGAGCTGGGCAAGCCCGAGAGCCTGATCGTCCATGTGGCGGACCGGAAGGGCCACGATATGCGCTATGCCATCGACCCCACCAAGATCCACAACGAGCTGGGCTGGCTGCCGGAGACCAAGTTCGCCGACGGCATCAAAAAGACCATCGACTGGTATCTGAATCACCGGGAGTGGTGGGAGACCATCATCTCCGGCGAGTATCAGGACTATTACGAGAAAATGTACGGCAATCGCTGAGCCATGGAGCAGCAGGCAGTAGAAGTCCGGATGGGGCAGACGCACCTGGGCTTTGTGGACGCGGCAAAGGGCCTGGGCATGCTGGCCATCATCTGGGGCCACATGGACTACCTGTGGAGCACCAGCTCCGTATGGTTTTCCTCCTTCAAGATCGCTGTGTTCTATGTGGTGGTGGGTCTGCTGAAGGCATACCGCTATGGGGAGCGGGGCCAGAGGGATTCCTGTGCACAGGTGATGAAAAAACGCTGGTATTCCCTGGTGATCCCCTATGGCGTGTTTTCGGCTCTGGCGATTCTGGCGCACTTGGCTTTTCTCACCATACACGGCGGCAGCAGACTGGCGGCCCTGAAGGGGGACGTGATCCTGACGGTGACGCTGCGGGGTGTTGCCACCCTGTGGTTTCTGCCTACGCTGCTGATCGCCGAGCTGCTGTTTGCGGCGGTGCGGCCGGAGGGCTGGTCTGCCGCCAAGCGCATACTGGTGTGTGTCCTGGCGCCGGCTATCCTGTGCGTCATCGGCTATTTCTATCAGGGAATGGATATTCCCGGGGCGGATCGCCTGTGGGTGCAGGTGGTGCGCAATTTGTTTATTGTTCTGACCAAGAGCGTCAGCGGCTTTTGGTTCATGCTGTGCGGGTATCTGCTTTACCGGCGGGGGAAGCCGCAGAGGCTGGGAAGGCTGCCGGTGCTGGCGGTCCTGCTGGCGGTGAATCTGGGCCTGTCGCTGCTGAGTCCGGACCTGGATTTCAACTCCTTTAAGCTGGGGTCCTTTGCTCCGGTGTTCTATCTCAACGGTGTGTTGGGTTCCGTGGCCGTTCTGGAGCTGCTGCGCTGGCTGGAGGCCCGCATATCCCTGAGGCCCCTGATCTGGTGCGGCAGGCACTCCATGTTCCTGATGGCCACGCATCTGCCCTGGCAGATCGCGCCGGAGCTGGTGATGCTGGGCAAGCGTTTTTACCTGGCACAGACGCCGACGGCGCCGTATTTCCTGATGATGCTGGCGGAGTTCGCGGTGCTGATGCTTATTGAGGCTGCACTGGTCTGGTGCAAAGAGAAGGTCAAAGCCGCCATGACCGGGCGCTGGGGAAAAGAGCGGCCCATCTGCAAGGCGGTCAAGTATCTGTAACGAGGAGGTTACAAGCAATGAAGGTATTGGTAACGGGCGTGGGCGGTCAGCTGGGCCACGATGTGATGAACGAGCTGGCCCGCCGGGGCCATCAGGGCGTGGGCAGCGACATTGCCCCGGTATACAGCGGCATCGCCGACGGCTCCGCCGTGACGGGGATGCCCTATGTGGCCATGGACATCACCAATGAGCAGCAGGTGCGGCAGGTGATGGACCAGGTGCGGCCCGACGCCGTGATCCACTGCGCCGCCTGGACGGCGGTGGACCTGGCCGAGGACGCCGACAAGCAGCCCAAGGTCCGGGCCATCAACGTGGACGGCACCGCCCATCTGGCCCAGGCCTGCCGGGAGACGGACTGCAAGATGATGTACATTTCCACGGACTATGTGTTCAACGGCCAGGGCCAGACGCCCTGGCAGCCGGACTGCAAGGACTATCAGCCCCTGAATTTCTACGGCGAGACCAAGCTGGGCGGCGAGCTGGCCGTCAGCTCCCGGCTGGAGAAGTATTTCATCGTGCGGATCGCCTGGGTGTTCGGCCTGAACGGCAAGAACTTCATCAAGACCATGCTGCAGCTGGGCAGGACCCACGACAAGCTGCGGGTGGTGTGCGACCAGATCGGCACGCCCACCTATACCCTGGACCTGGCGCGACTGCTGGTGGACATGATCGAGTCCGACAAGTACGGGTATTACCACGCCACCAACGAGGGCGGGTATATCTCCTGGTACGACTTCGCCTGCGAGATCTTCCGCCAGGCGGGGCTGCCGGTGCAGGTGGACGCCGTGACCACGGCGGAATACGGCGCGTCCAAGGCGGCCCGGCCCTTCAACAGCCGCCTGGACAAGAGCAAGCTGGCGGAGAACGGCTTCACGCCGCTGCCGGAGTGGAAGGACGCCCTGAGCCGGTATCTCCGGGAGCTGGGCGACAATCAGTAAGCGAAAAAACACCGGCTGCGCAGCAGCCGGTGTTTTTTTGTCCTTTTCAGGGGAAGAAAAATGCGCTATACTGTCAGATGAGAGTTTTTCGGGACAGCGGAGGTGGTATCCTGCTGTCGGAAAGGAGGCGGGCAGATGCTTCATATATGGGTGGGCCGGGCCGGTTCCGGGAAATCCCGGCGGGTGCTGGAGGCCATGGAAAAGAACCGCCGTCTGCGGCGGCAGGTGCTGCTGGTGCCGGAGCATATCTCCCACGAGGCGGAGGTGGACCTGTGCCGGGCCCTGGGGCCCACGGCGTCCCGGGACGCGGAGGTGCTGAGCTTCCGGAGCCTGTCGTCCCGGGTGCTGGCGGAAACCGGCGGTCTGGCGGAGTTTACCTTGGACAACGGGGGAAAGCTGCTGACCATGCGGCGGGTGCTGCAGGAGCTGGCCCCGGAGCTGCGGGTATTCGGACGGCCCAGCCAGCGGGCGTCGTTCCTGCGGCAGCTGACAGACCTGACGGAGGAGTTCTACGCCTACGAGATCGGCCCCCAGGCCCTGTACCGGCAGGTAGAGGACCTGGACGGGGCCATGGGCGGCAAGCTGCGGGACATCGCCCTGATATACGCCGCCTATGACGCCCGGCTGCGCAGCGGCGATTTCGATGCCCGCTCCCGGCTCCAGAAGCTCCGGGAGCATCTGGAGGGAAGCGGCTATCTCCGGGGCTGCGACGTGTATCTGGACGGATTTTCATACTTCAACCGCCAGGAGGAGAGCATTCTGGAGCTGGTGCTGCGGCAGGCCGAAAGCGTCACGGTGACGCTGCTGGGAGACCGGAGCAGCGACCGGCTGTTTCAGAACGCCCTGCGCCAGCGGATGCGCCTGGAGCGCATGGCCCGCCGGGCGGGGCAGGAGACGGACGTGCTGTGGTGCGAAAGCCGGGGGCAGGGCCCCCTGGGGCACCTGGAAGCCCACTTTTTCGGCCAGGAGGTCCCCTACGGCGGGGAACCGGAGGGCCTGGAGCTGTACCAGGCGGCCACGGCCTTTACCGAGGTGGAATGGGTGTCCCAGCAGCTGCGGCAGCTGGCGGCGGAGGGCTATCGCTGGCGGGACATGGGCGTGTGCGCCCGGAATATGGAGGTCTACGGCCCGTTGCTGGAGAGCGTGTTCCGCCGGGACGGCATCCCGGCCTATATCAGCCGCCGCAGCGACCTGCTGGAAAAGCCCCCCATCACCATGCTGCTGGGGGCACTGGACGCCGTCACCGGCGGCTTCGACCGGGAGGACGTGTTCCGCTGCCTGAAAACCGGCCTGGGCGGCATCACCCCGGACGAGTGCGACATTCTGGAAAATTACGTCATCCTGTGGGACATCCGGGGCAGTTCCATGTGGCTGCGGGAGGGGGACTGGACGGCAAGCCCCGACGGATACGGCCGGGAGCCGACGGAGCGCAGCGCCGCCCGGCTGGAGCGGGTGAACGGCATCCGGCGGCGGGTGCGCCTGCTGCTGGAGCCTCTGTACCGGGGGATGCGCACCGCCGGGGCGGCCCGGCAGAAGGCGGAGTGCCTGTATGGTTTTTTGCAGGAGGCCGGGGTGCCGCAGACCCTGGAGGACACGGCGAAAAAGCTCCTGGAGGAGGACCGGCCCCAGCTGGCGGAGGAATATGTCCAGCTGTGGGCGATCTTCTGCGGGGTGCTGGACCAGTTTGCGGAAATCCTGGGGGATACGGAGCTGTCCGGCGAGGAGTTCGCCCGGCTCCTGCGGCTGGTGCTGACCCAGTACAGCGTGGGCACCATCCCGGCCACCCTGGACCAGGTGAAGGTCAGCGAGATCACCCGCAACGACCGGCACCGGGTGAAGTGCCTGTTCCTGCTGGGAGCCAACGACCATGTGCTGCCCATGCCCCCCAGCGGCCACGGCCTGCTGGACCCGGAGGACCGGGCCGCCCTGCAGCAGCGGGAGATCCTGCTGTCGGACGCCAGCTTCGACCCGCTGGACAACGAATTGCAGAATATTTACGCCTGCCTGGCCCAGCCCACGGACCGGCTCACCGTCAGCTGGCCGGTGGGGGACGTCAACGGCAGCCAGCTGCGCCCCTCCTTTGTGGTGCAGCGGATGGAAAAGCTGTTTCCCCGGCTGCGGGTGACCCGGGAGGACGGCAGCTACCGGCGCAGACTCCCCGCCACGGCCCTGGAGCTGGCGGGAGAGGACCCCGCCCTGCGGCAGTATTTCCGCGGGCGGGGGGACTATGACCGGGTGCTGGACGCCATGGACCGGGGCCGGGCCCTGGGCCGGGGACGGCTGTCCGGCCCGGCGGTGGAGGCCCTGTATGGCCGCTCCCTGCATATGTCCGCCTCCCGGATGGACCAGGTAAAGCGGTGCCATTTCGGGTATTTCATGCAGTACGGCCTGCGGGCCAGGGACCGCCGCCCGGCGGGGTTCGAGGCCCCGGAGATCGGCACGTTTATCCACTATCTGCTGGAAAACGTGGCCCGGGAGGTCAAGACCCGGGGCGGCTGGGCCGCGGTGCAGCAGCCGGAGCTGCGGCAGCTGGTCCGGGAATATACGGACCGCTACGCCCGGGAGGAGATCGACGGGTATCAGGAGAAAAGCGCCCGGTTCCGGTATCTCTTTTCCCGGCTGCGGACGGCGGCCTATGCCATTGTGGAGGACATGGCCGGGGAGCTGGCCCAGTCGGACTTTTCCCCGGTGGCCTTTGAGCTGGGCTTCGGCGGAAAGGACGGGCAGCTGCCTGCCGTGACCATTACCGAGGGGGATCAGCGCCTGTCCGTCAGCGGCAAGGTGGACCGGGTGGACGGCTGGCTCCACGACGGCAGACTGTATCTGCGGGTGGTGGACTACAAAACCGGGAAAAAGTCCTTCGACCTGTCGGACCTGCGGTACGGTCTGGGGATCCAGATGCTGCTGTACCTGTTCACCCTGGAGCAGGAGGGCCGCAGCTATTTCGGCTATCCCATCGTCCCGGCGGGGGTGCTGTACCACCCGGCCCGGGAGGTGATCCTGAAAGCGGACCGGGGCATCCAGCCGGAGAAGCTGCAGCTGGCCCTGCAGAGCGCCCTGCGCCGCAGCGGCATGGTGCTCTCCGACCCCCAGGTGCTGCGGGCCATGGAGCACAGCGCTCTGGAATCGCCCCACTACCTGCCTATCAAGGTGAAAAAGGACGGCACCATCGCCGACGGCGTCGCCTCGGCGGAGCAGCTGGGCAAGCTGGGCCGCTATGTGGACCGCCTGCTGCACCAGATCGCCCGGGAGATCGGCTCCGGCAGCATCGACGCCGACCCGGTGGCCCACGGCCCCCAGGACCGGGCCTGCCAGCACTGCGACTTTGCCGCCGCCTGCGGGTTCCAGGAGGGCCGGGGCGGCGATCGGGTGCGGTACATCAGAAGCGTAGACCCGGGAGAATTCTGGAAATTTGTGGAGGAAGAAAGCCGAGAGGAGGGATCGCCATGCCGCTGACGCCGCAGCAGGAAACGGCCGTATATAACCGGGGCGGAAGCCTGCTGGTGTCCGCCGCCGCAGGCTCCGGCAAAACCAAGGTCCTGGTGGAGCGCCTGTTTTCCTATATGGAGCAGGAGGGCTGCCAGGTGGACGACTTCCTGATCATCACCTATACCAAGGCCGCCGCGGCGGAACTGCGGGGCAAGATCGCCCAGGAGCTGACCCGCCGGGTGGCGGAGCGCCCCGGGGACGACCACCTGCGGCGGCAGATGCTGCGGGTGTATCAGGCGGACATCAAAACGGTGGACGCCTTCTGCGCCGGGCTTCTGCGGGAGAACGTCCACCTGCTGCCGCCGGTGGAGGAGCACAGCCTGACCCCGGATTTCCGGGTGCTGGACGAGCAGGAGGCCGCCCTGCTGCGCCAGCGGGTGCTGGGCCGGGTGCTGGAGGATTTTTACGCCGGCATCGAGGAGGACGAAAACGCCCGCCTGCTGGCGGAGACCCTGGGAGCTGGACGGGACGACCGGGCCCTGGAGGCCCTGGTGCTGGACCTGCACCAGAAGACCCAGAGCCACCCCCACCCCCTGCGGTGGCTGGAGGAGCTGAAGCGGGACTGGGCCAGAACGCCGGAGCACCTGCCGGACACCGGCTGCGGCCGGTATCTCATGGAGGACGCCCTGCGGAAGGCGGACTTCTGGTCCCGGCGGCTGACCCAGGCCGTGGAGGACATGGAGGACTACCCCGCCGTGTACAAGGCCTACGGCGACCGGTTCCTGGAGGCAGCCCAGGCCCTGGAACACCTGCGGGACAAGGCGGAACAGGGCTGGGACAGCCTGGGACAGGCGGTCCCCGTATTCCGCCGGATGGGAGCCGTCCGGGGCGATGAAAACGCCGCCTGCCGGGACCGGTCCAAGGCGGTGCTGGAGCAGTGCAAAAAGGCATTGAAGGACATCCAGGCCACCTTTTCCGTGCCGGAGGAGGAGCTGCTGGAGGACCTGCGCCAGATGGCCCCGGCCATGCTGGCCCTGCTGAGCCTGACGGCCCGGTTCACCCTGCGCTATCAGGCGGAGAAGGTCCGGCGGAACGTGATGGACTTTTCCGACCAGGAGCACTACGCCATCGACCTGCTGACGGACGGCCAGGGCCAGCCCACGGACCTGGCCCGGCAGGTGGCCTCCCGCTACCGGGAGGTGATGGTGGACGAATATCAGGACAGCAACCAGGTGCAGAACTGCATTTTCCGGGCGCTGTCCGACCGGGAGCGGCGGCTGTTCGCCGTGGGCGACGTGAAGCAGAGCATCTATCGCTTCCGGCTGGCGGACCCCACCATCTTTCTGGAAAAATACCTGTCCTATGTCCCGGCGGCGGAAGCGGAGGAGGGCCAGCCCCGGAAGGTGCTGCTGAGCCGGAATTTCCGCTCCCGCCGGGAGGTGCTGGACGGCACCAACTTCGTGTTCCGGTCTGTTATGTCCCGGGAAATGGGGGAGATGGACTACGGCGACGACGAGCAGCTGTACTTCGGCGCGGAGGCGGCGTACCCGCCCCGGCCGGGCATGGAGCCGGAGCTGCACTTCATCAGCGTGGAGAACACCCAGGAGGAGAGCTTCGACCGGACGGAGATGGAGGCCCGGTTCACGGCCCGCCGCATCCGGCAGCTGCTGGACGAGAAATTCCAGGTGCAGGGGGAGGACGGCCGGCCCCGGCCGGTGGAGCCGGAGGACATCGTCATTCTCATGCGCTCCCCCCGGGCCAGGCTGGCGGCCTATACGGCGGCTCTGCGCCGGGAGAATATCCCCTGCACCAGCGGGGAAAGCGAGGCTTTTTTCAGCACCCCGGAGGCGGCGGTGATGGTGTCGTTTCTGCAGATCATCGACAACCCCCGGCAGGATGTGCCGCTGATCGCCGTGCTGCGGTCGCCGCTGTTCGGCTTTTCGGCGGACCGCCTGGCCCTGATCCGGGCGCTGCAGCCGGAGGGGGACTATTACGACGCCCTGTGCCTGGACGACGGCGCGGACACGGCGGACTTCCGGCGGCTGCTGGAGGAGCTGCGGCTGGCGGCCCGGGACATGACGGCGGACCGCCTGCTGTGGAAGCTCTATACGGAGTGCCACGCCCTGGCGGTGTTCGGGGCCATGGAGGGCGGAGCCGCCCGGAAGGAGAACCTCATTGCCCTGTATACCTACGCCGGTCAGCAGGCGGCGGCTGGCCGGGGCGGCCTGTTCGACTTCGTGACCCAGCTCCACGACCTGCTGGAGGAGGGGCGGCAGCCCCCCATCACCACCCGGACCGCCGGCAGCGGGGTGCAGATCATGAGCGTGCACCGGTCCAAGGGACTGGAGTTCCCGGTGGTGATCCTGACGGACCTGCACAAGACCTTCAACGCCGACGACTTCCGCCGTCCTGTGCTGGTGCACCCCCGGCTGGGCCTGGGCACCGAGCGGGTGGACCGGGAAAAGCGCATCCGGTACGACACCGTCACCAAAACCGCCGTGGCGGCGGCCCTGACCCGGGAGAGCAAGTCCGAGGAAATGCGGATCCTGTATGTGGCCCTGACCCGGGCCAAGGAGAAGCTCATCTGCGTGCAGTGCATGGCCCACGGCCGCAAGCGGCTGGCGGACCTTTCGGTGCTGGCGGATATGCCCACGCCGCCGGAGGCGGTGGCCGGGGCCAAATGCCCCGGAGACTGGCTGCTGCTGCCGCTGCTGTGCGCCCCGGAGGGGGAGCCTCTGCGCCGATGGGCGGAGGCGGAGCCCCAGACCCGGGTGGGCCTGGGCGGCGGCTGGCAGGTGCAGGTGTGGGAAAATCCCACGGCCGCGGCGGCCCGGGAACGGGAGGACGCACCGCAGGAGGTCCCGCCGGAGAGCGCCGTGGAGGTCCAGGAGCTGGACTATCCCCATCAGGCGGCCTGCCGCATCCCCACCAAGGTCACGGCCACCCAGCTGAAGGGCCGGGAGCTGGACGAGGAGATCGCCCAGGGCACGGTCCGGCGGGTGCGGCAGGTGCAGGTGGACACCCCCCGGTTCCTGCTGGGGGAGCGGCCCCTGTCCGCCGCCCAGCGGGGCACAGCCATGCACCTGCTGATGCAGTACCTGGACCTGAACGGCCCGGACCCGGAGGAGCAGGCGGCGTCCCTGACGGCGCGGCATCTGCTGACCCCGGAGCAGGCGGCGTCCCTGGACTTGGAGCAGGTGCGGCGGTTCCTGGCCTCGCCTCTGGCCCAGCGCATCCGCCGGGCGGAGCAGGTGTACCGGGAGTACCGCTTTTCCCTGCTGCTGCCGGCGGCGCTGTATGACCCGGCGGCGGAGCCGGAGGACGAGCTGATGCTCCAGGGCGTGGTGGACTGCGCTTTCCGGACGGAGCAGGGCCTGGTCATCGTGGACTTCAAAACCGACCGCATCAGGCCGGAGGAGGCCCCCGCCCGGGCGGAGCTGTACCGCCCCCAGCTGACGGCGTACAGCCAGGCCCTGAGCCGGGTGCTGGAAACGCCGGTGGCGGAAATGGTGCTGTACTTCTTCGCCCCCGGCTGTCAGGTGACGCTGTAATGGCTTCGCCTCCGCTATTTCCGCCGGTGTGTTCGTGGTGGGCCTGATCCTGGAGCTGTGCCTGCCCAAGGACCCCAAGCGCTACGAGACCCGGTAAAAATTGGAAATTTCTTCCGCCTTTGCGCCGCAGACAGCCGTCTGCGGCGCTTTTTTCGCGTCCGGCGGAAAAGCATCCTTTATTTAGCGGACATGAAACGCCGTCCGGCGGCGCAAAGTAACTCTGTCGCCGGCGACAAAATTCCAAAACAGGGGTGATCGCATGTATGAAACGCAAAAAAAGCGACGCATACGCAGACCGGCCGCATGGCTGCTGGCCGTGCTGCTCACCGGGGTCCTGTGCTGCCAGGCGGTATGGGCCGATCAGCGCACCTTGATCCCTGTGGGGAAGGCGGTGGGCATCAAGCTCTTTGCCGACGGCGTGCTGGTGGTGTCCACCTCGGAAACGGACCCCTGCCCGGCCCGGGACTGCGGCATCCGGGAGGGGGACCTGATCGTCAGCTGCAACGGCGAAAAGGTCACCTCCACGGAGGACCTGCAGGCCCTGCTGCAGGCCACCGGAGGCCAGCCCGCCGCCATCGGCCTGCGGCGTGAGGGCAAGACCCTGAACGTTACCGCCGTGCCGGTGCAGGGGGAGGACGGCTCCTGGCGGCTGGGTGCCTGGACCCGGGACAGCATGGCCGGCGTGGGGACCCTGACCTTCTATGACCCGGACACCGGGGCCTACGGCGCTCTGGGCCACGGCATCACCGACACGGACACGGCCCAGCTGATGCCGCTGTCCAGCGGCTCCATTATGGAGACCTCCGTGAAGGCAGTGAAAAAGGGCGAAAAGGGTGAGCCGGGCCAGCTGAAGGGGGACTTCACGGCCCAGCACGACGTGGGCACCGTGTCCGCCAACACCACCGGCGGCATTTTCGGCACCGTGGCGGAGGGGGACTTCGTCTCCGGCACGGCCCTGCCGGTGGCCCAGCGCAGCCAGGTGACCACCGGCCCCGCCACCATCCTCTCCACCGTCTCCGGGGATGATACCCGGGCCTATCAGGTGGAGATCGTGCGGCTGTGCCCCATGAACCGGGACGGCCGGGACCTGCTGCTGAAGGTCACGGACCCCCAGCTGCTGGAGACCACCGGCGGCATCGTCCAGGGGATGAGCGGCAGCCCCATCATCCAGAACGGGCGCTTTGTGGGGGCTGTGACCCATGTGCTGGTGAACGACCCCTCCCAGGGCTACGGCATCCTGCTGGAGCATATGCTGGAGGCGGTGGGATAACAGAACCGGCCAATTTGATGGCGGTAAAACGCGTATTGCGATTATAGAAAAGAACATGCGTGCCGGGATATCCGAAGAAATGCCTGCATTTCCTCCGGGTATCCCGGTTTTTCGGGGGAAAAACCATATTTTCTTATACAAATTCTGAGTGATGTCCAAATAGCTGCGGCGGCCTGTGGAACGCATGGTCGACTGTCTGAAAGTTCACAATATGAATAACAGAATGTATGAGAGGAAAACATAACAGCACATTGCGCAAAAATATACAAATATTTTTCTACCGCGCCGCATATGCCTGTACAGATTGACAAAGCTGTACAGCCGTTTTAATCTAAAATCAACGATCCGACAGACGGCCCGGCGGCCCCGTCGGACGACCCAAGGACCACCATGGAAAAGAAAGAGAAGAAAAGGAGAAAACTATGCAGCACAAAAGATCCCGTCTTTTGACGAAGATCCTGGCGTTTGTCCTGATTCTCGCTCTCGTATTCCCTGCATCTGCGTTCGCAAGCGTCGCAGACGTGGCGAAGGACACTCGTTCCCCCGTTAAGTCCCTGGCAAATACCTACCCCGCATACACCGACATCGACTGGCAGATCTCCCTGGCGGAGGATGCCACCGCCACCGTCACCCTGCCCACCAACCTGACGGAGAATGAGCTGGCCGCCGCCATGGACGCGGGCCTGTCCCTGTCTCTGGACCGCGACACCCAGCGCGGCTATCTGAACCCCGAGAAGTTCCCCAACCCCTATCAGGGCGGCCCTCTGGACAGCTGGAAGACCCAGAGAGACACCCAGATGTTCCAGGTGGATGACTACGGCTTTGTGTTCGACGACGACGGCAAGGTCTCTCTGGTCCTGTACCTGAACATCTCCTGTACTTTGCCAACCGCTCCGGCAGCGTGGATTACAGCGCCCCCCACAGCAACGGCGGCGCATACCTGGGCCTGTGCGGCTATTACACCCTGCGTGTGACCGCCGACGGTAAGGACATCGCCTCCTGCCACGCCAAGGTCGTTCCTTACGACAGCTTCCGCACCGTGTACGAGCTGTATGACGATCTGGAAGCCCTGGCCGCCACGGATACCGACCTGTATGTGTCCAAGGAGTCCATGGGCCAGACCACCACCGACGGCTATGATATGCCCTACCTGATCGTTGCCGACTCCAAGGAGTCCGTTGACAAGTGGCTGGCATACACCGACCTGGTGGAATCCGACCCCGACCTGGCGCTGACCAAGCTGGCCAACGGCGACTTCGATGACCTGCGGGTGCCTATGTTCGCCTCCAACGTCCACTCCAACGAGAGTGCCGCCGTCAACGGCATCCTGGAGTTCGCCCACCTGCTGCTGGAGAACGAGACCATCAACGTCAACACCCTGGAGGGCTTCACCGACGCCGGTAAGGAGCTTCTGGCCCAGGAAATGGCCAAGCAGAACGTGGCCGTTCCCGAGCAGATCAAGGATTTTGCCTCCTACATCGGCTTCATCCGCGGTGAAAACGGCTACAAGGCCAACGGCAGCCTGTACTCCGGTCAGCTGGACCTGGCCGCCTATTATAACGTGCAGGAGAACCGGGTCAACGTCAAGGAGCTGCTGGGCGACGTGTTTATGGTCATCGTCCCCGAGCAGAACATCGAGGGCTATGAGCACATGACCCGCACCACCGGTCAGGGCTATGACCCCAACCGTGACGAGGCCAACCAGACCCTGTTTGAGGATGCCAACGCCATGGCCCTGGTGAATAAGTTCAACCCCATGGTGTTCACCGAGATCCACGGCCGCGTGGAGGCCATGCTCATCGAGCCCTGCACGCCTCCCCACGAGCCCAACTATGAGTACGACCTGATCGCCAAGCTGTTCTCCCGCGGCGTGAACAACACCAATTCCAACGAGCTGGTGGCTCCCTGGTACGTGGACCAGTACGACCGGCCCGGCACCCAGACTGAGCTGATGCGCCCCGTGTACGATGGCGAGGGCCAGAACGGCAACTTCTATCCCGAGTGCTACATCATCCCCATGGACAGCACCAACCAGAAGAATCTGTATGACGCCGCCGCCGAGATGAAGTACCTGACCCGCAACGATGTGAAGGTCAACGTGGCCAGCAAGGAATCCACCTATGACGGCGTGACCTATCCCGCCGGTACCATGGTGGTGTCCATGTATCAGGCCAAGCGCTCCCTGGCCAACAGCCAGCTGTTCGACGGCACCTTCATCAACGTCTGGCAGGGCCTGTACTCCGAGAGCTTCGCCCAGCGCAGCAATGCCCGGGGCTATGACCGCGTCATCGTGGCGGAGCCCGCTGCCTACAAGACCATCATGGCCGCCTGCCCCGAGACCATCAACTATACCCAGGCTCTGACCTATCTGGCCGCCTTCGCCACCCAGTTTGAGGGCGTGGAGAATGCCGACGTCATCATCGACAACGTGTCCAACGACTCCGCCGCCGCTGTCAACGCGCTGCTGCGGGCCGGCAAGACCGTGGCCATGATCACCGAGGGCAGCGAGAAGGGCAACTTCATCTGCTCCTATGAGGACTTCATGACCGTGGCCAAGGACTATGTCCTCACCGCCACCGGCGTGTACGGCGCCGGCATCAAGGCCGCCGTCATCCTCAATCCCCAGGTGTATCTGCCCGGCAAGCCCGCCGACAACACCTCCGGCTACGTGGAGACCACCCTGCGCTCCGGCTCCTATAACTACCGCTTCGACTGGCTGGCTCTGACCGCCATGGGCTTTACCATGACCGATGACCTGACCAAGGCCAACGTCATCGTGGGCTCCCGCGCCCTCAGCGACGATGCCCTGGCCGCCGTGAAGGCCGGTACGCCTTACATGGGCTACAGCAACGGCGCCATCAGCGGATCTGCCTTCATGCAGGAGCTGGGCGTGGAGATCTCCTCCTGCGACAAGGGTACCGACTTCCTGGGCCGGGTGGTATATCCCAACAACACCCTGGTCAACGCCACCTATATCAACGATGGTCCCAAGACCGGCGACTCCTCCAACATCATCGTCTGGGTGCTGGCCGCTTCCTTCAGCTGCGTGATGATCCCCGCCGCTGTGACCCTGAAGCGCAAGGCCCGTTGACCCGGCCCACAGCCCCATCTATCAGGAGGGAGCCGCAGCCCCGCCCAACCGGCTGTGACAGCCTTCCTCATACGCCAACTGCATAAGCAAAGGCCCCGAACGAAAGTCCGGGGCCTTTGCCGTGACTGTCAAAAAAGCAAAGCTCTTTTTATCAGTGATTCTTCTGATAGATGTCCCACAGGCCCTCCATCAGCAGATACTTGTCATAGAGCACCTTGTTGCGGCAGTAGCGCACGATCACCGGGGCGTTGCTGCCGGTGGCCACGATGGTGGGGGTCTCCCCCTGGGGCAGAACCTCCCGGATGCGGTCGATGACGCCGTCCAGCATCCCGGCGGTGCCGTAGACAATGCCGGAGCGCATGCAGTCCTCGGTGTTTTTGCCGATGAGGCTCTTGGGGTGCTGCAGGGAGATGTCCGGCAGCTGGGCGGTGTGGTCCGACAGGGCGTCCAGGCTCAGCCGCACCCCGGGGAACATCAGGCCGCCCTCATAGCTGCGCCTGCTGGAGATATAGGAGATGGTGGTGGCGGTGCCCATGTCGATCATGATGATGGGGGTGGGGTACTTATCCAGGGCGGCCACGGCGCCTGCCACCAGGTCCGCCCCCAGCTGGTTGTGAATCTCCATGCGGATGTTGAGCCCGGTTTTGACCCCGGGGCCAACGATCATGGGGGGCTTTCCCAGCAGGCGGGTCAGGGCCTTGGCCATCATGAAGTTGATGGGCGGCACCACGCTGGAAAAAATGGCGCCGCTGACGTCACGCAGGTCGTATTGATACAGGGAGAAGATGTTCATCAGGTCGATGCTGATCTGATCTGCCGTTTTCCGGCTGTCGGTGTCGATGGAGGACAGAAATTTCAGGTCCCGTTTCTGGTCGAACAGCCCCACGGAGATGTTGGAATTGCCGATATCAATGGCCAAAAGCATGGCAGAAGCCCCCTTTCCATTCCTATCTATTCTACCACGCATGGCCCGCTTTGGCAACCGGGAACGCAAAAAACGCCCGGGTCAGTCCTCCACCAGGCCTATGAGCAGGCTGCCGTCCCGGACCGACACGGTGATGGGGCGGCCCACAAAGTGGTTGCTGACGCCCAGAGGGAACTCCGCCGTCAGCACCGCGTGGTGCAGGGGATACTGGCCTCCCTGGATGCTGACGTCCCTGGCGTCGGCCCCCAGGCAGAACACCGACAGGATGCCCCGGTCCCGGGCGGGGAAGGTGACGGTGCCGCCGCATACGGCGGTGTACCGCTCCCCCTGGCCATACAGCCAGCCCTGAGCCCCCCGCCGGGCCAGGTACAGCAGGGCCTGGAAATTGGCGATGGTGTGGTCCGTACGGCGGCCGCCCATGCCGCCGTAGATGTGAAACTCCGTTTCCCCGCGCTCCAGCCCGGTTTTCACCGCCAGCATGGTGTCGGTGTCGTCCTTCTCCACCGGCACCCGGAGAATGTTGGGGAAGTCGGGCCGGGTGCTGAGGGAGTCGAAATCCCCCAGCAGCAGGTCCGGCGTGATGCCGGCCTTGCGGCAGGCCAGCCAGCCGCCGTCGGCGGCGATGATGAAGTCGTCGGCCCGGGGATAGCGGTCCAGGCCGTAAAAGCTGCCTGCACCGAAAATATAGCATGCCATAGTGTTTCCTCAGTCGTGATGATGGTGGGGCGCTTCGGAGGCGGTGTTTTCCTTGCCGGTAAGCTCTCGGGGGGTGATCCGGATCACCTTCGTGGCGGGTCCGTATTTTTCCACGGACTCCGTGAAGCGGCCCATGCCCTTGGGATCAAAGGCGGAGCACAGCAGAAGCAGGGCCCGGGTCCACTCGCCCTGGTCCGTCACCACCTCCGCCCGGCCCCGCAGAACGGCGCTGGCATAGGCCATGGTGAAGGCGTTGGGCACCGCCGTGGCGTGGGACACCGCCGACAGGCACACCTCTGCCCCGTCCTTCAGAAGCTCCCACTTTTCTCCGGCTCCGGCGCAGTGGAAATAGACCACGTGGTACTCCTCGTCCACGGCCTGGTTCACCGGCACGGCGTAGGGGCGGCCCTGGCCGTCCGTCAGGGACAGGGTGGCGTAGGGGGCCTTTTTCAGCACCTCCCAGGCAAAGCTCCGGTCCCGTTCTCTGTCTTTTCTTCGCATGTTTCTTCCTCCTTTGCCGCCGGGCGGCTGTTTACAGTTTGCACCAAAAGGCATGGTTTGTCAACGGCGGCATACCATGGAAGCAGGAAATTTTTTCGGAAAGGAACTGCCTGCCATGACTTATCCCTATATCCTGCCGCCGCTGCCCTATGCCCCGGCGGCTCTGGAGCCAAACCTGGGGCGCTCGTCGGTGCGGCTGCACCACGACGCGTTCTTTGCCGCCTATGTGGACCGACTCAATGGGGCGTTGGTGCCCTGGACCCAATATCAGGACTGGCCGCTGGAGCGGCTGCTGCTGCACTGGTGCCAGCTGCCCCGGACCCTGGGCCAGGCGGTGCGCCGCTATGGCGGGGGCGTGTATAACCACGGGCTGTATTTTTCCTCCCTGGCCCCGGCCCGGACCACCAAGCCCTCCGGGGAGCTGCTGGCGGAGGTGGAGCACAGCTTCGGCTCCGTGGAGGGGCTGCACCGCAGCCTGAAGAACGCTGCCATGAGCGTGTTCGGCAGCGGATGGGTGTGGCTGGTGTGCTGCTCCGGGGGGCTGCAGGTCACCTGCACCGCCAACCAGGATACGCCGCTGCCCCTGTGGCCCCTGTTCAACGTGGACCTGTGGGAGCACGCGTTTATCCCGGACTATGAAAACCGGCGGGAGGACTATGTGGAGGCGGCGCTGGCCATCATCGACTGGGATGCGGCCTCCCGCCGGTTCCGGCAGCGGACGGCAGGGAAGGGGGAGTGAAGCGCAAAACGGGCGGGGCCGAAGCCCCGCCCGTTTGAGACTGTTCAAAAAGGGCGTTGCCCTTTTTGAACAAAAGGCTTGCAGTTTGCCGCGCGCATAATTTGTTCGCCATGGGCGACCAAATTCCACACTTGCAGACTGAGAAGTGTTTTTTGCCAGGTACACGCCCCGGCAAAAAATGATTCCATTTTATTTGCCGCCTGCGGACGGCAAACTCTGCGAGGCCTTTTTGACAAGCTGAGATGCAGGCACCCGTTTCACGGATGCCTGCATCGGGAGCATTATGTATCAGTCCATTGCCGGGCGCTCGTCGCCCATGAAGAACACCGCCACGGTGCCGGGGCCGCTGTGGGACCCGATGATGGTGCCGATGTCGCACAGGCGGATCTTGCCCCGGAGCCTGGGGAACCGCTCCTCCAGAGCGTCGATGAGCATCTGCGCGTCCTCCGGGCACTGGGAGTGGCACACGAAGCAGCGCTGGTCATAGTCCCGGCCGCCCTGGGCGTGCTCCTCCATGGCGTTTACCGTGGCCTCCACGGCCTTCTTCTTGCCCCGGACTTTGCTGTAGGCCTTGATGGCCCCCTTGTCGTCCAGCCGCATAATGGGGCAGATGTTCATGATGGTGGCCACCATGGCCGCCGCACCGGACACCCGGCCCGTGCGCCGGAACTGGGTCATATCGGAGGAGAAGAACTGGTGGTGCACCTTGTTGCGGTTCCGCAGCACCCACTGGGCCGTCTCCTCCAGGGTGGCCCCGGCGTCCCGCATATCCGCCGCCGTGTCCACCAGCAGACCGTAGCCGGAGGAGGAGCACAGGGAGTCGATGACCACGATCTTCTTGTCGGGATACTTCTCCTGCAGCAGTTTTCCGGCGGCCTGGGCGTTGTGCACCGAGCCGGACTGGCCGGAGGTGAAGGCAATGTGCAGCAGGTCACCCTTTTTCAGCTGCTGCTCAAAGAAATCCAGATAATCGGCCACGTTGATCTGGGACGTCTGGGGAAGCTGGCCCGCCTTCAGGAAGCCGTAAAACCGGGGCAGAGCCGCCGGATCCCGGCCCATATCGTCCACATACTCCTGGTTACCCACCACATAGTGGTAAAACAGCACCGGGATGTCCCGCTGGGCCATGTACGCATAGGGCAGGTCCACCGTGGAGCAGCAGCTCAGTACAAATTTCCGTTCCATATCCTTTCTCCCTTTCGATTGAATAGAACTTACTGCACATATTATACCAAAATTGGATGAAAAGTCAAACCTTCCGCCCTATACATCCGGGATGCATTGTCCAGACGGAAAAAACGGGGGCCGCGGCCCCCGTTTTTTTACTGCGCTCAGTCGTCCCGCTCCGTCTCGTGGTCCAGCACGGCTCCGGTGGCGGCGTCGATGACGTAGTCATACTCCATGCCGCCGGACTTGAACTCCACCTCATACACGGCCCGGCCGTTTTCGTTGTCCCATTCCGCCTGAAGCTCCTGCACCTGGCCTTCGGACAAGCCCGCGTGCTTCAGGGCCGCGGCCTTGGCGGCCTGGGCGCCGATGTCGGTGCCGCCGGTGCCGCCGCGAAGGTTCTCCTTCTCATAGTCCAGCACGCGGCCGGTGGCGGCGTCCACGGTGACCTCATAAGCGGCGCTGTCGGTGTGGAACTCCAGCTCATACTCCAGTCGCCCGTCGTCATAGTCCCGCTCCGCCTTGGTAAAGACGGCGGTGGACAGGCCCGCGTGCTTCAAAGCGGCGCTCTTGGCGGCCTCCATGCCAATGTCACCGGAGGGGTTCACGGGAGTGGAGGGCTGCACATTGGCCGGGCCGCTGAGCACCTGGCCGGTATACGCCTCCACCTTATACTCCAACTCACCCTTGCCGGGCACCTGGAACTCCACCTCATAGTGGGCGGGATTCTCGTCCAGCTCCGGATCCACGTCCGCGTCGGTGATGTCCGCCGTGGTCAGGCCCGCATACCGGGCCGCCGCCTCCAGAGCCGCCTGCATGCCGATGGGCATCCCCGGCGCACCGGCCTCGATCAGGTCCCGCAGCTCCTCCACGGACAGCTGGGCCAGCCCCTCGAAGGTCAGGCTGCCGTTCAGGGCCATGGCCTGGCGGATCAGGGCCGCCTTGCCGGTGGAGATGTTGTTGGCCTTGGCCTGCTTTTCCAGCTCCTTGTCCTGCTGCACCGTCTGGCTCAGAACAGCGGCCTGGGAGTCGCCCAAAGCGCCGCCCGCGACACTGGTCAGCTCCTGCTGAAGACGCTGAGCCCGGGCCTGGTCCTTATCCTCCACGGAGATGAGGATGGCGGAGGACAGACTGTCCAGATATCCGCACCGCACCAGGCTGCCCACGATGGCGTTCACCGCCACGTCCGCCTTGACGCCCTTCAGGTCCCTGCCGCCGTCCATATCCTCCAGCACGGCCTGGGCCTCCTGGTTCAGGGCCTGGCAGGATACCACCTTTTCCCGGCTGTTCACCCGCAGCTCGATGCTGGGATTCACGTCCAGGGACACCACCGAGGTCACGGCGTGGGCCTGCTGCACCAGCAGACCGCCGCCGCCCAGCAGCAGCACCGCCAGGCAGGCCGCCACCGTCTGCATCCATTTCTTCATTCGGTTATTCTTCTTTTTCATAGGGACTACCGTTCCTTTCCGCTCTGTACAGCGGGAGAGCACGCCGTCCACGTCGTCCGGCGCGGTCTTGTCCAGCGCGGCGGAAAGCCTGCGTTCCATCTGATCGTTGGTCATCGGGCGTCATCTCCTTCCATGTAAGCTCGCATCTTTTTCAATGCTCTGTGATATTTTGACAGGACGGTTGCCAGGGGCAGGCCCAGCGCCTGACCGATTTCCCGGTGCTTCAGGCCCGCCGTGTGCAGCAGGACGATCCGCCGCTCCTCCTCTCCCAGCACCGCCAGGGCGTCCTGCAGAAGCAGCCGCTCCTGGCTGTCCAGCCCCGGGCAGTTGTCGGGGATGGCGTGCCACTCCTGGTCCTCCATGGTCACCTGACGGCTCTCCCGCCGCAGGTGCATCAGGCACAGATTCCGGCACACCGCCAGGATCCACCCCACAGGCGAGCCTGTGGGCCGGTACTGTCCCGCCGTGTCCCAGATGTGAACGAACACATCCTGGGTCAGGTCCTGGGCGTCGTGGGCGTTGCGGAGATAGGACAGGGCCAGACCGTACACCGCCGTTCGGGTGCGGCGATATAGCTCGGCCAGATCGTCTTGGCTTCCTGCGGCCACTCCCGAAAGCAGCCGCCGAAGCTCCTGGACCTCCTCCGCAGGGAGGGATGAAGTTGTGTTGTCAATCCTGTGCAGCATCTCTTTTGTCTCCTGTCATCTGGATAATGCACGGCAAGGCGGTTTTATTGCGTCCCCCGAAAAAATTTTCCAAAATTTTTTCTTTTATTGTATCACGGGGCCCGGCGAATTTCCAGCTTGTCAAAAAATTCTTTTTTGACAAGCTGCGTGCGTCTCTTTCTGCTCCTTGTACAAAAGAATAAAAAGAGGTATAATAAAACGGATCAAACGAATTAGGAGGTCCCTTCCATGAAGCTCATGGTCCTGGACGGCAACAGTATATTGAACCGCGCCTATTACGGCATCCGCCCCCTGTCCACCCGGGAGGGGCTGTATACCCACGCGGTATACGGCTTCATCACCACCCTCCAGCGCCTGCTGGACGAGGAAAACCCGGAGGCCCTGTGCGTCACCTTCGATCGCCGGGAGCCCACCTTCCGCCACCGGGCGGACGCGGAATACAAGGCCCAGCGCAAGCCCATGCCCCCGGAGCTGGCCATGCAGCTGCCGGTGATGAAGCAGGTGCTTTCGGCCATGTCCGTGCCCTGCTATGAGCTGGCGGGGTACGAGGCCGACGACCTCATCGGCACCATCAGCCGCAAATGCCAGGCGGCGGGGTGGGACTGCGTCATCGTCACCGGCGACAAGGACAGCCTGCAGCTGATCACCGACCGCACCAAGGTGAAGCTGGTGTCCACCCGTATGGGCCAGACCACCACCAAGGATATGACCCCGGAGACCTTCCGGGAGCAGTACGGCTTCGACCCCATCCACATGATCGACCTGAAGGCCCTGATGGGCGACACTTCGGACAACATTCCCGGCGTGCCGGGGGTAGGGGAAAAGACCGCCATGGCCCTGGTGCAGGAATACGGCACCATTGACGAGATCTATCGCCTGCTGCCGGACCTGCACGCCAAGCCCGCCGCCATCCGCAAGCTGACGGAGGGGGAGGAGTCCGCCCGCCACAGCTATTGGCTGGCCACCATCGTCACCGACGCCCCCCTGGACTTTGACCCGGCGGAAAATCTCCGCCGGCCCTTCCGCCCGGAGCTGTACGACCTGTTCCTGCGGCTGGAATTTCAGAAGCTCATCGACAAATACCACCTGCGCCCCCACCAGGAGACGGCGGAGAAGCCGGAGGTTACCGCCACGGTGGTCCCCGTCCGGACGGAGGACCAGGCCCGGGACCTGCTGGCCCAGTGGCGGCAGGCGGAGTCTGTCACCGTATACGCGGTGCCGGACCTGTCCGCCCTTTCCGTCCAGTGGGACGCCGGGGAGAATGCCTCCTGGGCGGCGGAGCTGTGGACCGGGGACTATCAGGGGGACTGGCAGGCCCTGCTGGCGGCGCTGTTTGCCGCCGATATCCCCAAGGTGTCCCACAACGTCAAGGATCTGATGCGCACCCTGCTGGACGCGGGCCTTCCGGCGGAGGGCTTCGTGTTCGACACCGCCCTGGCGGCCTACCTGCTGGACGCCACCGCCGGGAAATACGACCTGCCCCGGCTGTTTGTGGCCTATTTCAACCAGGAGCTGGAAAAGCCCGTCCATCTGGAGCCGGACGCCTTCTCTCCTCTGGGGGACCGGTCCGCCGCCTGGGCGTCGCTGCACAGCTATGGCGCGGCGATAGAGGCCCTGCATGGTGTGCTGCTGCCCCGGCTCCGGGAACAGGGCATGGAAAAGCTGTACTTCGATGTGGAGCTTCCTCTGTGCCGGGTGCTGGCGGATATGGAGCGCAGCGGCTTTTTGGTGGACGGCGGGGCCCTGGCCCGGTTCGGCCGGGAGCTGTCCGACACCATCGACCGGCTGGAGCAGCGGATTTACGCCGCCGCCGGGCAGCAGTTCAACATCAATTCCCCCAAGCAGCTGGGAAAGGTCCTGTTTGAGGACCTGGGCCTGCCCCACGGGAAAAAGACCAAAACCGGCTGGTCCACCAACGCCGACGTGCTGGAGAAGCTGAAGGACCACCCCCTGGTGGCGGACGTGCTGACCTACCGGCAGTATGCCAAGCTGAAAAGCACCTATGCCGACGGCCTGCTGAAGGTCATTGACCCGGATGGCCGCATCCGCACCAGCTTCCAGATGACGGTAACGGCCACCGGCCGCCTGTCCTCCACGGAGCCGAATCTTCAGAATATCCCCACCCGCACGGAGCTGGGCAGCAAAATGCGGGAGATGTTCGTGGCGGCCCCGGGCCATGTGCTGGTGGACGCCGACTATTCCCAGATCGAGCTGCGGCTGCTGGCCCACATCTCCGGCGACACCGCCATGCAGCAGGCCTTCCTGTCCGGGGAGGACTTCCACACCGTCACCGCCGCCCGGGTGTTCCATGTGCCCCAGGACCAGGTGACCCACCAGATGCGCTCCCGGGCCAAGGCCGTGAACTTCGGCATTGTCTATGGCATTTCCGCCTTCTCCCTGTCCCAGGACATCGGCGTCACGGTGCAGGAGGCCAAGGAGTATATGGACCGGTATTTCGCCACCTATACCGGGGTGAAGCAGTATATGACGGACGTGGTGGACAAGGCCCGGGAGCAGGGCTATGTGGAGACCCTGTGGCACCGCCGCCGGGCTTTGCCGGAGCTGAAAAGCTCCAACTTCAATATGCGGTCCTTCGGCGAGCGGGTGGCCCTGAATATGCCCATCCAGGGTACGGCGGCGGACATCATCAAGCTGGCCATGGTCCGGGTCCACAGCCGCCTGGCCCGGGAGGGCCTGGAGGCCCGGCTGATCATGCAGGTCCACGATGAGCTGATCGTGGAGTGTCCGGAGGAGGAGGCCCCCCGGGTGGAGGCCCTTTTGCAGCAGGAGATGCAGGGCGTGGCGGAGCTGTCCGTCCCCCTGCTGGCGGAGGCCCACAGCGGCCGCAACTGGCTGGCCGCCAAGGGCTGATATTGCGTAACGAAACCATTAAGGAGCAAATACCATGACTGATTATTTTGCCGTGCAGCTGCCGCCGGAGCAGATCCGCAGCATCAGCTCCATCGGCCTGGCCCATATAGGCGACGCGGTGTATGAGCTGCTGGTGCGCACCTGGCTGTGCGCCGGGGGCAAGGCCACGGGAAAGGGCCTGCACCGGGCCGCGGTGGCCCTGGTGTGCGCCCCCCGGCAGGCGGAGCTGGCGGAGAAAATTCTCCCCCTGCTGACCCAGGAGGAGCAGGATGTGTTCCGCCGGGGCCGCAACGCCAACGTCCATTCCATCCCGGCCCATGCCAGCCGGGCCCAGTATCAGCAGGCCACGGCCCTGGAGGCCTTGCTGGGCTATCTGTATCTCCAGGGGCGGCGGGACCGGGTCAACGAGCTGTTCTGCCGGATGATGGAGGGGGAGTAATATGCCGCTGGACGCCATTTGCCTGAGTGCCGTGGTCCGGGAGACCGCCGCCCAGGTGGAAAACACCCGCATAGAGAAGATTCAGCAGCCTGCCCGGGACCAGGTGGTGCTGCTGCTGCGGGGCGGGCGGCGGCTGCTGCTGTGCGCCGGAGCCACCCAGCCCCGGCTGCACCTGACGGAGCAGCTGCGGGACAATCCCTCCCAGCCGCCCATGTTCTGTATGCTGCTGCGCAAGCACCTGGCGGGAGGGCGCATTTTGTCCGTTGTCCAGGAGCCCCTGGAGCGGGTGGTGACCCTGACCATCCAGGCCGCCGACGAGCTGGGGGAGCAGCGCCAGTGGCGTCTGATCCTGGAGGCCATGCCCCGGCACGCCAATCTCATCCTGGTGGATCACCAGGGCCGGATCACCGACTGCCTGCGGCGGGTGGACTTCGAGATGTCCCAGCAGCGGCAGGTGCTGCCGGGCCTGTTCTATCATCTGCCGCCCCGGCAGGAAAAGCGCTCGCCGCTGGAGATCACCCGGGAGGAATTTCTGGAACTGCTGTCCGCCCTGCCGGAGGATACGCCTCTGGACGGGTGGCTGCTGGACACCTTCACGGCCCTGCCGCCGCTGATGGCCCGGGAGCTTGTCTGCGCCGCATACGGTGAGACAGACGCCCGTTTGTCTCGGGACAGGGGCGAAAAATTGTGGGACAGCCTTGGGACATGGCGGGACAGAATTGCCGGCGGCGGCTTTGTGCCCACCCTGCTGCGCCGGGCCGGCCGGCCGGCGGATTTTACCTATTGTCCCATCACCCAATACGGCCCGGCCATGGAGCAGGAGACCTTCGACTCCTTCGGCCGGCTGCTGGACGAATTTTATGAGGGCCGGGATCAGGCGGACCGGGTCCGGCAGAAGGGCCAGGACCTGATGAAGTCCGCTACCGCCGCCCGGGACCGGGTGCGCCGGAAGCTGGCGGCCCAGGAGAAGGAGCTGGCCGCCACCCGGGATCGGGAGCGGCTGCGCATCTGCGGCGAGCTGATCACCGCCAACCTCTACCGCATGGAGCGGGGCATGAACCGCCTGACGGCAGAAAATTACTATGAGGACGGTTGCCCGCCAATGGACATCCCGCTGGATGTGCGGCTGGGGCCCCAGGAGAATGCCGCCCGGTATTTCAAGCAGTACGCCAAGGCCAAGACCGCCGAGAAAATTCTGACGGAGCAGCTGGGCAAGGGCCGGGAGGAGCTGACGTACCTGGAGAGCGTGGTGCAGGAGCTGTCCCAGGCGGAGGCGGAGCAGGATTTCAACGACATCCGCGCGGAGCTGGAAAGCGGGGGGTACCTGAAAAACCGGGGGAAAAAGCAGCCGGGCTTTCAGCGGGCCTCCAGGCCCCGGCAGTTTGTGTCCTCCGCCGGGCTGCGGATCCTGGTGGGACGCAGCAACCGGCAGAACGACCGGCTCACCGCCAAGGAGGCCGACCGGAGGGATATCTGGCTCCACACCCAGAAGATCCACGGCTCCCATGTGATTCTGTGCACCGGGGGCCAGGAGCCGGACGAGACCAGCCTGTATGAGGCGGCGTGCCTGGCGGCGTACTATTCCCAGGGCCGGGAGGCTGGGAAGGTGCCGGTGGATTACACCCCGGTGCGGTATGTGAAAAAGCCCGCCGGGGCCAGGCCGGGCATGGTGGTGTACACCACCTATCAGACCATGCTGGCCGTTCCGGACGGCCAGCTGGTGAAGAAGCTGGCAGGAAAATAAAATGTGAGATAAAGCTCAGCCCCCGCAGGCATTTGCCTGCGGGGGCTGGTTTTGCCTATGGGGTTAAGGGGGGAACCGTCCTTACCCGTTGGGCAGGGACTTCACGGTGACGGTGGTGTGGGCCACCAGCTTGTTCCCGGAATAGATGTGGATGAAGTAGGTGCCGGTGGTGTTGTGGCGGGTCAGGTCAGCCGCAGCCACCCAGGCGCCGCCGATGTTCTCGCCCTTGTACCAGACCAGATCATCCTGGCCGCCGGCGCTGCTCCACACGGCGAAGCGGATGCTGCTGTAGCCGGTGGCGCTGTAGAGCCGCAGCTTCATCCAGGCGAAGTCGTCGGTGACGATGGCCTGGGCACTCTGCTGAGGCGGCATACCGTAGACATTGGCGGTGGTGTGGGCCACCAGCTTGCCGTCGGCATAGACGTGGATGAAGTAGCCGCCCAGGGTCTTGTGGTTCAGCAGCTTCACACCGGCGGACCAGGTGCTGCCGGTGAGGCGGCCATCGTACCAGACCAGGTCGTCCTGACCGTTGGCGCTGCTCCACACGGCGAAGCGGACCTTGCCATACTTGGCGGTGGTGGTCAGGGCCAGTTCCATGGCGGCGTTGTCGGCGGAGACGGCAGCCGTCAGGCCGGGCTTGACGCCGGGGGCGGGAGCGGGCAGGCTCTTGACCTGGGCAGTGGTGTGAGCCACCAGCTTGTTGCCGCTGTAGACATGGATGAAGTAGGTGCCGGTGGTGTTGTGGCGGGCCAGATCCACGTCATAGGTCCAGCTGCCGCTGCCGCCGTTCTTGGCGGTGTACCAAACCAGGTCGTCCTGGCCGCCGGCGCTGCTCCACACGGCGAAGCGGACGCCGCTGTAGCTGTGGGCGGTATCCAGCCGGATGGACATGGTGCGGCAGTTGTCGGACACCTGGGCCGTGACGGTGTCGGGAGCCGGGAGCTTCGCCACCTGGGCGGTGGTGTGGGCCACCAGCTTGCTGCCGCTGTACACATGGATGAAGTAGGTGCCGGTGCTGTTGTGGTTCACCAGGGGCACGTTATAGGTCCAACTGCCGCTGCCGCCGTTCTTGGCGGTGTACCAGACCAGGTCGTCCTGGCCGCCGGCGCTGCTCCACACGGCGAAGCGGATGCCGCTGTAGCTGCGGGCGGTATCCAGCCGGATGGACATGGTGCGGCAGTTGTCGGACACCTGGGCCGTGACGGTGTCGGGAGCCGGGAGCTTCGCCACCTGGGCGGTGGTGTGGGCCACCAGCTTGCTGCCGCTGTACACATGGATGAAGTAGGTGCCGGTGCTGTTGTGGTTCACCAGGGGCACGTTATAGGTCCAACTGCCGCTGCCGCCGTTCTTGGCGGTGTACCAGACCAGGTCGTCCTGGCCGCCGGCGCTGCTCCACACGGCGAAGCGGATGCCGCTGTAGCTGCGGGCGGTATCCAGCCGGATGGACATGGTGCGGCAGTTGTCGGACACCTGGGCCGTGACGGTGTCGGGAGCCGGGAGCTTCGCCACCTGGGCGGTGGTGT
>ERZ1673696.608-NODE-608-length-36663-cov-4.698754_pt1 | contig 36663 bp, 48 predicted proteins | sample MGYA00580226_ERZ1673696 | MGnify/ENA primary metagenome ERZ1673696 (study PRJEB41218, sample SAMN15661743) | gut metagenome | host: Homo sapiens | place: Canada: London | collected 2015-08-20/2019-03-30 | study: EMG produced TPA metagenomics assembly of... | reverse complement strand
TACTTTGACAGTCTTACAAACAGAGAAAAAATCGCACACGAAACTGCACACGAAAAAATACCGTGTGTCCATTTTTAATGTTTCACGACATACTCATAATAGGAAGCCAGCTTATCTTTTACTGCATCCTGGTCGTCAAGCCAAAAAGCTTTTGAAAAACTAATATATGCATCAATATTGTTTATCCCCAGCTTTTTAAAGACTTCGGACAAATCACTATAAGTTGCATTCATGGCAACCTGAAATTTAATGGGGTCCTCTCTTATTCCGTGCTTTTCCATGATACTACGGATTTGTTCCATGTTCCAGTGAGGCCCACGTGTCCCGTCGCTGTTTTCCATTTTCCTCATCCACTCATGAGCAATGGATTCATTGAGTTCTGGAACAGACATTGAACGAGCACCGCCTACCAGATTGTTTTCTCCGTGCATTCTGTCTCCCTCTCTCTTACTCGGGAAATTTACGACTGAACCGCCGTGCATGTTTGTTTCGTAGTTACGTTCAAATCCAATAGGAGGGGTGTACGATCTATCGTCAGAATAATTCATGCCCATATAGTTATTCTGAGGTTCGTATCTCATGTCAGACCAGTCGCGCATTCTCTCAGAGTAATAAGGCGGAAGCCAATGACTGTTTACATCATAATCTCCCATTCTGCTTTGTGGTGCATAGCGGCCGTTGTCATAATGTTCACGCCCTCTACGATCTCGGAACTTATCTTCGGGACTATATTCCATTCGATATCCCCTATTATATTCCTGATCTCGTTTATTCCCTCCGGCCATCATAAGCATTTTAGTCGAACGTTTCATTCGTTTTACCTCCTTAAGCAGTGGGTGCGGGCGCTGCTCCGCCATCAATAGTCAATAAACTGTTATCAGGGGAACAACAAGGATTTCCTATCATACGAAATGAACCGCCGGTCGGCGTGGTAGAAACACAGGCAGAATAACGTGTACGGGTTCTAATGCCTGCCGCAGTTACTTGAGAACAGTTGCGCTTAGTCAGTGGATATAATTCGGTCCCAGAACCAATGGTAATATAGACAGGAGCATTAATAGTTGTTGCCGTAGGTATCGTTTGCGCGACAACAATGCAATACTTCTCCCTGTTTTTATAACTACCAGCCGGGAGGTTGATTTCAAGATTGCCGCCAGTGAATGCGACAGCCTGGGAAATTACTAAGTTATCGCAAAGCTTACATACAGGTTTGCAAGACATAATTTTACCTCCAAAAAAATCAAGGGCGGCAGACTATTGCCCGCCGCCCAAAGTAATCACGGCAAAGCCGGAATATAAAAGTGGTCTCTTTTAATCAGGTTAGCACCCAAAGCCACAACCGTTTCCGGTCCCGCAGAAGGGATAAGGCGCAGGAACCTGATATGCCGGGACCGGCATCGGATTGATACGACGGATCAGTTCAGAAGTCTGTGCCTCCAATGTGGCTGTCAAATAGCTGTTCTGGCTGGCCTGGGATGCTGCCAACTTAAGAGCCTGATTCTCAGACTGGAGAGAATCAATCTTAGACTGAACCATGAAATCCATCAGACCGCGATAGTTTGCGTTCTGGTTGTCAATGATATCGCGGGTGCTATTCTGAATGGTATTTCTGGTATCGCATGCCTGTGTAGCCATGTCATAGCGGACACCCTGGATTGCATTCTGTGTCTGGCAGCAACAATCCTGGAGGTTATAGCCAAGCTGACACATAGACTTGTCTACGCCACTGAAACCCTGAAGCATTGCAACATTGGTATTGTTGAATCCACTGGTAATTGCATTGTTCAGCGCATAGGTTGAATCACAAATACCCTGCTGGATGTTAGAAATACCACGCTCAACGCCATTAAAAGCAATTGCTTCATTCACATCTGCACGAGTGGCATAACCCTGGAACCCAGGGCTGTTAGAGCCGCTGCCAAAACCGCCCCAACCATTACCGCCCCAGATCATAGCCAAGATAATAATGGCCCACAGACCATCTCCCCAGCCGCCGAAGCCACTGTTGTTGCCGTTTCCGCTATCACTGCCAAGAGCGTAACCAGTTGCAAAATCGTTATCCATTTGTTTTCTCCTTATCAGTTATTCACACCGGTGTGCACCCCGGATGCGTACAAAACACATCCAGTTTTTTTCAAGACCCGGAAACTGATAGGGAGTTTTTATTTATCTATTACTTGGGTTGTTTATACCAAGTTGTCTGGCAATGTCATTGATAGATACGCCACGTTCTTTGGCCATATTTTCTGCCATTGTTTTTAATTGCTGAGGATTCTTTCCTTGAATCATTTTCAATGCTTGAGCCACTTGTGGATTTTGCCCCGCCATTTTTTGAAGTAGTTGCATAGGGTCTCCACCGCCCCGCATTGTTTGCACAAGCATCATAAGAGGGTTATTCATTGGTGCTATCATTGTTCTTTCCCCCGCCTTGTTTTAACTGTTCTACTTCTTGTCTAAGCAAGTTTAATTCATCCCTTGTTGCAAATTGATTTGTTTGCTGGAGGGGCTGATCTTGTTCATATCGGAATGAAAGAAAATCTGAGGAGCCGGTATTCTGATTAAATCTTTTGATGTATACCATTCCATGGCCTAAATCTGGCATAATGGTGCCAGGGCTAAAATAATCAGTCTGGACAGCGACAGCTTCCTCTCTGCTTGTTACCGGACGACAGGTATATCCATTTTGTTGGGTTTGCATTGAAGGTTGCTGTGGCTGTTGTGGTATCTGTGACCCAATATAAGTTTGCGGGGACTGATATTGCATCTGCTGCCCTTGGGGATAAAATTGATAGGGATTGTATCCATAAACTCCAGCCATTCTTTTTCCCTCGCTCTTTTTTATTGACATTATCATATCAAAAAATGGATATCCGCCTGTCCAAATGAAATCCAAATTAAGGACAAATTAAATACAAAAAAACTGCGGGGAATCACTCCCCGCAGTAAAAAGATTGTTCTGTTTTCTCCCGAATGTGCCGAAGGACATTATTTATTGTTCCTCTTGAGACATCCATCTCTGCCGCAATGGATTCAATCTGCCACCCACGACGATAAAATAAATTAAATATGGCTTTTTCTCTATCTGTTAGCCACTCACATTTTTCCATAGAGTTTAGTTGCTCTATGCTGTAAATGTAACGAGACAGAGACAACCGCCCTCCTTTTACAGCAAGCCTAAGCGACCAAGGATAGCAATCATCTCATCTCTTTTAGCAGGGCGCTCCGGGCTGGTGCCATCCACGATGCCATTTGCCACAGCCTTTGCCCAATGCCCCTCCTGTTGGGACCAGACAGGCTCAGCCAGCGTCTTCGCGTGGAGCTCTGCTTTCTGCATGAGCTGATAGGCTTGTTCGTTGGTCATTTCAGAGATCAACTTTGCAATATCCATGGGTTCATCCTCTCCTTCCAGCCGCCGGTTGACTTCGGCGGCAATCTCTCCGTGCCGATTGTATAGATAATCCCCCGGGCAGGCCTTGGCGGCAAACCACCGGTGAACCGTCATATTCTGCTTGTCCACCTGGCCGATCAGGGATTTATCCCCTTTCCACAGCAGTTTCTTGATCCCATTTCTCCGGCAGATATCCGTCAATAGGTCCAGCAATGCGGCGTAGGCTTTGTCCGACACCGGCCAATCCGGCGCCCCGCCGTTATTGGCCACCTCAATGGTAATGGCCCGATGATCGTTGGAGGCGCTGGAAGTACACCAGGACCGATTTGCTTCATCTACATATAAGGCAATCCGTCCGTCGCTTCCAATGCCGTAGTTGCTGCTGGCCTTGCGGGCCGGGTCGGCAAACAAGGCCCCGCAAGTCTCTACGCTGGCATTCCCTGCCATACAGTGTATAGAGATCGTGTCAATCACATGGTTGCGCCGCCCGGAATGATTGGGGGATCGTTTGGTGTAGGTTACAAGGGAGCTGTTACTCATCCACTCCTCACTCCTTTCAAGCGGGACAAAAAGTCCCCGGTCTGCTCTCTTGACAAACCAGGGCGGGATGGTATAATGAAAAACAGAAAGGGCACTGCTACAAGCGGTTCAGCCCAATAAACAGTTATCTAAAACAAGTATAGAAACCGTCACTTGGCCGAGTGGCGGTTTCTGCCTTTAATGCGAATCGTTACGGTATATCCAAAGATATGTAACGTAATCGTAATGGGCATGGGCCTCACCTCCTTTCGGAGGATGTGGCTAAACCGCCTGCCGTTTTGCGCAGCGCCTCTTTCTGACCCCTTTCAGGGCGCATCCATCATACCATGCCGCGCTGTGGATTGTCAATTTTTGCTGTCCCGTTACCAGGGGGCAGTTTTTTGTTTTTGCAAGCTTATCGGAACAGGTCTGCCAGCGTCTTTGTCTTAGACTTCATGTAGGAACGCTGGATATCGTTCCATTCGTCCATCTCCTTCTCCCAGCCGGTCCAGCCCTGCTGCTGCGCATACATGCGGGAGGCAATGTCTACGTCCACGCCCTCTTTCTCGCTGATTGCCTTGATTGCCATACGATTCTCATAAAAACGATTTGCCATACGAATTCTCCTCCTTTGTCTTTAGTTTTTGTTTGCGGTTTCTTTCTCAACTTCCGGGAGCCCCGCCACACTGGTCAGAAGGCTCACCACAGCCGCCAGGACAGCCGCGGAGGCCACCATGGGCCAGTTGACATCCCCCAGTGCCACGGCGGCTCCAATGCAGCCTACGGCGGTCTGCGCCAAGGTTTTGATGGCTCTCATTCCCGCCGCTTTCCACCAGGCTTTCCATTTTTCACTCATTCCCTTCACCCCCTCTCACAGCCCGATTTTTGCCAGCAGAAACGCAATCACTGCCGCGAAAACAGCCCAGATTGCTTTATCAGCCAACCCTTCCCACCGGCGTGCGGGCTTGATCTGGAGCTCACTCACCTGGCTGAGTGCCAATGTGATTTTAGAGGACATTTCATCCAGCTTGTCCAGAATCTGAACATACTGTTCGTCCCGGCGTGCGCTCTCAGTTTCCAGGGCCCGGATGCGGTCATACATCTCCTTATGGGTCTGCCGGGCCGCATCCAAATGGCTGTTCAGAGACTTCTCCAACATGTTAGCCTTTTGCAGCCCCAAGCATTCATTCTCGGGGTTAAAGGTACACTTATCCATGGGCGTAACAGCCCTCCTCTCTCTGTGTGGGCTGGTTCGTCAGGGTTCCACTTCCTCCCAAAACTCCGGATTCGTCTCCGGGGACCAGGTGTTGGTTTCGATCTTGCTGCGCCAGGTTTTGCCGTCGGCAGTACAGCAGTCCCCTTTTTCGTAGGGGGAAGTGGAGAGGGAGAGGAAAGGCAGCGCCTTGTCCGGGTCGGTGGACCAGACAAATCCCCACTGAGCGGGCAGCTCCTCCGGCTCCTGGGGATAGATTTCGCTGTCGTAGACCTGGAGAAGCCGAACCACCCGCCCGGCGCTGGACCGGCAGACAAAGCCATCTTTCTGGCCTGCCTTGCGCTCCAGCATGTTTTTGGCAGTTCTGGCCGCCTGGAAGTCTGGGATATACTCCTCCGCAGCACAGAGTTCCGTGCCGGTCATGGAGGGGGATTCTGCTTGCAAGTTGACTGCGGCAGACTTCCCCGCCCGGCGCAGGGTATCCAAAACAAACTCTTTTTCAGTCAACGTCATTCACTCCTTCTCGAATTGCTGCCGCCATGGCGGCCCAGGTGACGGGCTCCTCCGGCTCTTCCGGCGGGAGGTCGGGGTGGTCTGCTTCGTATGCCTCCAGCGCCTCCTGGTTGGTCTCCAGGCTTGTCACAGCGCCGTTTTCCACGGTCAGGGTCACAAATCCCTTTGCCGCAAGATAGGGGCTCAGGAGATCGTCAGGGAGGGTCACACAGTTTGGGAAAGGTTGTCCCATGGGGTTGCCGTGGTTGCCAGATTCGTTGGGGGTTGGGTTAATGTAATACATGGGTTACCTCCTTTATCCAAGTGCAAGAAAATAATATGAATACCCAGACGAATTTAGTTGCCCTGCTGAGCTTTCGCCAGGAGTGTACCAATAAAATGTTTTCCCATCTTCAGATTTCTTTCCAAATATGATACTGGTATCTGTACTTCCGATAAATCCCATGTGTTCTACAAAAGTTGTAGTAAGGAATTCACTTATCATAATTCCTGTTTCTTTGTCTCCCCACGGGCCATTCTTCACGGAGGTATATGGTGGGTCAAAACCAAATGTTCCACCATACCCAAGGGAAAATAATGCTTTAATTGGGAAATTCGCAGTAACTGAGCAAGGGTTAGCTTCTCCATACGTTCCTGTCCCTACATAGGATATCACCTGCGCCTGAGATTTCTCTCCCAGCACCCCCAGATACTCAATAGTGGCGCCTGCGGGGGTGGCGGGGTAGCCGATGACAGTCTGGTACTTGGATGTATAAACATATCTTGTACCTGACGGTTCCCTTAACACGGATGCATCGTTAGGGATAAAATAAACAGTATTTGCAGAAAAGTCAGTATTACTGAAATCTGTCATAATAAATTTTCCGAGAAGGTATTTAGCCATATTTACTGCGTTTGATTGTTCTGCATTAAAACTAACCTCATTCGGGTCTCTTAAAGAGACTTTCCCGTCAGATGAAACGTCTACCTGATCGGAGTAGAACCAGCGAGAATTATCATGTTCACTATTTCGATTAGTAAGAGAAGTACGCTCTGTCACTTCATCTCCCAATGTATACCCAGCAGGTTTTTCAGATCCATCTGTTCCATCCTGGTAGGCGTTGCGGTTCGTGGAGGTTAGATATGTGACGTGGGTGCCAGGGGGGGTGGCGGGGTAGCCTATTACTTGTTTCAATGCAGAGAAAGTAAAGTTTGTCCCACCTGGATACGTTACTTCGCAAGAAGGGTCCATATAGTATATATTATTAGGATTGTAATAGAAAAACTTACCTCTGAAACCCTCTAAAACGCCAACATACGACTGACTTGCGCTTATAACTTGCTCACTTGGAGAAACAAGAGATACAAACCCAGAATCTGACACAGAAACGCTATCTGCATAATAATAATTTGCAGCGGCCCCAAAAATACTGGCTGATTGACTTTCCCCGAGATTATATCCCGCCGGAATCTCCTCCTCCGTAACAACCGTCTTCCTCCACACATGGACATTGCCGATGTTTGCAAGGACATTGAACGCATCGTTAGGGGTTGAATTCACTCCTGTGGAAAGACCCAGCGTGGAGATCACCGTATCTGAGAGAAGGTTTGCTTTGTTTAGAGGGGTTCCCTGCTGGGTCCAACCGTCTTTATTGATCCCATTGAAATCTACGGGAAATGTCCCGGCAATCATGGCCTGTAAAAAGTCCTCATAGGTTGGATAGAGGGACAAGGCCTCCCCCACTGTCTTTAGGTATCGTGAATTCCCGATCCCTTTAATAATGGCGTCTTGCACTAAAACACACCCTTTCTTAAAATTCTCCGCACATAGCCTCTCCCGCCATGAGATAGGATTTATCCATCCATTGGAACATGGATTCTACTTGGACAAGGATATTTTCCAAATTGTTCGCTTCCTGGAAGGTAAAACTCTGCATATCAGAGGGGGCTTCTGGAAGATCAGGTACAAAGGGGAAAGTCTCTCGAATCCGTTTAACGTTAGAAACATATCCCTCAGATTGCTCTAATGTTGTCTTGTCCTCTTTCACCCAATAATCTCTGCCCGGTTCTGGATTGACTGGAACATACGGGTTTACATACCCACGGGAATATAAACTATCTGAAAGGAACTCGGCAGCCGTTGTAACCCGGTTCATATCAGTTCCGTTATATGCTCCCTTATAGCTTGTCTGTGCAAGCTGAATTAGTTCTTCTTCTGTCTGATCTTCTTTGGATAAAATCGTAAGAAGTTCCTCAATGTCCGCCTGGCTACGGTCTGTAATGAGCCGTATAACATAAAGTCGAAAAGAAGAGGACAGACCTGCTTTGTCTGTTGCGGTAACAGTGATGTAGTTTTCCCCCACGCGAAGCGGCACCGTATGTGAGAACTGTCCGTGTTCATCAATAGCCGCTTCCTCCCCTCCCACAAGCAAGGTGACCGGTGAAGTCGTCACATCCCTTGTTATCCCTGTAACTGTGATCGATTCATCGTCAACGATTTGTCTGTACTCATGCACAGTCAGCTCAGGAGGAACCGTGTCTACAATGTAAACCAAAGATAAACTGGCTTGATTCCCGTCGTTGTCCTGGATGGAGGCGGTCAAGCTGTGATTCCCTTCGCTCAGTTCATTTCGTGGAGTATAGGTGAACTGATAACCTTTCTCCGTGGCCTGCGTGGAAATATCTCCCTCGACCCCATCAATCAGCATAGACAGAGAGGATGGATCAATCCCGGAGCCGTTCTCCTCGTCAAATGCTTCTACAACAAAGGTCGGAACATTGGTTGTCAATATCCCGTCTGCCGGAGATAATAGCTGAATAGTCGGGGGGACTTCCTCTTGCACCGTCAACCGAAGCCCAGGGATATTCGTCCCATCCGTTGTGGTGGAAACGCCCTTGTCATTCGTCGCGGTTATTTCTGTGTTGAAATATCCCCCTTCTTCATTGTGAGAGGTTTTGGCCGGAACAATGACAGCCTCATATTTCCTTGTCGTTTCATTAAATGTAAGAGTGTATTCCTGTCCATCGAACGTCGCTTTTACCGTAGTTATCGACATGAACTACACCTCCCCACTTTGAAACTCACCCGACACTCTGATCTCTTCTTGCTCTATCGTCTGCACATCAAGTACGATCACTTGGAGCAGCACGGAGTCTCCCACATTGGCAGTCGCTGGCGTAAACGTCGCTGAGATCACAATAGGAGACCACTCTTCTGCCATTTAGATCACCCCCATTTTTTCACCACTCTACAATAATGCATCCAGGTTTCCCATCCTGTCCCGGGGTACCGTCTTTTGGGTAGGATGCAATATAAGTTTCTGTATAGCCATCCTCAGAGGTCCACCGTGCATACTTTCCGTTTCTCCCCTGTTCGCCTCCAGCGCCGCCAGAACCTTCCAAGGCTGTTATAGTCCCTCCATAGTCAGGGCCTTTCTGTGCATATACAGCGCCGCTCTGGATGTCCATAATGCCAACCGGATATGGTTTTCCATTTGCAGAAGTGTACACTCCAAAAGTAGTGTCTGTGCCAGGGGTGCCGGGTTCACCGTCGTCCCCACGGCTGCCATTGGTTTCTCCGCCTGCACCGCCTTTCCCGGCAGTTCCACAAGAATAGTCATATTGTTGGTTTGCTATCGCGGTTACCTCGGTAATAAACACATTCCCGCCATCTCCTCCAATGCCGCCAGCCGTGTCTTCTGGGTCAAAAGAATCGCCCCATAGGATATTCCCTGCACCCCCTCCCATACCACCGGCCCCTCCCCCTATCAATGTAACGCGGAATTTCCCAGCCTCTTCCTTTACAAATGTTCCAGAACCTGTCAGAACTGTTTTGTTTGAGTATGCAGAATCATTGGGAGATTGAACGAGATAAGAGGGCATGTTTACCATAACGCCATCTGCCAGGGAGAGCTGTTGCTTATACAATCGAGCAGAGATAGTGGTGAAAAATTGAGTGTCTACACTCTGGATATCTCCGCATTCGCTGGACGGATTTCCTCTATGCTGTACTTCGAACGAACGTCCACCATACTCAAACAGGCAGGAAATAACCGCTTTTCTCGCATCATCCGTCGTATGAACAAATGGGTTATCTACGCTTAAAGATATCTCGGATTCGGTGTTATTCCCTGGAAATACCACTTCTTCTCCATCATCCAACGTAAATGTAATGTCCGAAATATCATCATTTGCAGACATTTCAGGATAGGAGTTCATATTGTCTAAGGTAATCCTATTTCCCTCAATTCTTTGTAATTTCCCTACTCTCAATTTCCCGGTCTCAAAATCTTGTCTGGGCCAAGTATTTGTTGCCATGCATGCGAAACGAAGCATTTCACCGCACTTTTTCCCTGTACATTCTTCTTCTGCTGCTGTAATGGGGATATCCTTTACATCATCATCTACGATATAATTTTTCTGAAAGTTAACGCCAAGAGAAAGCATAATCGCCTCAATCCACCCAGAAAGCGTTGTGGGAAGTGTATCAGGGACAACAAATTTCCTTTTCGTCAGCGCCCCAATAATATCCAGAAGATCAAATTGTACAGTTAAATCCTTGAGTTTCCATCCCGCAGATTGCTGATAGTAAGTCCCGGCGGGCAACCATTCAATAGTTCCATCTTCCAACCGCATTCCAAAATCAACAATGATTCTTTGACGATCTTCAATGGATGTGAAGAGCGTATTCGGAGCATAAGGATCGAATCTGTGGTTTTCGTTGTACAAAACAACTGTGCAAGTAGAATATGGAATGGACAATCCAGAGAATGTAACCTCAGAATATGTTTCAACTGATTTTAGGATGGACCTGTCCCAAATTTCATATAGGCCGACCATCAGCCGGGGGATTCTAACCCGTCGCCCGCCAAGGCTCCATTTTTTTATGGTAACGCGAATTTTTGTAGGATTTTGAACGGTAAAGCCATCCAAAACAGTCAACGTACTTTTGTTCCCTGTTTTTGTGTCTGACCGAAGAAGGGTATCGCCGCTGTAAATATCCAACGTAAATTCTGTTCCAATTCCATTGAATTCTTTTTCACTGAACCGGAAAGAGAATGCTTGCAATATACTTAGGTTTTGAATATCAAACTCAATATAAGGATATGGTTCAGAAAAGACGCCGAAAGAATCACATAGAGATTCAGATACCCAACCAACTTGTCCTATCTGATCCATTGGGTCATCTGGTTGGATATTGAAAGTTCCGTTCAGAATCCATCTGTTAGCTTCCAAGGTCGCTATATTCTGTTCACTCTCTGTTGTGCCACGGTTTGTTACCTGATCTGTTAAGGAAATATCACTCTCATCATTTGTTGTTATGTTTGTTATGATCATATCTGGGTCATATAGGTCAAACACAACTCGCACAAATTGTCGCCTTGAATCAGATATAACTGCTTTTTCATAGGCTTCACTGTGATCAATCATGGCCATCAATCTCCTCAAAGGTCAGTTTGTATGCTGCCCATTCAGGTCCGTTATCTCTCCAACGTGTAAGGGAAGGAGATGGAGGCTCCATCAAATGAAACCATCCTTGTACTAACTCTGTGCCGCCTGTGGACGGGAGAAAGAACAACTGATGCCGACGTGATGCCTTGAATACAGTATTGAGACGGGACATTGTTTCATAGTCGATAGATGAAAAGTTGACTTCTACCACCCATATAGTGGCACGGATTTCTTCCACTCTTCTGCCGGATATCATCCGCTCAGATACGCCAAGTTCTTCCTCATAGGCGGTGTAATCACCTTCTTCCAAGTCTTCAATTTCAATTCCGTCAATTGACAAAAACATATTTTCCATTTAATCACTCACAATTCTGGGGGACTGATCCTCTACTGCACGAATATCATTAACAATTGCTCTTGCAAATGCTTTCCCGTTGACATTCAGAACAATTTCCCTGTCTCCCCGTGGTGCACTGGCAAAAGACACAGCGTTTGCTACCCTGTACGCGCTTCCGTTACTCTCTACCTGCTTGGCTTCCATGGCGTTATCCGTGCTGCGTGTGAGGCGGTAGGAAGCACTCCCAGCACTCACAGTGACCGTTTCACGAAGCCTTGCCGCAGCGTTTATCCGGTTAATTTCCGCAATAATACCATCGGCAACTTTCTTCGCTGCGGCAATTGCGGTAGAACCTTCTTCCTGTACACCAACGGCAAGGGATGTCATAGCATCCTCTCCCGCCGCTTTTAGCTCATCAGGCATTTTGTCCACGAATTCTTGGTTAAGAGATTCAAACTCATCCTGATAAATCTGTGCCGCAATATTCTTTGCCGCTTCCGCCCGTTTCTGGTATGCCTCCATATAGGCAGTATATTGATCGTCATTCAGGCTTAACAGTTTCTCCGCGAAAGCCGTCGCCTCGTCCATCTCCATTTGAAGAATTTCGGAATAGAGGCCAGCATCAACCCCTTTTTCCTGAAGGGCAAGCATTGCATTTCCGTATCGTTCAATCTCTTGAATATCCTTATCCAGGTTCAGAAGACGGGTTTCTCCCTTATAATCTGTTTCGAAAAGATTATCTCCAGACAATTTAGAAGCCAGGGAATCACGATCACTTTTCAGGTCATCCAAAGCACTTTGATACTCATCTTCCATCTCCTCAAGAGCATCAATGGCACTCTGCAACTCTTCCTTCTGTGCCGCTTCCTGCTTTTTTAGCTGTTTCTCATTCCAATCTTCTTTGAGCTCGGCTATCTCGTCCAAGATATCCTGTCGTTCATCAACTTCTGCCTCTTCCAGCCGTTCATACTTTTCTGCCAGACTTTTTTCATAGTCCGCGAGCTCCTTTTCATCTGCCCGCTTCTGTGCTGCGGCCTCAATCTCCGCAATCTTGTCATAAAGTTTAGAAGTTTCTTTTAAGACAACATCAGCAAGTTTTCCAGCCGCTGCTTGTGCGTTTTTTGCCTTGTCATTTAATCCAAGTACCAAACCGGCAACAGATTGCTCACCAATCCAGCGAAACGCCTTAGAGGGAGAGTGGATATCCAACGCGCTTTTAGCTGCGGCAAGTGCGCTTTTTGCCATATTGGATGCAGCACTGATCGCCTGGCTTGCCCCTGCATTGATACCGGCAGCAACACCGGAAGCAATGGCCAGTCCAACACTTTTCGCAGCTCCAGAGGCACCAGTTGCGGAAGAAAGCACCGAAGTAGTCACAAGATTATTCAGCGCAGAAACAACATCAGGCGTCCCAGAGGATATCCCAGAAGATATTTGTTCGACGATTTTAGAACTAATCAAAGTCGAAGAAGCTGTAGCACCCAAGGCAGCCTGAACGCTGCCATCAATCATTCCGGAAAAAGCTGTGCTTAGAAGGCCGCTGGAAGAGGTAATTGCTCCCGCCGCAGAATTGACAGCTGTTTCACCAACCGTTCCTGCGCCTGCCGCAGCAGAATCACCCGCGGAGATTGTGTCTCCCACCACCCCTTCCATGGTGGATGGCATAGAAGATGCCGATACCTTGAGGGAGCCATCTGCATTCGTGCCTATCGTATACCCTACTTGTTGCCCACCAGATGCCGCTACACCTTGAGCTCCAGAAGTAGCGTTTCTGACTGCGGTTTCAGTCGATTGCTTCATTTCGGGTTCCGATGATTTTACACCGCCTGAGAATCCGTCACCGAGCCCCTGTCCTGCTTCGTTTCCATTTTGATTTGATGCCTGTTTTCCCGCTTCACCCGCTTGATCTGCAACTTGCTTAGTTGCATCTGAAACTACTTGTCCATTTTCCAAGATGGAATTTCCCATGAGGAAATCCCATGCGGCTGCGTCAGTTGCCATTTCGAATCCCATGGCCTGAAGAACCTGTCTGGCACTTTCAATAACCTGGCGGATACTCTCCGGCAATACAGCGGCATTTGATAGAGCACCATTTGAAAGAAATTGAGGAATCTCAGCACCTGATTCTATGAATTGTTCCAACTGTGATTGCAGTGAAACTTGCATAGCCTGGAGAGTTGCCGCCTGCACTCTTTGCGTGTCCTCTCCCATAGTGCTCCAAGATTGCGCTGTGGTATCGGCTAATTTTGAGAACGCAGCGCCCATTTCTTCGGTTGCTTGGTTAACCTCGGCTTTGTTTTCCCCTGTGAACTTAACTATGTCTGACTGCATTGTAGCAAGGGCGTTTCTAAGTTCCGTTGGGTCCATTGCCGCAGCAGCATCCTCGTAGGCAAGAATAACTTCCTGGTTATCAAGCATTGCCTGCGTGGTTTTTCTGTACGCTTCTTCTGTCTTCTCAACATTTCTTGCCGCTTCTGCAATGAGTGTTGCGGATTGATGTCCCTGCCCAGCTGTGGAATTTTGAACCTTTCCAAATTCAATTTGAGCGTCTTTCCAGTTTTTCAGTGCATCAACATTGTTTTGCACTAATTCTTGCTGACTTGCAAGGGCCTCCTCATACTGCCCCTGCATAGCGTTCAAAGTTGCTTCCTTCTCCTTTTGGAAAAGCATATCTTTAATATTGTCAGCAAGTTTAACGTAGCTTTCCCCTTCTCGCTCGTGCATTTCAATTGCACCGGGGATAACATTATTTATTAAGTTCGCAAGGGCATTCGCTCTGTCTTCTTGTCCTTTTTCTACTTTTCCATTCGCATCGGTAAGTCTATCTAACTCAACAATATAATCTTCTGTCTTGTCGATCTCAGCGTCTACTTTGCCAAGATTTTCTGCTGTGGTCTGTGCAAGCTCTTCCTTTTTTTGTTTCTGTTCCTCAATCCTATCATTGAGGTCGCTCATGGCGTCGTTAAGCTGCGCTTGGCTATCCGATGCGTCATCAGTTACTGCGTTGTAAATAACGAATGCGCCGGCAATAGCCGTGACCGCAGCGAGAGCAGCCCCCCAGGGAGGTAATGTCATTACCGCATTGTACGCTGTTTGAATGGCCGTTCCCGCCTTGGTGACCATACTAAGTGCCTTTACTGCTTCGGCGCCTGCTTTAACCCCTGTAACAAATTTGGAAATATCGCTGATAAGTAGCGCGGCCTTAAATACTCCAATTGCAGCTCCGGCAGAGGCAAGAATCGCAACAAAAGTTTTCACCGCATTAACAGCCTGGGTAAAATCAAAGTTTTGGATGAACTCCAACGCCGCATCCGCGATATCAGACAACGCCGGTTTGATTTGCTCATAGATCGAGATGGCAAGATTTTGGGCCTCAGTCTTGACCATCTGCGTTTTGTGCTCCAGCGTATCAGCCATTGTGCTATACGCTTTCTCTGTGGTCCCCGCGCTGTTCTGTAACTTCTCCAGGTTGTCGTTGAAGGTGTCAAGTCCCTGGGACACAATAGCGTTTGCAGCTTTGCCAGCTTCGGCGCTTCCCCAAAGATTCATAAGGGATTCGGCGCTGCCATCAACATGATCAGAAAGAACCTCAATCACATCACCAAGGCTCTTTCCTTCCTTCATTAAGGTGCCAAAGCTCTTGCCGGTTTCTTTCTTAAGGATTTTCCCGACTTCGCTGCCAGTATCTCCCAGCTCATTCAGCATGGAGGAAATATAGGTTGTAGATTCTTCCGTGCTAATACCCGCCTTCGTTAGGCTGACATAAGCAGATTCAAGGTTTCCCAGATTGACATTGTAGGCGGAAGCCGTACTAATCGCCTTGCCCATTGCGTTGGCAAGCTGGTCAATCGTAGTAACACCAAGGTTTTGCGTCTGAATCAGGCTGTCCGAAATTGATTCAGCATCGGCAGCACTCATCCCATACGCATTGATAGTGGTTGTGAGAACAGAAAGCGCAGATTCTGCATCTGTGAATCCCGCTGTGGCAAGTCGGGTTGCATCCCCAACAAGTGAAACTGCATTCGCAGTATCGCCAGTTGCGGAAATGGCGTTGTAGACCGCCCCAGACAATTCACTTGCGGATACCCCCATCTCCGAAGACAAGTTTTGGATAGAACTTCGCATGTCTTCGACGGACATCTGTGAGGTGTCCATGATGGTTTCAACCTGGGCAAAAGAAGATTCAAATTCTGTCCCGATTTTACTTACCGCGACAAGTGCTCCAGCGGACGCAGTTGCGACAGCGGAAAAAACTTTTATAATTCCATTTAGTGCCTTCGACGCCACAGAATCAAGGTTTTGCAGTTCTTTGACCGTGAGTTGTGTGCTCTTCCGCTGCTTCTCAAGCGGGTCATTATACTTCTTGGACTTTTCTCTCGATTTTTTGAGTGCCTTTTCTAAGTCTGCAAGAAATTCGTCATAATCGCCCTTAATTTCAATGATTACAGAACCATCTGCCGCCATGGGTTACACCACCTTCTCAGTGGGCCCATCGGCATCTCTGGCACTACTTGGACCGTTCTATTTTAATTTCAAACCAGCGCCCACAATTTCTACCTTTGCAACGTAGAAACAACCCTTCACAAGAAGCGTTTTCACTTCGTAACACTGGCATTTCGTACCCGCACATAGGGCATCTGATTTTAGTTAGACCCTTTTTCCACATGCTTCTGGGCCTCCTGATACCGTTTCCGCACCTTTTCGATCAAGGCAGCGTCTCTCTCTTCGACAGTCTGCACTTCTCTCCTTCGATCATCCTTAATCGCATAGAGAGCCCTCATTTTTTTATAGTGTTTCTTTTCCTCTTTACTCATTTTGGAAATGTCGGCTGTGCGGTATCGTATGCGCTGCATGAAAAGCGTTTCGGAGGGAAGATTAAATAAGAGACGACGAAAAGCCCACCAGTGCAAATCATCCTTAGATAGGTCTATCCCATACGCTGACAGAAAGGAGGCAAGGATAGCTTCTGAATCAATTTCAAAGTCATATACCCTGCCTCCTTTCTTTTTTGCTTGTTCTTGTGTTGCCTCTTTGCTTTCTTCCCCACGAAAGAACCACAACATTGCGTCGAACGCTGCGGATATATTGGAAGGAATCCCGCTTGGGTAAAACAAATTCAAAAGACCTACAACATCTGGATTTTTTTCTTTCAGAATCTCAAGTTCGATAGAAATCCCAACGCGAAAACTTGGATTAATCGGGAAGAATTGCCCATCTACATCTACGCTGGTGGGGAATCCGTTAAATGGATTCTCTCTCACGATCTTTTACTCTCTGTTCAGCTTCGGCACGCAGCTTTGCCCGTTTTTCCGCTCTCAACTGGGAATCATCCATGATAGAGGGAGAAGAAGGCGGATTGAAATCTACTTTCATAGAGCTTACAGTTGCGGATACTTCTTCGCAAAACTTGGCATAAGCATTGATGATGTCTCTCGCGTTTACATTGTCGCCGAAACACTTCTTGCTCGTCCCTTCGCCACAAAGCACGTCAAAGAAATCCATAAATGCATTGCACATCATTCTGATTGCCTTAATGCCATTTTGGGCGGGGTCTTCTTGAATCATTTCTTTCACACGTTTTCCAACGTCAGCGATCTCTGTCACACCATTGGTATATAATTCCAAGTTGACGAGATCGAAAGTATCATACTGAATCTCAACGCCGTTGATATTGTAGGTCTCCATAATTTATCCTCCTGTCAGTTAAACACCGGAATCATCAGAATATGTGTAGGCAGCGGGAGCAGAGGTCGCCATAATATCAATGTCAATTTCCGAAGATGCACCGGCATCCCCGGACCCATCAGAGTTCACAATGATAGATGCTGTCCCCTTCTCTCCCTCTCCTGTCAACAGAGAGAAATACACATAAGGTTTAACGACTTTCTGGCCAGTACCGAACTTGATTGCGTGAGACAACACAAAGTCTTGGAATTCATCTCCAAAGATACGGTCACCAGTAACATTGAATGTACGTTGAGTAGATGTTTTGGTAGATACCGCCCCCTGTCGGATATACGCTTTTTCATCCGTTTCGGGGTTCAACTGACTATCCACCGATGCAATACCGGACTGAACTACGATATAATTAGCTACTTTTCCGGCTGATTCTTCCGCGATATCTACGGCAAGAACAAAATCGTCATTTGTTGCAACCCCCGCAAACTCAGCGGAAGGGGTGTAATCAGCCATCAGAGCGGAAAGTTTCATAATATTTCCTCCTAATAAATAAATTTCGGCTCGTCGGCTCACGAAAAAATTTTATTCAGATGTGTAATCCATCGTCATAATAATTTGGTGATCTTCTGTTCCATCCTCATATCGGTTAAATAAAACGGAATCAGGATCACTTTCGCTTCGAGAAAATTTGACAACCTTTTTTCCGTCCTCTAATTGAGGAATTGTTCCATTGTTGATAATCCAGTCTGCAAAACTTTCTAAGGTTTCATCAGCAGTAAGACGCTTGTTATTGCTGTTCCCAGGGATAACACGGTAAATGATCTTGAATGTATATCTTGCTTGATATGCACCACGAACATATTTCCTAACCATAAATGTGCCCTGGGGCGTAGACAATGACATCCCTTCGGCATCATCAGGAACATAAGTGAAGTTGATCACCCCAACGGGCTTATCTGGCCAATTATTGAGCCAAGAAAGCAATGATCTTGAAATAGATTCTTGCTCTTTATTCGATATTTTTTGTGCCATAGATACCTCACTTAAAGGACTTTTTATAGGCCTCTTCCCACCTGGACATGAACTCTGCCTTTGCCGGTTCAATCCAATGTGGTCGAGCAGAGGACCTTGTAAATACCAAAGATTTTCCTGATGGAACCTTCCGAACTCCGGTGCGGGATCTCCACGTCCCATCGGGAAGCCGAAATCCCGCAGCTCCTGTTTGAGGGTCTACGTAAACAATTCCTTCCCAGAGATAATGGGCATAAGGACCGGGATAGATAATTTCATCATCTAAAATCCTTGTGCGGGCAGCTAAAGTGCCATTCAACCAAGGTAGGAATTTGCTCTCTGTATCTTTCGCTACATTTTTTGTAAGTTCTTTGTTTGCTCTATCAAGTTTCGCTTTGATCTTGTCAATATCAATATCGACATGAATAACGACACTTGCCATTAAGCGCCACCAACTTCCCAATGCTGCATCGAAGGAGAGCCAAAATCTTTTGTATCCACTTTGGTGATCCTGTGAACATTATCGTAAATCCGATTCATCCACTGAAAGTCCTTCCCTTGCTCAACGATTTCTCCCTTAACAAAGAAAGTAGTTGAGCTTTGCATAGAATCCGTGTCAAGGGTCCACAAATTGCTTTTATCTTCGGCAGCTTCATATTGCTTTGGGGTTGCAAATCTTTTAGGAAAACCTGTAATCCCATCAATAGCGTTTACATTAAATGGAATAAATAGGTTGACGACGTCTGCACCTTCCAGCCCACTTTCTCTCACATTGGCGGCATGAGCAGCATCAAAGAACACACCCCGCAAAATGGTAATGTTATAAACAGATTCGAAAGTGACTTCATCTTCTGTTATTGTGTAAACAGTTATAGAGTGTGGGGCGTACATGGAAAGCACCTCCCACCGCGATAGAGCAAGCCAGTTCTTCCAAGATATCTGGATACAATGGAAGACATCTCAGCTGTAGAATTCTTCGCTAATTCTGCCGAACTTCGGTAACTCACAGAGTAACTACCAACCGTCTCACTGGACTTCTCTCCGGTTTCGCTTAGAGATGATTCTTGCGCTTTCTCAACAATCTTGTACTGCTCAGCAAGAGCACAACAAGCGTCCTTTATTTCCAGCATAGACGCATGCTCAGAGGCTTTTCCAACTGTGATGTAGTCCAGATATTCACTTGCCCGCTTTGCCAGCATTGGGAACTCAGATTCTGAAATCAACGTCCCAAGGTAGGTTTCTTTGTAATATGTATAATCCGCATATACCATAAGAAACCTCCTTTATTTTCCCGACTTTCTGGACGCTTTTGGTTTAGGGTCAAACGTAGCTTTTTTGAAGTTGAATATTACAGCACTTTGCTCATCAACTAAAACCTCAAAAGTATCATTTTCCTCAACGCGGAAAATAATATCTGCATCAAAAGGAATGTCCTGTTTGGTTGGCAATCCATTCTTTTTGAACGTCATTACACTTCCGGTTTTCGTCAGATGAAACGGGAAATAATACCCGCTCTGCTCTTCTGGGGCGCTGCTGAATTCCGTATAATCAGGAACATAGTGGAATGTCCCGACTACGGAACCATCTTTCTTAACCTTCAAATCATCACCTACAAGCTCTGAGACTTGTTTCCCCAATAGGGTCTGACTGCTGGGGAAGAGCGTTAAGATGTCAGACCCGATCATTCCCCCGCCGGTGCATAAATAGCAAAGGGAAATGCCTTTGTATTGTCAACATTATAGGCGTTGATCGGGTTGGGGATTTCCCAGCCCAACCGCATAACGGCACGAAGCGCCACCATGTCGTTCTGCATCAAGTTATAGAGAATATTCCCCGTGGATGGATCTTGTACCACGCCGCTGTCGAAAATCTTGAAGGTCATGTCCTGTCGGATGGAATAAACCAGCTGGCTCCAGTCACCCACGATGGCAAGGGTCTCCTCCGGGTCATAAGCACCGTTCACGGGAAAATACATGTTCATTCCGTCCAATGCGTAGCGGGTATCGCCCTGCATATCGGTCTTAAAGATAGGCTGACCGTTCTTGTCCACCAGGCCACGCAGCTTGGCGCGCATCTGGATAGCAGCCATCACTCCGTTGGGGATATAGCCGCTTTCCTCCACCTTTGCGATCACGCCACCCTCCCCCATGATGTCCTTGAAAATGTCGCTGGTGGCCGTCACGACTGCGCTTGCGGTAGTGGCCGAAGGAACGAGACCCTCACGCCAAGAGGTGGGCTTATCCGTGCCATAAAGGATGGCGGCATCGATAACCTTACCAAACGCCTCTTGGAGACGGGGACGAACCTCGCCCCAAATGTCATAATCGCTGTCGTCCAATACCGCCTCGGGGATGGGGACGATAACAGCGATCTCCTCGGCGTAAATTTTCTTCTTGTCCCAGGCCATGTTGGTGGTCTTTTTCAGAGAAGACTTGGAATCGGATGCGCCAGTGGTCGCCTCTCCGTTCACAAAGTAGGCGGTGGGCAAAGCATCCAGCACATTAAGAATCTGCGTTTTGCTGGTCATATTGGGTAGCCGCCGGGCCATCCGAAGCACGGCAGATTCCGTAACAGCGCCCTGGATAATCTCGCGGGTCACAGGCTCAGGGATAAGCCCGGAAAGTTTACTTCTGTCAATAATATCGGCCATTGATAGGCTCCTTTCTTATTTGAGTGCGCCCCGTATAAGGGCGTTCATTACGTCATTTTCTCCTGTTTGGGGCTTTCCTCCGCCCAAAGGGGCGGTCCAGTCAAAGGTGGTCTTCTTGCGGTCAGCGGTGAGTGCGTCCACGGCCTGCTCGAAGGTAGTCTTATCGTCTACCATCTTCCCGGCCTTAAATGCAATAAATTCTGCCTCTTCCCCACTAAGACCCTTTTTAAGTACATACAAATCTCTTTTGAGCTGGTCTCTTTCGTTTTCTGCTGCGGTCAATTTCCCGGAAAGAGCCTCTCTCTCCCCAGTCAACCGTTCCCACTTATCCCTTTCAGACTGCTGATTTTCTTTCCATGTCCGGAACGCATTTAACTCAGCTTCATCCGGGATACCCTTTGTTGCCTTTGCTACCGCTCTTGCTTTTTCTTTACTGATAAGAGCGTCAACTTCGGCCTGAGTAAAGGTCACCTCACCACCTGTCCCCGGTGTCGGGTCCTGTACAACAGGATTGTTAATAGGTTCAGCCATTTTATAAACCTCCGTTTTTTGTTTTTGGCCCGTCGGCCACCGTTTAACGCCCGTCGGCATAAAAACGAGCCATTAACTACCGAATATGGTAGTCAATGGCTCAATGGCTCTCGATCAGTTATATTTAATTTCTCCAGACCAATTACATCTGGTCCCATCCTGTCTTTTTTGTTTGCACATAACATATACGCCACATGCCCCAGGTTTCACTGGATGGATTTTCTTCCCGCAATTCGGACAACAAAACCATGTTTCCCCGTTTATCTTCTTGATCAATATGTAACCGCCGCCCTTTCGTATTGTGTTGGAAGTCCAGCTTTTTTGCTAAACGCATCATAATATTTCCGAAGCCTTTTAATTCGAATATTTACAGATTGCGCTGCCTCTGAAAGCGCCGCAGCTTCATACGCCTTAGCTTCTCTTCGTAGTTTTCTAAGCGTTCTTTCCACTCTCCGCTGCTCCTGACTTGCTTCATATTGATTATATTCTTTCCCTTGATAAGCGAAGGGCGGTTTATCTATCTTATTTAAGTCCTCATCTGTATAGGTTCGATAAGATACTCCTTCTATATACGGATAATATCTGTGGCGGCAATTCCACCCTCCGAGACCGGCACCCTGTCCAAAACCTGTTGTCAACTCAAAGTCTTTATACTTTCCTTTTGAGTTTTTCGGCTTCTTTGACCAACGATATACTTTCCCTTGCCATGACGCATGGTTCTCAATCCCATACCCGGTGTTTCTTGCACCTGCATGAGCTGTTACCTCTACGAGATCGGTCTCCAAATCGTCTTGTAATGTTTCCATATAAACTGTATTCATTCGATTTATGCTGGACATTACCGCCCGCCGGACGGACACATCTACTTGATCTCTATGTCCACTTTCCCAGTCAACCGTTTTTAGGCCGCTATCCGCCAGACCCTTCACAGCTTTCCTGATAGCCGAGTTATAATCAATCGCACCAGACATAATCTCAAGTTCCGCCTGGTCTAACGCCCATTGATATGCCTCCAACGCAGACATGACTTTTTGTGACTTGCTTATCCCAACAAACCCCATCGAACGAGTGATATTCCTATATTCTGAAAGAGCTTGCTTTCTAATCGCTTCAACATCCACGTCGTTAATCATTAACTTTGGCGTCGTAATCGCTGCGATTGTCAACATTTCCTTCGCATAATTTTGATATCTTGAAATTACATCATCAAGTAGTTTATTTAACTCTTTCTCTCCAATCTCAGTTACAGAAGATATTGCTTCTTCAATTTCTTTTAGATCAATTCCATGGCTCCTTAATGCTCTGATTGCTTCAACTGTTACCTCATTAAGTTCTCCTGCTTTTTTTAGCCTTTTACATATCTCAATAAGAAGTGTATCTTCGAGCCCCCTAAACAGCTTTGCGAGCGGTTCTGGCATTGAATCTAAAACTTCTGGAGTGAAAGGATATCTCGGCATTACTCCACCTCATCCTGTTCCTCGTCAGTCATATCTTCCATGCGTGGCAGCATCTTTTTAGCGGTCTTTTCATCTTCATTATACCACTTCATACGATATTCCCAGTCATTCATGATTCCGGCAGCCAAGTCTTGCCGATCATTGTTACGCTCAGTTGTCTTGTCCTCAATGATGGAATCATCAAAATCAATAGTAACTTTTGCATCCTCGTTCAACCCCGCATCCATAGCTATGTTGCCCAATCGCAAAATGATCCGACACAATTCCCTGATAGCCTGCTCTAAAATAATTTCATGCTTTTTTATCGTTCGAAACATAGTGCTATTTTCACTAATAACTTGAGTTGCCGTTGTAAGATTCCCTCCGTCAAAACGGTAATAGGTTTCTCCGAATCCGCACTTGCTTGACAAAAGATTTAGTTGAGTTTGGATGCCTGTCGTATGTTCATTGGTCCGCAAAGTCATATCAATTTGGGTAATCACTGCACCATCGTCTGAAATGTCTTCGGGAAGTACATAAAAAGACAAATCATCAGGGTCAAAAACCGGTTCCCCATCTATATATTTTGTCGCTGCCGGTTTCACCATGATTCTCTTTTTGCCAAGGATGAACTCATTTACGTAACTGTCAAATGCAACGTCTACACCCTTTAAGTTATCAATAGCGTTCGCATACACCGGAATACCAAACGGAATAGAATAGTCTAAATTGTTTGCAATGTTGGGTCGATCAATAACAAATTGTCGCTTTCCAGAACCGGTGTGAACAACAGGTGGAACCGTCTCGAAACCAGAGACAGAAGACAGAGATACTTCTTTATCTACATTTCCATTCCTATATAGATAAATCCGATTTTCTATGTCATAAAATCCATTGACTTTATGATGAATTTGCAGGTAACAGTAATCTTCCCCATCAACCGTGACAATACTATCAAACGCGCATTCTATGATAACCCCGTTTTGCCAAGACAGCGGCCAAATATGTTCTACAGTCACATAATCAATGATTATCCCAGCTGCACTTCCTGGAATAGGACCTTTTTCCGTTGCCTTCATGCCAACAACACGTGGGATAAACGCTACCGTTCCAAGGGCAAAAGCGAATTCCTGCATTTCATTGGATTTTACCCTAAAGTTGTTCTCTTCAAAAACTCGATCAATAAACGCCTGTTCCTTAGACCCCTCCAGCGTAATTTCCACCCGCTCATTCATGAGCAAGTTTGCCCAATCTTCTGATACCTTCTTCCCCATATTGAGGGAATATCTCTTGCACCGGACGATACCGCTTCCGTTTCGTATTTTATATCGATGGAACCCCTTCACATCTCCCTCGTGCCAACTTTTCCATTCTTGCACTTTGGAATAAAAACTCTCATTGATAGTTGTGTAACCTAATTCTTTTAACTTGTCTGCAATGGTCATTCTTTCACCTCATAACCGGAAAATGCCGGACCATAATCGTATTACAAAAGTACCTTATGTCATCCATTGCATGATCATCTTCTTTAATTACTTTGTCTACCGTAGAATCTTCATCCCAACGATATAATCTAAACTCTCGGATAGCATCTTTGCAACTACGATGTATTTTGAGACGACCATCTTTCAAATAAACCGATGTTCTTCTAATTCCATCCATAACATTGTTATTTGCTTTTACCACTTGGAATTCTCCGTGGCGAAAAATTGTCGTAATGAATGAGGCGGCAGAAGGATCAACTATAACGTAATCCACATTATATCCCTTCGCTAAATCTCGTAATGCCTGATAATACTCTTCGTCTGTTTTTTGTATGTTGGTTCTTCGTCCGCTGTGATAGTATTCTTTGATCCGAACCGCCCCTTGTTTTGTCACGCACCACAGCCCAGCGGAGAAAGGATTCAGCGTGCCATAATCTACGGAAATATAATATCGACCTGATGCAGGCTCTTCATCCACCACACAATGCTCTCCAAAATGCGGATATACCAGCCCCTCCGCCGGAATCCACAACCCTCTAATGAACCGATCATAAAACACGCCGGAAAACATGGATTCATACTGCTCAATGACCTTCTCCGTCAGCCCTGGGTTATCTCGCATGGTGAAGTGAAGATACAGTGCATTTCTTTTATCATGCTTCTTAATCCATTCCAGATAAAACCAATGCTGCGGGCTTTCTGGGTTGCAGGAGAACCATTTCTTGTTCCCATCCACAGAACAACGTGCCAGGGCCTGTTCCACGAAGGAACGGGGCATAAGCGCAACCTCATCCAATAAAACACCTGCCAGCGTTCGCCCTTGGATCAGTGCTGCGCTACTTTCATCCTTGCCGCCGAATACCTCAAACCAATTTGTCGTAGTTCCCCGCCGCACCTCAAGTATCTTCTCCGACCGACGCCAGCGCATGGTATACTTTTCTTTTGCCAGTGTCATAGCTGTGAAAGGGACGATGATATTCTTTGAACATGAATCAACGGTTTTCCCGCAAATACCAAACCGCTGACCAGAAAAGTTTTCCATGGCCCAGCGAACAAACGCCCACATCATGATAGAGGTTTTGCCCGATCGGACTGCACCGTCACAGATAATGGCATCATATTTGGAGTATGGGAACGCAAGGATTTTCTTTTGTTGTGGACTAATCATCGCTCTCCAACCCTTCTGCCATTTCTCTCAAACTCTGGCTCAAGCCATCCTCCTTGGCATCGTTCCCAGGACCACCGCCAAAGGCTGTGAATTTATCAATCAATGTCCCAAGTGCCGTTGTGACCTCTGCGGCGCTGCGTGCATTCTGAATCTTCTCTGGAAGAACGGCAAGTCCTACCTCAATAATATCGCATACTGCTTGCCTGCGACTTTCCATGTAGGCCAGGATATCGGCGGTATTTTCTTCCTTTTTCTGTTCTAACTTTTCCTCAATGTCTCCTGCCTTGTCCAAAACTTTTCTCACTGTTTCCCACGATACGCCGTTTCGTTTGGCAGTGAGATTGACCGACTGGCATTCCAGATAATCAGCCACTATTTTCTTTTTCTGCTTATCCGTCAACCGTGCAGCCATAACTAACCTCATCAATAAAAATCTATTTTGGTGGTCCGCCCTGGAGTCGAACCAGGATGTCCCCGGTTATGAGCCGGGCGCTCTGACCATTTGAGATAGCGGACCATATACCCCTTGCGGGGTATGTTGCGGGTTTTGTCAGGCTTTCCGCAGGCCTGTTTACACTTCCGCACGCACCTTCTCTGAAATGGTCTGCGTCTCCGACCACAGGTTTCAGAGAAATGGCGAATGGCGCGTGCTTCGGTTCACTTTGCGGCCGCAAAGCAATTTGCTGATTCGATGGGAGCACAATCTCCTTCCATCAAATTTCCCCATCTGGGAATGGTCACCCGTTTTGGAGTTGCACCAAAATCTGCTCTGGCCGGGTGATAGGGAGGCGAGAACAAGTCTTGCGCTCCCAAAGAAAAAGGAGGTACGCCCGATATTGAGACCGCCTCGGAGCCGGGCGAAGGAGGAAGAAAATCTTCTGTTTTATACATAGCGGCAAAGAAAATAAATTTTCTTTGCCTGCGTATGTATAAAACCATTTTCTGTCTAAATTATATCGCAGCCCTCCATTTCGGTCAAATTGTTAGACGATCTTAACACTTTGTTTACAGTTTTTGTTTCTATGTAGGAAATACCAACCGCATACGCCGCCCATACATCGGAAGAAAACCCATAGAACCAATCTGGATTCTTTTTGGTTCCCTTCCCGTTTTTCAGATCATGGGTTGCAAATCGGTCAATCAGTGCGCGACGGATATTGGCATCCTTGGCCCTGCTGTCATGGCAGAGGTGGAGTTTTTCATCCTGGCGGTATATGTAGCCCACTGGCTTCTGTGCTGCTTGCGTGAATCTCCCCACCCATTCGCAGGTTTCAAAAACATTGCGTCCAACCGGCATGCCATAGCTTGCCAAACGCTCAATGACTACAAAATCATACGCCTCCAACTGGAGAACCAAAAGAACCTCGGCATTTTCTGCTTTAGCAAACCGCAGCGGACGTAGATCCTCGCTGTCTATGAAGCAATAGGCGCTCTGCTTGTCCCCTGGGTCAATCGCTAAGATTGTCATTCATTGCCCTCATGCTGTCCGCCCTCCCCGTCGTGGATGGAGCCGATGATCTCGCATTCATAATGGCACCACGCATTCGGGAAACCAAGATAATACTTCTCGCCTCCCAGCGTTTCCCACATCCATGCACACATGTCCCATTTGACCACGACATTGACTGGATATTCCAGTGGCGGTGAATAGTATCCGCCCAATCCATCAGAACATTTTGCAATTTTTAGAATATCCCCCTCAAAAATCTTCTTCCCGTTCTTGTCGGTCAGACCGGTGTACTGACAAACTGTAGAGGGGCATACCTCAACAAAGCACCCAATTCGGATACGATTTCCGTTATCTCCATAAGAAAAGTCTGAAGTTCCAGGAAGAATATACTTTTTTCCAGCATTCAAGCGATCATTCGCACAAACAAGACTTCCCTCCACCCACTCGCCATCCAGCCGCTTAGCCTTGAAAAGGATTTCTCTCATTCTGCACCTCCGATGATCTCGTCAAGAGCGACGGTTTCGTCGGGGCGAAGAGAGGGTTCCGAAACTTCATGGTCGGCCTCCTCAAAGTAAATTTTCCCGCAGTTGTCATACCGCATCTGCTTGTCCTTTATACCTCTCAGGATGATGTATGCCTGCCGAAGCTGGTTAATATCGAAGTAACCGAAGCGGCAATCCTCCACGGGTATGCCCATCTCGTGGGCCAGCCAGCGGTAAAGGTCATTGCGCTTTTTGCGGGCCTTTGGTTTTCCCTGCCAGAGTGGGTCAAAAAGCGCATGACACATCTTTTTCCCTGTCCGCATTGGCTCGTCGGCCAGCAGGCCCAATGCCTCACACGGGCGGGGCTTATGTGTCCCCACATAGGCGCCGCACCGCTCACAGAGATAACAATATCCACTACCGTATCCCCGACCATATACCCGAGCATTAGAGCCGTAGGTCACAGGCCCGCCGCAGATATTACAACGGGTCGGATGGGTATTTATCATGTGACGCCTCCTTTCGCTTGCCTTCGCTACAAAATCCATTAAGCGGCATAGCTTTCTTACCGCACCAAACATAGCCAGACCCACCTTGGGTCGCTTTTTCGCATCCTCGGCAATAGCACCCGCCAGCGACATGGACGGGGTCAATAATTAGTTGCTTGTCTATAAGCTGGGGGATGAATGCTTCTCCCCAATTACTCATTATAGGTAGTCCTTTTACTTGTTTTTTTCAGTTCATCAACATCAATTAGTCTCATACTTGGTCCCCACATCCCATTGCTTTATCAAAACAATCTTCACACCACGGTTTCCCATCCACTGTACATACAATTTCTTTTATTTTTCTACATTTTGCACATCTGACTTTATGTTTATTCTCCTGGCCCATGCGAGTGCCATAAGAACAATAATCCGTTTCACTAATTTCCATTCCGGATGCTGGGCAAATCAGAAATCCCTTCTTGTTGATTTTTGCATCCTGGTAATATTGGCAATCTTTACAGCGTACCACCTCCGCAACGTCGGCGGCGGGGAGGGTTCTCTGCTTTGCCAGCAGTTCTATTTTCTCCGGCTCCAGTCCCGTGTCCTCATAAGCAGCAAGGCGGTCAAGGATTTTACTATCTATCTGACAATCCCCGCCCATTTTCCTGCAATCATCTTTTGCCATATTGCATGTAAGTTCTCCATTGCCAAGCCTATGAGTTAATCTTTCCATATGCTTCTTTAGATGAGCCAACTCCATTCCAAGCCGTAAAATTTCAGCGTCTTTTGTGCGATCAAAATCTAAAGATTCACGAATTTGAGACAGCTCGGCTCGCAGCTTCTCGTTTTCGGCCAGCAGGGCGGTGAAGGCGTCGGCGGCTTCATCGTACAGCCCGGAATGAGGTCCCAGCGAACTTCCGTTGCTTAACCCTCTCCGTTCCAAGTGCTCAATCAACTTCTCAACATCCATCAGGTGTCCTCCTCTCCCTCCGGCGGGCGGCGGTAGGCAAGCCAAGATTCTCCGTATTCTTCCAGCAAATAACCACGGACTGATATGCCTTGCAGGACAAGGTATTTTCCTCTGTCCCAATATAATAGCCTCCATTGGCTTTTTTCTGGCTCTTCAAAATTTTGAACCCATACAGGTACTTCATTCATCCCCCGCAGTTCCTCAAGCGTCAGCGCCTCGTTCGGCGGGGTGAGGGTAGGCAAGTGCTCCACCAGATATTCCGCCAGCCATTCTGCAAAGCTTCCCGTTTCCGGTTCTGTGCGCTTGGCATCAACGATGAGATTGAGCATCGTTTGTTTATCAATCATCTTTGCCATTCTTCAGCACCCTCCTTCTGTCAAGTCCGTCAAAAATTTCTATATATGGCATCCTCGAAATTTCTTCCCCTGTGTATGTCCGCTTCCTCAGCACCACATCTTTAACCGTGCATTTTCCGTCAGGCGTCACAAAGCCATGCCGCTTTACATACTTGTTCATCTCGGAGATAGCTTTTTCCCTGTCCTCGTCGTAAAAAAATGCAAGTGTACTTTTCAGGACCTACATATCCGACAACAGGCTTGTAGTGCTGACTCACAAGCAAAACATCATATACGATATTATTCGCTTTCACCGTTCATTTTCTCCATTCTCTCCATCACCATCTGCACGGCCTCGTCCGTCATGGGAGCCCCGCAATAGGCACAAAAATTCAAAAAGTTATCGGGGCTTTGTTTTCCGCATTCGGAGCAATATAGATCGTCATACTCGCATCTTTCGTCGATTTCGACTTCATGTTGCTCCCCCATATCATCAATACCTTTAACACGGCGAAACCCTCCACGGTGTTTGTGGCGCTTAACCCACTCCCCCCGCGTCCGCTCCACCATCTCCCTCAGTGCCTCCAGCGTCAGCAGCTCGTTCGGCGGGGTGAGAGTGGGCATCCCCAACACAAGGTCCTCTGCCCGCTCCTTATCCTGTTCGCTGTCCCAGCTACATGCCTGGATTTCAACCATCAACTCACTGGCATCAATCGCCCTTGCCATCGTTCAGCGCCTCCTTCTCACAGTCTAAAAACGAATCTGGCTCCAACCCGCAAAACGACCGCTTCATGAGGGCACAAAAATATCCTCCAAATATCGGATGAACCTTTTTGTTTGGGCATTCGCCGCATTTTTCAATCATCGTTCCGTGCACTGAAAATCGCCTCCAATCTCTCCATTACCATCTCCACAGCCTCGCCCGTCATGGGTGAGCCGCAGCTGGGGCAGAAGTGATGTTTTTTTATGCTCGTGCCGTAATGCTCGAAACCGCAGCGAGAACACTTATCGCCTTCAATCTGTTTTCTCCAATCCTCAAAACACTGTTCCCACTCACCCCTCCACACCTTCTCCACCCGCTCCCGGCTGACAGGACGGAGGGCCTTTATTTTTACCTTTTCCAGCTCAATGGCTCTTTCTCGCTGCCGTTTCCCATAGTGGTGAGGCGGCGCGCTTTTCAGGTGCTTGATTCTATCCTCACAGCTTTTGATGGCAATTTCTTCCCGCGTCATCCCTGGGCCTCCTCTGTTGATACGCAATCCTTTTTCCCCCAGCGTCGCCAATTCCCCGCCGCAAGCCATATACCCCGCGCCATCGATCCAGCTATCAATGTGCTCCGGGTTTGCAGATGCCCGGGCAATCTTGAGCAAGGCCATCATGGCCGCCACATCCTCCGGGTCTAACTGTACATGGACCCCAGCGGCAACACACTTCGCACTGAGGTAGGTGTGCCAAAATTCCGCAATCAAACGGAAGTTGTTTTCTGGGCTTCCGTGATCCTGTTCCCGATCTCCGCACACGCACTTCTCCGCAGCGGCGAGAATTTCTTTCCTTGTCATGGGGTTTCCTCCTTCTTCTTCGCTGGCTTTCCATACCGCTTAGCGATATAGCACTTTCTGCTGCAATAAATTTCGTTTTTAGCGATCGCAAGGAATTTCGTCTTGCACACCGGGCAGGTTTTGATCTCGCTCTTTTTTTCTCTCACCTTGCTTCCCTCCGTGCAAATATGCTACCCGCTTATCAATGCAAGCCTGGCATAATTTCTTCCCTGGCACAACATCTGGAGATTTGCAGAAAAAACATGTTTCTCCACTCAGCGCCATTTCCCAAGTCCTTTGACCCTCTTGATTTCGTTTTTCTCGCGCACGGTTCCTATGCTTTATGCGACACCGCTCACAGAGGGAATGCCCGTCATTAGGTTTTTTCTTGTAGCAATTCGGGCAAATGTTTTCTTCGACCATTTTTGCATACCGCTTTCGGCTTTCTTCCCTCATTTTTTCTGCGTATTCTGGTTTGCTTCTTTTGTTTTTGCTCCAACGCCTTGACTTTTGATTGCAATATTCACACATCGCTCTCCCAGCCATTGTGTAGGCGTCTTCTCTTCCGCAGATAGTGCATAGGCCGCTCTCCCGTCTGACCTTTCTACGCCGCCTTTCAAATTCTCTATCTGCTTCTGTATGCGTTCCCATATTCAATCACCACCAGACAATTCCTGATAGATCCGGCTGGCCACCACATCCCGGCTGCCCTGGTACTTTCCATGATACTGGCTTAAAATCTCGCCGGTGGTGGTCTGGTAGTAAATCTGGCAAATCTCCATGCCGGGGTACACCCGCACCGGCTGCACGCAGGTCAGTTCCAAGGTCCAGTTCCCAGAAAAGCCCACATCGCCAAACCCAGCGGTCACGTGGACAAAGATGCCCAGGCGGCCAATGGAGGACCGGCCCACCAGCATGGGGACCAGGTTGTGGGTCTCGGTATATTCCATGGTTTTGGCCAGGTAGAGCCGCCCGGGATGCAGCACCAAGCCTTCCTCCGGGAGCATCAGCCGCCCCGTCCGGTTGTCCTGCTTCGGGTCCAGGACAGCCTCCTTGTAGGCCATCAGCTCGGGGGACAGCCGCAGGTTGTAGCTGTTTGGTCCCAACCGGGATTCATCCCAATCGCTGATAATGATGTTGCCCGCCTCCCGTTGGAGTTTGATTTCATTGCCGGTTAGAATCATGTCGTCTCCTCCAGTTTTATCTGTTCTGGTTTGAATGCGCTGTCTTTGATGTCCACATAACGCACGGTCCCGTATTTCTCCAGGTCACAAGCAATCGCCTCCCGCGTTCCTTCGGGATTCTCAAGGCTGGACGGAATGGGCCGCAGCTTTACGGTGATCTCCCACATGGCTCAAAGCTCCAATAGGCGGCAGAGGGTCCCCTCTACCCGGGCCATGGCATGCCGTGAGAGGTAGTCCTTTCTGCGCTGCAAGCTGCGCTCCGGCAGCGATTTGACGTGCTCCAGGACCGCCACATAGGTTTGGCCTTGGACACTCTCCACGGCGATATGGGACGCCGCCGCGTAGCGTTCCCGGGACACCAAGGGCGCCGCCACCACGCATCCGGTTTCCCGGTTGTTCTCGGCGGAAGAGAGGATCAGAACCGGTCTGCCATAGTCCTTCTTTCCGCCTCGGTATCGGTCGGTTATGTAAATTTCGCCTTTGTGAATCATGTCTGCCTCCTTGCTGTGCGCCAGTTCCTTGCTCTGGAACAGTCAACGTAATATCCTCCTGCCATCTCAAACAGCCTTGAGCCAATGGCCTCATCCCCTCGGAGAATCGCCTCCAGCGTGTTCTCGCTGGAAAGGATGGTGGGCTTTTTGCTGATGTATCGCGCGTTAATCAGCTCGAATGCCAGGTGAACATCCGCCGGCCGAATTTCCCCCTTCCAGAAGTCATCCAGATAGAGCAGCGGCGTATTTTTCAAGGGTTCGGTTTCCTCCCGAAAATCGTCCCGGTCATTTCCAACCGCCTTGGCCCTTCGCGCAAACTCCCGCCACGAAACATACAGGCCAGGTTTGCCGCCCTCAACGATGGCCCGGAAAATGGTGGTGCATAACGTCGTTTTCCCGCAGCCCGGGGTCCCGCAGATGATGAACCAGGAGGGATCTCCCGCCGCGATTTGCTGTACGTAGTCTTGCGCCATGGCAAGTGCTCTCCTCTGCCAGTTCTCCGGCGTTTTCCAGTTCTCCCAGGTGCAAGCCGCCAAGGCATCCGGCGGGATTCCGCTGCGGTCCATGGCCCCCATGGCGTCACGGATGCTCTGGCATTTGCAGCGCTGAAACCGCAGCGCCCCATTTTCCTCCACCGTCATGTACCCGCCCCGGTCATGGCACGTGGGGCAATGATAGCCTTTCAGCGTCCCGGGGGTCGCGTTGAAAAGTTCCGCCCGTTTCCGCTGTGCTGCGAAGAAATCAAAACGGCTCGTCGTCCCAGCATCCGTCGGTTGCGGAGGGAAGCTTGTCGATGATTGGGCCCTTGTTGGGAAGTCTTGCAAATGGATCATCCTCCTTAACCAGCTCATCTTCCCACCGGCCCTGGTTGAGCCAGGTAGCCGGGTTGGGAATGAATTGACCGTTGTTCTCCCGCCATTGCCTGCTGCCCTTTTGGTACTCTACGGCGTCAAGAATCCTTTGCGTCAGCTCTGCGCTTGGCTTGAGCCTACTCCAAGATTTTCGTGCCGCTTGCTTCCCAACTTTGCGGGGATAGACCGCCCAGAACCGGTCGAAGCCAGTTTTTCTGGGGGGCGGATACAGGGGGGTATCCGGTGAGGGTGAGGTTGAGGGGGGATTATAGGGGGGAGAAGAGATAGGGGTTATAGGGGAAAGAGAAGAGGGGGTAAGAAGGGGGGGAGAAGGAGAGGGAGAGGAGGTAGGAAATTCAGAGTTTTTCAGAACTTTTTCAGAAAAATTCAGTAATCTTTCAGAACCTTTCAGAACAGATTCAGAACTTTTTAAGAACTTTTCAGAACTTGCGTTTTTCTCCTTCTGTCTTTGATAGTACCGGCGATTATACTCGCTTTTCTTTGCCTTCTTCTGCTTGATCTCTTCATTTTCTTCTCGGAGAAATTTTAACGCGAACCATTCAGGGGCTTCCCAATCATCCCCGGCGTCCGAACCAACGAGAAGGGCCAGAAGGACCCTATCTCGTTGGTCGGTTGTGAGGTTGAGCAAAACGTCTCTTCCACTTTCAGTGATGTAAAGAATTCGCATGGGTTTCCTCCCTCATAAACGAATCCCAAAGTCCAAGATAGAACCCCCGCGTTTGGATAAGAAGGCTTTCAATTCTTCCGGGGGAAAATAAACCCGGGCGCCAATATTGATTCCTTGAATGAACTTGGCTGCTCTCAACCTGTCCAATGTGTCCACACTGATATTAAGGGCCTGAGCGGCCTCTTTCCGGGTCAACAGCAATTTTTCCATTTTAAACTCCTTTCTCAAAACGGCAGCGGTCCGTCCCCACCGTCATTGTCCCAGGGCAAGGGCCCATTATCAGGAATAGCGGCGAAGCCGTTCGAGGGCGCTGCGGCCTTTTTTAAGGGCTTGTCCTGGGGCAAGGTGTATTCCCCGCTGCGGACCCGATCTGCGCTCATGGCGCGGAAAGGACGCACCGTCCATCCGGTTTTCCCGTTATAGGACCATTCCTCATTCCGGAAGAGGATGCCCACCAACTTTCCCACCAGGGAAGTTTCCTCCCAGTTCCAGGTGTAGCCGGGGTTGGAGTGCTCAAAGGCGGTGGTCAAGCCTTTGAAGGAGCTCTTTGTCAGTTCGTCTTTGTCGGCCCCATCGTCTTTGGGCAGGAACTGCCGAAGTGTCCCTTTCCAGCTTTTATCTTTCTTGGGATTGGATTTATATTCGCTGGTAAAGTACCCTCTCTGCTCTCCCTCCTCAATGTCGAAGAGGACCAGCAGCTGGGGACCATAATTGGTATCCGCAAAGGATACCTGCTTGACCCGGCAGACATAGGCGTCCAGGGGGAGTTTGGGACGGTCAGAGAACTCCTGCACGGAATCCCAATTTTTCGGTTTTTGAATCATGGTTTTTGTTCCTCCTTGGTGTAAAATATAAGGGGGCACCTGCTCCCGATGTATTTGTCTGGGTACTCGCAAATTTCCCCGTTGAGACCGCAGCTGCGGTAGTTGCGGCGGTAGTATTTGCACTGATAGCAGCTAATGTCCACGTTATCCTTAAAGTCAACGGGAAATGTCACCTCAACCATGGCACGGGCGCGGATATATTCCTTCACCCCGCGAGAGAATTCAGCCATTGTCTGTCGCCTCCTCAGGAGATGTGGTGGGGAGCAGCCCCCAATACTCTCTAATCTGCTGATCGACAAATTTCAGGTCATTCTCAATCTCCAGGTCAAACATTTCTTCGGGCGACTTGGAAATGTCCATTCCATTGGATTGGGTGCGGAAGAAATGGCGATCCCCTTCCACCATGCAGCGCAGACAGATTGTGACCATCCCCTCAATGCAAACCTTCTCGTCCAGCAGCTTTCCAATGGTCCGCAGCTTGGTTTCTCCAAAATCAGATGTAGTTTCGTGCATGAGGATATAGACGATGACATCCTCTGGAAGCTGTGCCTGAATGAACATCAGCAGCCGCCAGAAATTGTCCGCGATATCGTTGTAGAGGTCGAACGTAGAACTTCCCGCCTTAGGGGCGGAGTGACCCTTCATAAAGGTATTCGTCAAAAGGTACCCAGCGTCATCAATGACAGCGGTTTTGGTTGGCATCTTTTGCAGGCCAGTGGTAATGGTCTGGTAGCTGTCTGTCTTCATCTGGTATCGGAAGGTCCCGGGGAAAGGCAAGCGTTTGCCCACTACGTTAATCAAAAAGATTTCATCTGAGGCAAAGTTTTTCAGGGAACGGGACTTCCCAGACCCGCTCTTGCCATAAATCAAAACTGGAATCCCGATAAGTCATTCCCCCTTTTCGCCGCAGTCCAGGTATTCCTGAAATAGGTCCAGCTTCTCATCCAGATAGGCCGACATGGTGAAACTGTTATATAAGAACATGTAGTCCATGAAGTCATCCAGGCATGTGTCCATAATGAAATCCCGGCACGCCTTGGCGGACACTTCCACGCTCACCTTTCGGGGAAAGAAGTTTACTCGTTCCTCCATCTTGACAAACCTCCAATTTCTGTTACAATAAAGTTAAACGGAAGAAACATCGCTTGTTTTTTCATATATTCTCCTTTCTGAACTCTGCCGGTGCTGCAAACCGGCAGAGTTTATTTTTCGCCTTTTCCACGGAGTTCTTTTTTCCATCGGGTGATAACCGTGGTATTCACGCCGTAATGGTCGATCAGCTCATGGTATCGAAGAAGCTTCTCCTTCTCTGGGAAGTCCTCCGGCATGGGGATGCGGGGACGGCCTACCTTCTTCCTTGATTTACTCGGACAACGCCCGCTGCAATCTGGATTGGTACAGTGCAAGCACTGCTGGATTTTCTCCGGGGAATCCCATCCAGGGTAGATTCCATTGCGTTTTCGGCGTTGGCCGGGAATGGGTTCAGAGGGCACGTCGGCCCACGGCTTCCTCCCTTCGGTCTGCACCTTGACCCCGTTGATCTTCACCATATACCCACCCCCTTTCACACCTGGGGCAGAGATATACCTTCTCTCCAGGTTCCAGGGCGGACACGTTCCACCGCTGCTTACACCGGCGGCAGAGACGATACACCGCGCCCTCAAGTTTCTCAGGATGCATTAAGCGTCTCCTCTATTTTCTCAACATCTCCGTCGGTTGCCCGATGGAATAGATTTGCTTGCTTTATTAACGCCTTAGATAGCAAAGCATCTTTTAATTCCTGGCTCAGCGAAGAGACTTGAGCAATCCTGATGACATGATATAAGAGTTGCCTAACAATCCTGTCGTCCACTTTAACATTAAGCGAACCGCACCAGAGAAGCAGAACACTAAAATCAAGGTTTGCCTCGCGGAGGTCTGCCCCGCGGAGGTCTGCCCCGCGGAGGTCTGCCCCGCTGAGGTGTGCCCCGCTGAGGTATGCACCGCGGTGGTTTGCCCCGCTG
>ERZ1673696.585-NODE-585-length-37461-cov-7.234668_pt1 | contig 37461 bp, 29 predicted proteins | sample MGYA00580226_ERZ1673696 | MGnify/ENA primary metagenome ERZ1673696 (study PRJEB41218, sample SAMN15661743) | gut metagenome | host: Homo sapiens | place: Canada: London | collected 2015-08-20/2019-03-30 | study: EMG produced TPA metagenomics assembly of... | reverse complement strand
CCGTGCTCGGTAGTTGCTTTGAATCTTAATGGTTCATATCAGTTGACGATGTAGATAAAGCTGCGGTTTTTTTATTTTTATTGTTGCATATAAAGCGGACTTCATGGTATACTCATGCTCGTATGGATGTGCGAATGGAACGCATATATCACACACCCGGATGGACCGGCGGTTCGTGCCTGTGACATGGGTTGCCCGTACGGGAAGAAGTCCGGGGAGGAATAAATAACGAGGAGGATCATAAAATGTCAGTTATTTCCATGAAACAGCTTCTTGAAGCAGGCGTACACTTTGGTCATCAGACCCGCCGTTGGAACCCCAAGATGAAGGAATACATCTTCACCGAGCGCAACGGCATCTACATCATCGACCTTCAGAAGACCGTTAAGAAGGCTGAGGAAGCCTATAATTTCGTCCGCAGCGTTGCTGAGGCGGGCGACAGCATTCTGTTTGTCGGAACCAAGAAGCAGGCTCAGGAATCCATTGAGCAGGAAGCTAAGCGCTGCGAGATGTTCTATGTAAACCAGCGCTGGCTGGGCGGCATGCTCACCAACTTCAAGACTATCCAGACCCGTATAGCAAAGCTCCGCAAGATCGAGAAGATGGAAGCGGACGGCGACTTTGCGTATCTCCCCAAGAAGGAAGTCATCAAGCTCAAGGCCGAGCAGGAAAAGCTGGAAAAGAACCTTTCCGGAATAAAGGATATGAAGAAGCTCCCCGGCGCCATGTTCGTAGTTGACCCGCGCAAGGAGCACATCGCCGTCATGGAAGCCCGCGCTCTGGGTATCCCCGTAGTGGCTATCGTTGATACCAACTGCGATCCCGATGAGGTGGATTACGCTATCCCCGGCAACGACGACGCTATCCGTGCGGTTAAACTCATCGCCTCCAAGATGGCTGACGCCGTACTGGAAGCCCGTCAGGGTGAGCAGATGATAGACGCAGCAGCCGAAGAAGAGGCCGCTGGCGACGATTTTTAATCTTAAACGATACTTTTAACAGGAGGTCAAGCATATATGTTTACCGCTAAAGACGTAATGGCTCTGCGCGAAATGAGCGGCGCCGGCATGATGGATTGCAAGAAGGCCCTCACCGCCTGCGAAGGCGATATGGACAAGGCAATGGATTATCTTCGCGAGAAGAGCCTTGCTGCTTCCGCAAAGAAGGCTGCCCGTATAGCTGCTGAAGGTATTGTAAGCAGTTACGTTACCGATGACCACAAGGTCGGTGCTATCGTAGAGGTCAACTGCGAGACCGACTTCGTCGCCAAGACCGACGACTTCAAGGCTCTGGTAAACAGCGTTGCCAAGCTGGTAGTTGAAAAGAACCCCGCCGATGTAGACGAGCTAATGGCTCTGGACTGCGGCGACGGCACCGTTGCCGAGATGGTCAACCGCGCAGTTGCCAAGATAGGCGAAAAGATAACCATTCGCCGCTTTGCCCGCATGGAGGGTCAGCTGGTGGATACCTATATCCATCTGGGCGGCAAGATCGGCGTTATCGTAGCCGCCAAGACAGCGGATGCCGAGAAGGCCAGGCCCGCCGTACATGATGTAGCGATGCACATCGCCGCCGCGAAGCCCGGCGTGCTCCATCGCGACGAGGTGGATCCTGCCGATCTGGACAAGGAGCGCGAGATTCTGCGCGCCCAGGCTCTGAACGACCCCAAGCCCAAGCCCGCAAACATCATCGAGAAGATGGTGGAAGGCCGTATCGCCAAGTACTACAAGGAGGTTTGCCTGCTTGAGCAGCCCTTCGTAAAGAATCCCGATCAGAGCATTGAGCAGATGCTCAAGGAGCACGGTGATGTGGAGCTGGTAGCGTTCGTCCGCTTTGAGATGGGTGAAGGTCTCCAGAAGCGCCAGGATAACTTCGCTGAGGAAGTTATGGGCCAGATGAAAAAGTAAAACCTGCTTTTAAAAGGAACACCCTTTCCGGTGTTCCTTTTTTGTTATATAATGTATTTGGTGAAAATCGGTCCAGACCGTAATAATAGTTTTAAGGAGCAGAAAAATGCTGAAATACAAGAGAATATCGCTTAAGCTTTCCGGCGAAGCCATGGGCGGCGCACAGGCTGTGGATTTTGACAAGGCGGAGGCTATAGCGAGACAGGTGGCGCGGCTTCACGAGCTGGGAGCAGAGATAGGTATAACCATAGGCGGCGGCAATATATGGCGTGGCCGCAGCTCTGGCGATATGGACCGCAACAGGGCGGATCAAATGGGTATGCTGGCGACCGTCATAAACTCTCTTGCCGTTCAGGACTGCCTGTTGAAGCTGGGGATCCCTGCCGTGGTGATGTCCTCAATAGATATGCCAAGAATAGCGGACAGCTATTCCTCCCGGGCTGCACATGCCGCACTCGACGCGGGCAAGGTAGTCATATTTGCAGGCGGCAGCGGTCTGCCCTTCTTCTCTACCGATACCGCAGCTGCCCTCAAGGCCGCCGAGATAGGCGCGGACGCAATGCTCCTTGCAAAGAACGTAGACGCGATATATTCCGACGACCCCAAAAAGAACCCGAATGCCATAAGGTATTCGCACCTCACCTACGACGAGGTCATCGAACGTGAACTAAAGGCTACAGACCTTACTGCCATAACCCTCTGCAAGGAGCAGAACATACCTATACTTGCCTTCGCCATGGCGGACCCGGACAACGTGGTAAAAGCCGTTCAGGGCGAGAGCATAGGTACGCTGATAGACAACGTGAAGTAAGGTATAAAGCGGGCGATACTGTGAACAATCTCTAATTGGGGATTGTGCGAAACAGGCATTTCCTGTAAAATATAGCTGAGCTTTTTATAAGATAAACTTTCAGGAGGTTCAAATATGGACGCTGTTGCAACCGCAAAAGAAAAAATGACCAAAACCGTAGCCGCTTTGGAGCGTGACCTCGGAACCCTCAAGGCCGGGCGTGCGAACCCCCAGGCCCTTGACCGCATAATGGTTGACTATTACGGCTCTCAGGTGCCGATAAACCAGCTGGGCAATATATCCTCCCCCGAAGCGAGGCTGCTGGTCATCTCCCCCTATGACGCCACTATGATAAAGGAAATAGAGAAGGCTATACAGAAGTCCGACCTGGGCATTAACCCCAGCAACGACGGCCGCCTCATACGTCTCGTATTCCCCGAGCTCACCGAGGAGCGCCGAAAGGAGCTTGTAAAGCTGGTGCGCAAGAAGGGCGAGGAGTCTAAGGTAGCTATACGTTCTATCCGCCGCGACGCCATCGATACCATTAAGAAGGCCAAGAAGGACGGCGATATAACTGAGGACGACCAGAAGCGCCAGGAAGAGCAGGCCCAGAAGGCTACCGATGAGTTCATAAAGAACATTGACAAGGTCATTGCTGATAAGGAAAAGGAGATAATGACGGTTTGATATCCGTACTTGGATACGAGCTTGGAAGGGCGAGAGAGCTGCTGGAAGCCGAAGGATACAGCGTGAGGTGCGTAGAGACCCGCAGCCGCAAGGGACTTAACGGCAACGAAAAACGGGTGATAAGGCAGCGTACTGATGGCAATGCGGTTGAGCTCATATGGGCCCTGTTCAAAACAGACTGCAAATATGGGGGATAGCGGTTAGTTCCGCATCCCCTTTTGTATCGGAGGATATTTTTACACAATGGCAAAGATACAGCCTCAAAGCGTAGGCTTGGCGCCGGAACTGCCACGGCATATAGGCATAATAATGGACGGCAACGGCCGTTACGCCACGCGGCGGGGCCTGCCGAGAAAGCTTGGCCACCGGGCAGGAATGGAACGGCTGCGGGGGCTTATACGTTTTTCATCGGATATAGGTATTGAGGTGCTGTCGCTGTACGCCTTTTCCACCGAAAACTGGAAGCGGCCCAAGGAAGAGATAGGGGCGCTGTTCGATCTTTTTCTGGAATACTTTATAAGCGAACTGGACGACCTGGATAAAAACAACGTCTGCATACGCATAATGGGCGACATGTCCGCATTTCCGGAAAAAATGGGCCAGGAGACGGACGAGGCCATGTACAAAACCAGAAACAATACCGGCCTGAAGCTCAATATTGCATTGAACTACGGCAGCAGGGCAGAGGTGGTACGCGCCTGCAATACCCTTATTGAGCGCGGAAAGCCCGTAGACGAAGCTGATCTTATGAACGCCCTGTATACCGCAGGGCTGCCGGATCTTGACCTGATAATCCGTACGGCGGGAGAGCAGCGGCTGTCCAACTTCATGCTGCTCCAGGCGGCATACGCCGAGCTTGTGTTCACGGACGTGACATTTCCCGAGCTTACGGACGAAAAATATGCGGACTGCATAAGGGAATACCAGCGGCGCACCAGAAGGTTCGGCGCGGTGACGGAATAAATCATCAAAAGGAGAAGCGGCGTAATGGATAGCGGCAGGAAAACCAGAGTAATAGTAGGTGCGTTGCTGGGATTGCTCTTCGTGGGCATAGTGGCTCTCGGCAGCATATTCCGCACCGTGGTATTTACCGTGGCGGCAGTGATAGCGGTATATGAGATGTCAAACATGATCTATAAAAAGACGGAAAAGAACATATTCGCGGCGCCCGCATACGTCTTTGCGGCGCTGTGCTTCCCCATAGCCTCATTTCCGGCGGCCCTGGCGGCGAGGATGAGCGCCGCTACCGCCATAATGCTCCTCGAGGCGCTGTGCCTGATGCTCATTGCGGCGGAGAGGGTATTCAATAAGCTGCGCACCACGGAGGAAAGCATATACTCCGCGTTCATGCTCATATACCCCATGTCGCTGTTTGGGATGCTGGCGCTGATAATGCCCGCCGACGGGCTCGTATCGCCCAAAAACGTGGGTCTGCTGCTGGTATTCATATGCCCGCTTATGGGCGACATGCTGGCCTATTACATAGGCTCCTCCATGGGCAAGCGAAAGCTCTGCCCCGAGATAAGCCCTCATAAGACGGTTGAGGGAAGCTATGGAAGCTTTCTTGGCGGGCTGCTGGGCGGCTTTGTATGCTTCCTGCTGCAATTCATATGGGGGCTGCATCTGCCCATACTTCCCATGCTGCTGGTGGGTATTATCTGCGGAGGAGTAGGGCAGATAGGCGACCTGTTTGCGTCCGTCATAAAGCGCTGGGCCGGCGCAAAGGATTACGGCAATATATTCCCCGGCCATGGCGGGGTGATAGACAGGTTGGACAGTGTGCTCATGTGCGCACCGGTGGTGCTGTGTTACGTATGGCTCAGCATGCTGGGCTAAAGGAATGCAATAGATAATGAAGAATATAGCTGTTTTGGGCTGCACAGGCTCCATAGGCAGGCAGACCCTTGACGTTATCAGGGCTAATCCGGATAAATTCCGGGCGGCCGTGCTTTGCGCGGGCAGAGATGCAGACGCCATGTTTAAAGCGGCGGAGGAATTCCGCCCGGATTATATTGCCATGGCGGAGGAGGCTGCGGCGGATAAGCTCAGGCAAAGCGGAATAAAGGCAAAAATAGCCGGCGGTGAACAGGCGGTGCTGGAAGCGGCGGCCTATGAGGGCGCCGACATAATAGTAAATGGCATAAGCGGCTTTTCAGGAATGAAGCCGCTGCTTGTAGCGCTGGAAGCGGGCAAAACCGTTGCCCTTGCAAACAAAGAAAGCATCGTCTGTGCCCACGACCTGGTAAATGCCGCGCTGAAAAAGGGCGGTGCCATAATACCGGTGGACAGCGAACAGAGCGCCATATTCCAGTGCATGGCGGCGGGAAACCACGGCGAGATACAAAGGCTCATACTTACGGCCTCCGGTGGTCCCTTCAGGGAATATACAAAGGAACAGCTCAAAACCGTCACGCCGGAGCAGGCAGGGCATCACCCAACCTGGAAAATGGGCAGAAAGATCACTATAGACTCCGCCTCCTTTTTCAACAAGGGCCTCGAGATAATGGAGGCGAGCTATCTTTTCGGCATACCCGGGGAAAGGATAAGCGTATTGGTACACCCGGAGTCCATAGTGCATTCCATGGTGGAATACACGGACGGATGCAATATGGCACAATTATCCAGACCCGATATGCGGCTTGCGATACAATACGCGCTGACATACCCGGAGAGGACTCCCGGCGAGTTTGGAAGGCTTCGCCTTGAGGACATAGGCAAAATAACCTTCTATGCGCCTGATACCGATAAATTTCCGGCGATACCCATGGCGTATGAGGCGCTGCGCGAAGGAAGAAACCTGCCCATAGTGTATAATGGCGCAAACGAGGCGGCGGTGGATATGTTCATACGGGGCAAGATACGCTTTGACGAGATAGCCGACGTGGTCGGATACGCCATGAGCAGGGCGGACAGGGGGAATATACTCTCCCTTGAGGACATAATAAAAACAGACAGGCAGGCGAGGAAGCTTGTATTTGAGAAAGGAAACGCATAAATGACGCTGTTGTCAATTGTTGGCGCGCTGCTGGTGCTTACGGTGCTGGTATTCGTACACGAACTTGGGCATTTTTACGCGGGCAAAAAGCTTGGCTTCAGAATAGACGAGTTCGCCATAGGAATGGGCCCTGTGGTGTGCAGCAAGGAGAAAAACGGTACCCGCTTCGCGATCCGGGCGCTGCCCATAGGCGGCCTATGTGCCTTTCACGGTGAGGATGAAGGTGTATCCGATCCCGAGTGCTTCAATGCGCAGCCGGTATGGAAGCGCATGATAGTGGTGCTGGCCGGCCCGTTTATGAATATACTTCTGGCAGTGGTGCTGGCCGTGATCATACTTATGACCTACGGCGAGTATATGCCAAAGATAACCGGCTTTACCGCAGAGAACACCCCGGCGGAGGCCGCGGGCATACAGGAGGGCGACATAATAACCGCCATAGACGGCAAAAGCATAACCTACTATGCGGAATGCACGGATTACATACAGCAGGCTGATCCTGCGAGAATAGAGGTTACCGTACGACGTGACGGCATGGACGTGACGCTTACTGCCCACGACATATACGACCCCGAAAGCGGCAGCAACAGGCTGGGCATATACATATCTCCCGAAAGGCTGCGCTACGGCCTGCTTGAGGCTGCGACAAATTCGGTACGTTACACCTGCTATATTGTAAAAGAGATGTTCAAGGTGCTGGGCGGCCTGTTTACGGGAAGCGTAACCTCCGACGACGTCGCCGGGCCGGTAGGCACCATAAGCATAATAGGCCAGGCGGTGAGGGCCGGCTTTGAGGTAGTGCTGCGCCTCGGAGTGCTTATCAGCATCAACCTTGGCATAATGAACATATTGCCCATTCCGGCGCTGGACGGCGGAAGGTTTTTGTTCATGGTCATAGAGGCGGTTCGCGGCAAGCCCATACCTCCCGAGAAGGAGGGAATGATACATATGGCGGGGCTGGTGCTGCTCTTCAGCCTTATGATACTGCTTACGGTAATGGACGTAAGAAAGCTGTTTTAGCCGCATAGCGGCAGACCGACTTGTGGGGGAAGGATGAAAAAAACAAGAAAAGTTATGGCAGGGGCGGTGCAGATAGGCGGCGGCGCCCCCGTCACCATACAGTCTATGACCAATACAGACACGGCGGACGCAATAGCCACCGCCGATCAGATATTGGCCCTTGAGGAGGCGGGCTGCGAGATAGTCCGCTCTTCCGTGTACAATGAAGCATGTGCAAAGGCAATACCCGAGATAAAGAGCAGGATACACATACCACTCGTCGCGGATATACATTTTGATTGGAGGCTCGCCATAGCCGCCATGGAAAACGGCGTGGACAAGCTGCGCTTCAATCCCGGCAACATAGGCGGAGAGGAAAACGTAAAAAGGCTGGTGGATTGCGCCAAGGCCCATCATGTTCCCATGCGCATAGGGGTAAACGGCGGCTCTGCGGAAAAGGAGCTTCTCCGAAAGTACGGAGGCCCAAAGCCGGAAGCGCTGGTTGAGAGCGCGCTGAAGCACGTCCGCATGCTGGAAAAACAGAGCTATTATGACATGGTCATATCTATTAAATCCTCCAACGTGCCGAATACAATTGAGGCTTACAGGCTTATGAGCAGGGAGTGCGATTACCCCCTGCATATAGGTGTTACGGAAGCTGGCGGCGGTGAAATGGCCCTTGTAAAGGCTGCGGCCGCTATGGGCGCCCTTCTTGTGGACGGCATAGGGGATACCATGCGCGTATCCATGACCGGCGACCCTGTACAGGAGGTTTACGCAGCGAAGGAGATACTGAAGGCCATGGGTCTCAGAAAAGAAGGAGTGGAAATAGTCAGCTGCCCAACCTGCGGCAGAACCTGCACCGATCTTCTCAGCGCCGCCAACAGGGTGGAGCATGAGCTTTCCAGCCTGATACCCAAGGGAAAGTACCTTAAAGTAGCCGTGATGGGCTGTATTGTAAACGGCCCCGGAGAAGCGGCTGAAGCCGATATAGGCGTGGCCTTCGGCAAAAGCGGCTGCGCGCTGTTCAAGGGCGGCAAGCTCTTCAGGACAGTTCCTCTGGAGGCCGCCGTAGACGAGCTGATAGCCGAGGCGAAGGCCATGATGGAATAGACTATGGAACAGAAGCTTTTGACTATATTTGAAAAATACGGCCTTGGAGACGGCGAGATAACAGATGCCGGACTGAACAAGCGTGAAAATCTGCTGACCGTTACCGTGCGGTGCGGCCATATAACCAGCGCCGAAAACATAGCCTGTCTTGAGAGGGAGCTTTGCTCCCTCATGCCGGGCTGCCGCACAAAGGTAATAATCAGGTGCGGCGGGCTTTCGGCGCTGCTGTCCGGCCGCGACCAGGATACGCTGAACATACTCAAAAAGACATGGTGCGACATACTTCCGGTATGCCGCCCCGCAATACACAGCTCCGTCTGGGATTATGAGAGCGGCACGATCAAGGTAAAGATACCCGGGCAGGTGTTCGAGCTGGTCTCGGATCCGAGACATAGGGAAACGGTAAAGTCATATTACCTCGATCGGTACGGCATAGAGACTGACATAGAGCTTACAGCGGACGATACCATGGAGCTGACGCTGCCCAAGGAAGAGGAACGGCCCTCCTGGCAGCCTAAAAAGGCTGCGGAGGCCAAGAAAAAGGCACTCCCCGACAGGGCGGATGTGATATATGGCAAGCCCATAAAAAAGACCGCCATAATCCAGCAGCGCGACGTGGACGAGACTATGGGCTACGTCACAATAAAGGGCGAGATACTAACCCTGGAGACTACAAAGCAGAAAAACGGCAGGACCATACTGACATTTGCCATAAGCGACCATACAAACACGATTCCCTGCAAGATGTTTCTCGAGGAGGGCGAGAATGACATCGTCGATACCATAGCCGGCATACAGAAAAAGAAGGATATACTTATCGTTGCCGGAAAGTATATGATGGATCAGTGGCTCAGGCGAATGTGCGTATTCCCGCGGGACGTGGGCTGGGAGCCAAGAGCGGTGCGCACGGACAAGTCCGAGGAGAAGCGCGTAGAGCTGCATCTTCATACCAAGATGTCCAGCATGGACGGCCTGACAGACGTTAAGGAAGCCATAAAGACCGCAGCCCGCTGGGGCCATAAGGCAATAGCAATAACGGATCACGGCGTGGTACACGCCTTCCCGGATGCGGTGGCACAGGCAGACAAGCTGAAAAAGGACGGCAAGGACATAAAAATACTGCTGGGCGTCGAGGGATACCTCATGCCCGACAGCGAGCTTATAAAGCGGCCGGAGCAATACGTGGCGATAGGAGTGGTAGCATATCCCGGCGTAAAGGAGGACGACGTATTCGAGATAGCCGCGCTGCGCTTTGACGAGAGCGGCGAAAAGGAAGGCTTATCCATAATAGTCAACAGCGGCGCGGCGCTGACCGATGCCATGGCCCAGGAGACAGGGCTTACACGCGAAATGATAAACGGCGGCGTGAGCCTGAAGGACGGGCTGAAGCAGCTGTATGACTTTATAGGCGATGGAGTGAAGGTGACACACGACCCGCTGGAGCTGAACAACCTCAGGCAGCACGGCCTGCGCTTTGATATGGAGCTGGACGCGCACTGCGTAAGCACCTCCATGCTGTTTCATTACCTGCACAGGGAAAGCAAGCAGACGGATATGAGGACTGCGGCGGAGGCGCTGGGCGTGGAGCATTGCGGCGGCAGAGCTATGGAAAGGGCGAGGACTGCGGCAAAGATAATGAACGCCGTACTGTCCGAGATGACCGCAAAGGACATAGAAAAGCTGCCGCTCATAGACGCGGTTCCCAAGGAAAAGGGAAAGGGCCGCAGGCTCACCTACCATATAATCATAATGGCCAGGAACCACGAGGGCCTTATGAACCTATACCGCCTCGTGTCATATGCTCACCTCGAGCACCTGCGCAAGGTACCGCAGATACCCAGAAGCCTTCTCAATATGCACCGCGAGGGCCTTATAATAGGCTCCGCCTGCGAGGCAGGAGAGCTGTTCCGGGCGGTGCTCAGGGGGGAGAGCGAGGAAAAGCTCATGTCCATAGCGGACATGTACGACTATCTCGAGATACAGCCCATAGGCAACAACGCCTTCCTTATGCGAAACGGTACAGTGGACACGGAGGAAGGGCTTCGCGATCTCAACCGCAGGATAGTAGCCCTGGGCGACAAGATGGGCAAGCCTGTGGTAGCCACGGGGGACGTACACTTCCTGGAGCCGGACGACGCGCTTTTCCGCAGCATAATAATGCACGCAAGAGGCTTTGACGATGCGGAGCAGCAGGCTCCCCTCTACTTCAAGACCACGGATGAGATGCTGGAGGAATTCTCCTATCTGGGCGAGGAAAAGGCGAGGGAGGTAGTAATAACTAACCCCAACATGATAGCCGACAGCTGCGAGAGAATGAAGGCATTCCTGTCAGAAAAGGGCACATACGCCCCGACCTTTCCGGGCGCAAACGACGAGCTGAGGAATATGGCGCTGAAGAAGGCTCACGAGATATACGGGGACGAATTGCCGGAGGTGGTGCAGAAGCGCCTTGATAAGGAACTGAATTCCATCATAGGCAACGGCTATTCCTCGCTGTACCTTATGGCACAGCGCCTTGTACACAAGTCAAACAGCGACGGGTATCTCGTCGGTTCCCGAGGCTCAGTAGGCTCTTCCTTCGTGGCCAACATGGCGGGCATAACCGAGGTAAACGCATTGCAGCCCCACTATGTCTGCCCCAACTGCCGGCACAGCGACTTCGACATAGACCGTACCAAGTATGCCTGCGGCGTGGACATGCCGGATAAGGACTGCCCCGTCTGCGGCGCAAAATACAAAAAGCTCGGCTACGAGATACCCTTCGAGGTGTTTCTGGGCTTCAAGGGGGATAAAACGCCGGATATAGACCTTAACTTCTCAGGGGATTATCAGCCTGTAGCGCATAAGTACGTTGAGGTGATGTTCGGGGAGGGCCACGCCTTCCGGGCCGGCACCATATCCGGCGTAAAGGACAAGATAGCCTACGGCTACGTCCGTTCCTACTGCGATGCCAACGGCATAAACGCCAGCAAGGACGAGATGGACCGCATGGTGCAGGGCTGCACAGGAGTTAAGAAGACTACCGGCCAGCATCCCGGCGGCATAGTCATAGTGCCAAAGGAAAACGATATAATGGAGTTTACCCCGGTGCAGTACCCGGCGGACCGCAGCGAGGGCGATACCATAACCACCCACTTCGACTTTCACGCCATGGACGACAGGCTGGTAAAGCTGGATATACTGGGCCACGATGATCCGACGGTGCTTAGAATGCTGAAGGATATTACCGGCTTGGACCCCCAGACAATACCCCTTGACGACCCTGAAACCATGAAGATATTCCGCACCAGCGAACCTCTGGGCGTGACGCTGGACGAGCTGGACTGCGACGTGGGCAGCATAGCAATACCCGAGTTCGGCACCACCTTCGTGCGGCAGATGCTCAAGGATACGCGCCCGACTACGATGGAGGAATTGCTCAGAATCTCCGGCCTTTCCCACGGTACCGACGTATGGCTGGGCAACGCTCAGGAGCTGGTATTGAGCGGCACCGCGACACTGTCGCAGGTAATATGCACCCGAGACGATATAATGAACTACCTTATACTCAGAGGCGGCGACCCGTCCATGTCCTTCAAAACCATGGAGAGCGTCCGCAAGGGCAGAGGCCTTACCCCTGAGATGGAGGAGCATATGCGCTCCATAGATACGCCTCAGTGGTTCATAGACTCCTGCAAAAAGATAAAGTACATGTTCCCCCGCGCCCACGCAGCGGCCTACGTCATGATGGCCTTCCGAGTGGCCTACTACAAGGTGCATATGCCCCTCGCCTTCTATTCCGTTTACTATACCGTCCGAGCGGACGCCTTTGACATAGCCCAGGCGGAGGGCGGCGCCCAGAAGGTGCTTGCCAACATAAACGCCATAAAGAAAAAGGGCAACGATGCGGATAAAAAGGAAGAAGACCTGCTGACAATACTGGAGGTGGTCTTTGAAATGAACAAGCGCGGCATAGAGCTGCTGCCTGTGGACCTGTATAAATCCAAGGCCAGCCAGTTCATAATAGAAGACGGCAAGATACGGCCGCCCTTCTCATCGGTGGCGGGCGTGGGAGCCAACGCCGCCATAGGCATAGCCGAAGGCGCAAAGGGCGGCGAGTATACCTCCATAGAAAATTTTCAGGCCCGCACCGGCGCCAACTCCGCAGTGATAAAGGCGCTTGCGGAAGCCGGCTGCCTGAACGAGCTGCCCGAGACGGATCAGCTCTGCCTGTTTTAAAGAAGCCAGTATGTGCGGCGCTTTGATGCGAAATAATATGCTTGCATTATAGTGCCGCATATGGTACAATTTTGCTGTTGGTATATGGCAAGTTTGCTGTATTTTAGTTTTCAAGTAAGAGTGGGCGCGTCCTGCTCTTTTGTTTTGAATAGCGGAGGAATATAATGAAAACCACCCAAACAGTGGACGATCTTCTCCGGCCGGTAGTTACAGGCATGGGCTACGAGCTGGATGAGGTAGAGTTTCAGAAGGAGCAGGGTAATTGGGTGCTCACCCTGTACATAGAGCATCAGGACGGAAGAAGCGCCACCATAGACGACTGCGAGGCGGTGAGCCGGGCCGTAGACCCCATATTGGACGAAGCAGACCCAATAGAGCAGGCATACTACCTCAGTGTGTCCTCAATAGGCATCGACAGGCCGCTCAAAAAGGATAGGGACTATCAGCGCAGCCTCGGCAGCCCCATTACAGTAAAGCTCTATGCCCCGCTCAAGGGCAAAAAGGAGTATACGGGCGAGCTTTTGTCATATACGCCCGATTCCTTCACCATAAGCGTAAAGGGCGAGGAGATGACCTTCCAGAAAAAGGACGCTTCAAAGGTGCAGCCCTATATAGACTTCAAGGCTCTGGAAAAGGACCTTGACGAATTAGAAGCAGATTTTGAAAATATAGAGACAGAAGAGGAGAATTGACAATGAACGCCGAATTCATAGAGGCACTGAATGCCATAGAGAAAGAGCGCGGGATAAGCAAGGATATACTGATAGACGCATTTGAATCCGCATTGATAGCGGCATACAAGCGCAACTACGGCGCAGTGGGAAACGTCCGCGCCACAGTGGATAGGGATACGGGAGAGGTGCAGATATTCGCCTCCAAGACCGTCACCGAAACGGTGGAGAACCCCTATGCGGAGATATCTCTTGCCGAGGCGAAGAAGATCAATTCCCTCTATGAAGTGGGCGACGTTCTGGAGGAGGAGGTAGACCCCCGCAAGTTCGGCCGCATAGCGGCCCAGACCGCCAAGCAGGTGGTGGTTCAGCGCATTCGCGAGGCCGAGCGCGGCGTCATATTCGATGAATTCGTAGAGAAGGAAAACGAGGTGCTTACCGCCATAGTCCAGCGGGTAGAGAAGAACGGCATCTATGTAGAGCTGGGCAAGACAGACGGCTTCCTTGCCGCCTCCGAGACCATAGCGGGGGAGACTTATAACACCAGCGACAGGCTGAAGGTTTACGTCCTTGAGGTGCGTAAGACCAACAAGGGCCCGCAGGTAATAGTTTCCCGTACCCACCCCGGCCTTGTTAAGAGGCTTTTCGAGCTGGAGGTTCCCGAGATACAGACCGGCATAGTCCAGATAAAGTCCATAGCGCGGGAGGCGGGCTTCCGCACCAAGGTGGCCGTTTATTCTTCCGACCCTCAGGTGGACGCCGTGGGCGCCTGCGTGGGCCAGAAGGGGATAAGGGTAGAGCGCATAGTAAACGAGCTGCATAACGAAAAGATAGATATAATAGAGTGGGATCCCGATCCGGCAGTATATATTGCCAAGTCCCTTAGTCCTGCCCGTGTTATGATGGTATACATCAACGAGGCGGAAAAGGCCGCAAAGGTGATAGTGCCAGACAATCAGCTTTCCCTTGCTATCGGCAAGGAAGGCCAGAACGTCCGCCTTGCAGCCAAGCTCACAGGCTGGAAGATAGACATAAAGAGCCAGAGCCAGGCCGAAGAGGACATGGATATAGCGGACGCCGACAGCGAGGCGGACGGCGGCTTCGAGGAATAGTTTTGGAGGATCAGCAATGCCTGCTAAGAAGGTGCCTATGAGAATGTGCGTGGGCTGCCGCGAGATGAAGCCAAAGAAGGAGCTGCTGCGCATAGTCCGCTCTCCCGAGGGCGAAATAAGCGTGGACCGCACCGGCAAGGTCTCCGGCCGCGGCGCGTACATATGCGCCAACGCGGAGTGCCTGAACAGGGCCCGCAAAATAAAAGCGCTGGAAAGGGCGCTGGAGCACGGAATAGAGGACGAGGTTTTTTCAAGGCTCGCTTCGGAGATAACCGGCGATGCAGAATGACCGTCTGCGTACAGCTCTGGGCTTTGCGGCTAAGGCTGGGAAGTGCATATCCGGCGACTTTGGCGCGGAAAGGGCCGTGAAGGACAAAAAAGCCCTCGCAATAGCTCTGGATAACGGCGTGTCAGCCGCAACGCGGGAGCGCTACGAGGGAATGTGCCAAAGAGCCGGCATACCCTGCGTGTATCTCGAAGACCTTGGCAGGGCGATAGGAAAGGATAACCGCATGATAGCCGCGGTGACAGAGGCGGGCTTTGCCCGTATGATAGAAGAGACGTATAAGACTTCACAGCAAAAGTAACATACCGGGGGGTAATATCTATGGCAAACAAGACAATGGATTCCGCACGGGAATTTGAAACCCAGGCAAAGGAGCTTCTGGAACGAGTAAAGCGAATGCAGAACGATCTGGGAGCGGCCCTTCAGTCCGTAAAGCGGGCGGAAAGCGAGCTTATAGATAAAGAAAAGCGCGCCGAAAAGGAACGCATGGAAAAAGAAAGGGCAGAGAGACTCCGAGAGGTCCTCACCAGCGAGGGCGACCTTGCCTTCCACGTAGGCGACGACAGGGCGGAGGAGCAGCCAGCCCCGGCAGAGAGCAAGAGCGAAGTAAATGAGAAGCCGAAGCCGGAGCCGGTGAAGGAGCAGAAGGCTGAGGAAAGCGTACAGGCAAAGGCGGAGGAAAGCGTACAGGCAAAGGCGGAGGAACCTGCAATGGCGGATAGGAAGCCTGAAGAAAAGCCCGAGACAAAGGCGAAACCCGCACCGGCAAATAAGCCTGTACAGCAGCAGCGCCCGGCCTATGAGCGCAGGGAACCTCAGCGCAGAGAGGACGGCAGGCAGCAGAAGCCACGCACTGACAGGCCGCAGCGGCCCGCAGACCGCCCGGAGCGCACAGACAGACCTCAGCAGCGCCCCGTACAGGGAGGTTACCAGCCTAAGCCGACGGCCCGCACCATGGAATCCGCTGCGCCTTCCGTAAGGGATCAGGGCAAGAACCGAAGCCAGAAACCCCAGACCAGAGATGAGGAGCGCAAGGCGCCAAAGAATAAGAAAACCATTATGAAGGAAAACACCAGAGCAGCAGGCAGCTGGGACGACGACGCCCCAATGAGCCGCAAGCAGAAGCGCAAGCAGCAGGCGTTACATAAGCCGGAGCCGGTAAAGATCGACAAGGCCGTGCTGACTACCGAGACCATAACCGTAAAGGATCTTTCCGAAAAAATAGGCAAGCCTGTGGCCGAGATCATCAAAAAGCTGTTTATACTCGGCATAATGGCTACCATCAATCAGGAGATAGACTACGACACCTGCTCGCTCATCGCCGCCGATTACGGCATAGAGCTGGAACTCAACATAGCCAAGACCGCCGAGGACGTGCTCAACGAGAGCGTTGAAGAGGCGGATTCCGAGGAGAACCTCGTACCACGCCCGCCGGTAGTTACCATAATGGGCCACGTGGACCACGGCAAGACCTCGCTGCTTGACGCCTTCCGTGAAAGCAGCATAACCGCAGGCGAGGCAGGCGGCATAACGCAGCATATAGGCGCGTATACCGTATCCTGCAAGGGGCGCACCATAACCTTCATAGATACCCCGGGCCATGAGGCGTTCACCTCCATGCGCGCCCGCGGAGCCCAGGTAACGGATATAGTAATACTGGTTGTGGCGGCGGACGACGGCATTATGCCGCAGACCATCGAGGCCATAAACCACGCCAAGGCGGCGAACGTTCCTATAATCGTCGCTATCAACAAGATAGATAAGGACACCGCCAATCCGGACCGGGTAATACAGCAGCTCACCGAGTACGGCCTCGTAGCCGAAGAGTGGGGCGGCGATACCATATGCGTACCCGTTTCCGCGAAGAAGCGCATCAATTTGGATACGCTGCTTGAGATGGTACTGCTTCAGGCGGATGTTCTGGAGCTTAAGGCAAATCCCGACAGTGCGGCCCGTGGCACCATAATAGAGGCAGAGCTGGATAAGGGCCGCGGCCCTGTGGCTACCGTACTGGTACAGAACGGTACCCTCAAGATAGGCGATCCCATAGTTGCAGGCACAGCCTTCGGCCGCGTACGCGCAATGATGGACGATAAGGGCCGCAGGGTGACTTCAGCCGGGCCGAGCCAGCCTGTAGAGGTACTGGGCTTTGGCGAGGTGCCTTCCGCAGGCGATGTAATGAACGTTGCGGAGGTAGATAAGCTGTCCCGACAGGTAGCAGAGGAGCGCCGCGACAGGCTCAAGGCGGAGCAGATACGCAATATGTCCAAGGTATCCCTGGACGATCTGTTCAGCCAGATAGAGGCGGGCAACGTCAAGGATCTGAACATCATAGTAAAGGCAGACGTGCAGGGCACGGTAGAGGCCATAAAGCAGGCATTGGAGAAGCTCTCCAACGACGAGGTGAGGGTGCGCTGCATACACGGCGGCGTAGGCGCCATAACCGGCTCGGATATAGTGTTCGCCTCCGCCTCCAATGCGCTGGTAATAGGCTTTAACGTGCGCCCGGACGCCACGGCTCGCGAGGCCGCAGAACGCGAAAAGGTGGATGTGCGTACATACAGCGTCATCTACAACGTGATCGAGGATGTTGAGAACGCCATGAAGGGCCTGTTTGCACCCGTATACAAGGAGGTCGCCCTGGGTACTGCGGAGGTGCGCAATACCTTCAAGGTGTCAGGCGTCGGCACTATTGCGGGCGCATACGTCAAGGATGGCAAGATCACTCGTTCTGCTCAGGTACGTGTAGTCCGCGGCGGCATAGTGCTTCACGACGGCAAGATAGCTTCCCTCAAGCGGTTCAAGGACGATGTAAAGGAAGTTGCGTCGGGCTATGAATGCGGTATCGGAATAGAAAACTTCAACGATATCCGCGAGGGCGACATGATAGAAGCCTACACCATGGAGCAGATAGAAAGATAATCAGGAGAGGCAGAAAAGATGTCCATTCGTTATGAAAGAATGAATGAGGAGATAAAGAAGACCATCAGCGAGATCATAAAGGACATGAAGGATCCTCGAGTCTCCGATATGACCACCATAATGTCAGTGGACGTGACCAACGACCTGAAGCAGGCCAAGGTGCTGGTAAGCGTTTACGACAAGGATGACGAGGTACGCAGGGGCACCGTGGAAGCCCTCAACCACGGCAGCGGCTTCATAACCCGCGAGCTGGGCAAGCGCATGCAGCTGCGCGCCCTGCCAAAGCTGAACTTCAAGCTGGACAACTCCATTGAGTACAGCGTGCATATTTCAGAGATTATCGACAGCCTGCACAAAAACGAAAAGTAGCTTGCTCTGGGCGGTGATGTGAAGCGTCATCGCCCGATTTTTTAGGAGGGAAGGCTTATGAAGGGCAGCATGGAGGAGATACTCCGCTTTGTAGAACAAAACGACGCTTTCAGCATAATATCCCACGTAGCGCCGGATGGGGATACCATCGGTTCGGGAACGGCACTGTCAAGGATACTGCGCAGGCTGGGCAAGCGTACGGAAAACGTATGCTGCGACCAAGTACCCGATGCGTATAAGTTCATACCGGGTGCTGAAGAGATACTGCTGCCGGAGGATGCCCGGGGCTTCGATGCGGTAATAGCGGTAGACTGCTCAGATAAGGGCAGGCTGGGCAGTGCCGAGGGTATATTCGACAGGGCGGGCGTGACGGCCAATATAGACCATCACGGCACCAACGCCACGTATGCCGATAATAATATGATTGAGGAGACCGCCGCCTGCGCAGAGCTTATATACAGGCTTGGCAGGGCGTTGGGGGCGGAGATAGACGCGGAGACGGCTAATTGCCTCTTTGCCGCCCTCGTGACGGATACCGGCTCCTTTGCCTATTCCAACGTAACGAAGGACACTATGACCATAGCCGGCGAGCTTATTGCGTCAGGCGCTGATAATTCTCTCATAAACAGGCTGGTATATCACAACGAGCCGGCAGGCAAGGTGAAGATGCACGCTTACGCGCTGGAGAGGCTGCGCCTGTATTCCGAAGGGCGCATAGCCACAGCAATGCTTACGAAAAGTGAGATGGATCCCTTTGGCCCCGAGGCCTACACCGAGGGAATAGTCGAAAAGCTGCGGGATATAGATACGGTAGAGATAGCGGCGTTTTTGAGGCAGAAGGGAAAGGACGTAAAGGTAAGCCTTAGAGCTAAGAAATACGCCGACGTCGCCCGCGTAGCAGCTTCAAGAAAAGGGGGCGGCCATCCCAGGGCAGCCGGGTACACCGAATATGACATCACTGTGGCCGAGGCGGAAAAAATTGCGGTGCGGCTTGCCGAAAAGGAGCTTGAAGCATGCTGGAAGGAGTAGTAAACGTATTAAAGCCGCCGGGAATGAGCTCCAGTGACGTGGTGACGGACATCCGGCATATATTCAACATGAAGCGGGTAGGCCATACGGGGACGCTGGATCCCGGTGCGGCTGGCGTGCTGCCCATATGCATAGGCCGGGCGACGAGGCTTTTTGATTACCTTGTGGACAAGGAAAAGGAATACATAGGCGAGATAACCTTCGGGCTGGCTACGGATACCCAGGACTCCTACGGCGCGCCGGAGGAGCGCTCCGACGCTTTGGTGACGGAGGAAATGCTAAATGAGGCGCTGCCCAAATTCACGGGCCGCCAGAAGCAGACCGCGCCGCTGTATTCCGCATTGTCGGTGGACGGGAAGAAGATGTACAAGCTTGCCCGGCAGGGCGTTGAGGTGGAGCGCAAGGTTAGGGATATAAACGTGCCGGAGCTTTCGTTCATATCACAGACCGGCTGCAACAGATATCTCGTAAAGATCGTCTGCTCCAAGGGCACATATGTGCGCACGCTCTGCCACGACATAGGCGGGAGCATGGGGGTTCCTGCCCACATGTCCTTCCTGCTGCGCACACGCTCCGGGGCGTTTGAGCTGGACGGCAGCTTTACAATAGACGAGCTGAAGGAGCTTAAAGAAAAGGGCGAGCTTTATAAGGCGGTCATACCCATGGAGCAGGCGCTTATGCATATAGGCGAAGCCCGAATGACCCTGAACAAAAAAGGCGAACGGTTCCTGACTCATGGTGCGGAGGTGGTCTGTCCCGGCATAGAAGAACTGCCAAAGGATACCCCTCTCAGGGCATACTGCAACGGCAAATTTTTAGGAATAGCCAAATCAAACGGCGAGGCGGTGCATATATGCACCTTCCTCGGTCAGGAAGAAGAATGAATAAAACAGCCATAGCTTTCGGCACCTTTGACGGGGTGCACAGGGGGCATCAGGAGATAATAAACGCCATGCTCACGGCGGCGAAAAGGGGAGGGCTCGACCCGCTTATATACACCTTTTCCAACCATCCGGCGGGGCTTTTCGGCAAGTCCTTTTCCATGATAATGACGGACGGGGAGCGGCTGGCCGCCCTTGAACGCTTCGCCCCCGTTGCGGCGGAAAGGCTGGACAGGCAGTTCGCGGCGACGGAGCCGGAGGACTTCGTTCGATACATGGCGGAAAAATACCGCATGGGCGCAGCCGTCGCGGGCTTCAACTATACCTTCGGCAGCAGGGGGGCGGGGAACATGGATACGCTCCGCCGCCTTGGGGGGAAATACGGCTTTGAGGTATACGAGATACCCGCGCTGATGTACGGCGGGGAGCCGGTATCCAGCACCCGGATACGGGCCTGCATAGAGCGCGGCGACATAGCCGGCGCAAACGCCATGCTGGGCCATGAGCTTGAGCTTAGCTGCGAGGAAACGTCGCAAAACGGACACGCCGTGCTTAAAGTGGCTGATGGGCTCGTGTTGCCAGCCCCCGGGAGGTACATTACGGAGGCAGAGGGAAGGCGGCTCATATGCGGCGTTTCGCCCGATGGCAGCATCGAGCCGGAGGAACCCTTTGGGGAGCCTAAAAAGCTGCGGTTTATAGGCAGGATAGGCTGAAAAAGCTATTTACAACGCATTGACGCTGTGGTAAAATAAAAAGACCTTGAACCGGGGGCTGTGTTTTCCGCATCTCCAAGCGCAATACTCGGTTTCCGGCGATTTATAAAAAATATGGAGGAAGTAAAAATGACCAAAGCTGAAATCATCGCCAAGTACGCGATTCACGAGGGCGACACCGGTTCCCCCGAGGTGCAGATTGCTCTGCTGACCGAGCGCATCAACCACCTGAACGAGCACCTCAAGGAAAACAAGAACGACCACCATTCCCGCCGTGGCCTGCTCAAGATGGTCGGCCGCCGCCGCGGCCTTCAGAACTACCTTAAAAAGACCGATATCGAGCGCTACCGCAAGATATGCGCCGAGCTTGGCCTGCGCAAGTAATTGAGTGAGCATAAGAGCAGCCTTTAAGGCTGCTCTTTTCTTGTTCGGCACAGCATCTTGCGCCGCATTGCGGGGAACGACACGATTCGCCGAATTATTTATATTTTATTCACAGATTAGCTTTGGTATATTCATATGCAAAGGGGTATAATATCCTTAGAAAAGAAGCTGGCAAAGCAAAAAGCGAGGGAGGCCTTTTTATGAAGAAAAGATTATTTGCCATTATGTTGGCTCTGGTCATGCTGCTGGCCGCAGTGCCTGCGCTGGCGGAGGAAGGAGACGGTGAACCGAATAAGACTGCGGAAAAGGTTGAGAAACAGGAAACGGAACAAGGAGTAGCTACTAGGAATAGCACTTCAATCGAACAAAATGAACAACAGCAAAGCAATGAAGCCCAGTTGAAATCGCAGCCTGTAAAGGCACCGGCATCGCCAGTCGGTACAGGCGATTGTTCTGCTGGTCATCATAATTGGAGTAAAAAAGATGGCGTATGTGCAGAATGCGGATTTAAATGCACACACAATTGGAAGGAAGACGGCACTAATGTAACTGCGCCTACCTGCACCCAAAGTGGAACTATTAAATTGGATTGCACAATTTGCGGGACGGCGACCAGACAAACAAACGCCGATCCACTTGGACATGATTACAATGATGGTGTTGTAACAAAAAATCCAACTGAAACCGAGACGGGCATAAAAACCTTTACCTGCAAGAATTGTAATGCAACATATACCGAAGTAATTCCAGCGACGGGAGCAGAGGGGGAAGGTACGCATGTTCATGTATGGCCAACAACTCCGGATACCATCATTCCTGCGACTTGCTCACAAATGGGTAAAAAAATATATAAATGCACAGTGGCTGGATGCGATAATACAAAAGAGGAAATCATACCAGTTGATACCAATGCCCATAATTACTCCATTAAGGGTGAATTTAAGACTCCTGTGACCTGTCTGAAAGATGGCTTGCAGATTTTAGAGTGTGAGCATTGTGGGCACAAGACTGTAGCCACGGTAAAGGCGCCGGGCAGCCATACTTGGGGTGAACCTACTTGGAGCTGGTGCGGATTTACCTCCGCAAGTGCAACATTTACCTGCACCCGCAACTGCGGATATAGCGTAACCCAAGCGGCAAGCGTAGTAAGAAGCAGCATAAATAACTGCGGCTACTATACATATACCGCGACCGTGCAGTTCAACGGCCAGACTTATACCAACACGAGGACGGATTACAGCTGCCGTCCCGACTGGTACTATGACCCCTGCTACTACAACAACCCCTGCGGCCACTGGGGCTGCGGCGACGTATGCACACGCTACAGCAACTGCGTACCATGCCAGAACTACAGGACTACCTTCCGCGTAGGCGGCTATAACTGCCTTGCAACTCCTAAGACCGGCGACGCTTCCGTCATAGCTCCCGCCATGCTCGCCCTCATAGGCGCGGCGGGCGCAATGCTGGGCAAAAAGCGCAGATAACTGGCTAACACGCCTAAAGGCTCTTCCCCAAAGGAAGGGTCTTTTTTTTGTTGCTATATGCCGGCAAATAATGTATAATAAATTGGTTTATAATAAGAGAGTATGAAAAGGAGCATGAACATGCAAGGCAAGACATTCACAATGGAGCTCGCCGGAAAGACCCTTACCATCGAAACCGGTAAGTACTGCGAGCAGGCAGGCGGGAGCGCATTCGTCCGCATGGGCGACGCCGTGGTTATGGTCAATGCAACGGTGGCCAAGCAGCCCCGGGACGGCGTAGATTTCCTTCCCCTGTCCATCGAATTCGAAGAAAAGATGTACTCCGTGGGCAAGATACCCGGCGGTTACATAAAGCGCGAGGGCCGTCCCTCTGAAAAGGCCATACTGTGCAGCCGCCTTATCGACCGTCCCCTCCGTCCCCTGTTTCCCAAGGGCTTTTACAACGACATTCAGGTAATAGCTACCGTACTGTCAATGGATCCCGACGTTCAGCCCGAAATACTGGGCATGATAGGCTCTTCCGCGGCTCTGGCCATGAGCGAAGCCCCCTTTGCAGGCCCTACCGGCGCTGTGGCGGTCGGCATGGTAGACGGCAGGTATATCATCAATCCCACCCTGGAGGAGAGGCATAAGAGCAAGCTGAACCTTACAGTTGCAGGTACCAAGGACGCTGTCATGATGGTGGAGGCCGGCGCAAATGAGCTTTCCGAAAAGGAAATGCTTGACGCCATACTGACGGCTCACGAGGAAGTAAAGAAGATAGTGGCCTTTATCGAGGGCATAGCGGCGGAGTGCGGCAAGCCCAAGATGGAAGTCAACATATATCATCCCGACGAAGCCTTCACTGAGCTGGTACGCGAGTACGCAAGAGACAAGGTGGAGTGGCAGCTTGACACCTTTGAGCGCAAGGTACGCGAGGAGCGCAGCGAGCAGGTAAAGCAGGAGGTCATCGAGCACTTCGCAGAGGAATATCCCGATTCCGCAAGCGATATAGACATGATACTCTACAACCTTACTAAGGAAATCGTAAGGGATAAGATAATCAACCGCAAGATCCGCCCCGACGGACGCGCACAGGACGAGATCCGCCCCATCTGGAGCGAGGATGGCATACTGCCCCGCGTACACGGCAGCGGCGTATTTACCCGGGGTCAGACTCAGGTAATGACCATAGCCACCCTTGCGCCCCTTTCCGAGGGGCAGGAGCTGGACGGCATTGATGACGTCACCTTCAAGCGTTACATGCATCAGTACAACATGCCTCCCTACAGCGTGGGCGAAGTACGCCGTGTCGGCAGCCCCGGCAGGCGTGAGATAGGCCACGGCGCACTGGCTGAGCGCGCTTTGGTACCCATGCTCCCCTCCGAGGAGGAATTCCCCTATGCCATGCGCCTGGTCTCCGAGGTAATAAGCTCCAACGGTTCCACCTCACAGGCCTCAATCTGCGCCAGCACTCTTGCGCTTATGGACGCTGGCGTCCCCATAAAGAAGCCCGTAGCAGGCGTTGCGATGGGTCTCATCAAGGACGATTCCACCGGCAATATCGCCGTATTGACCGACATACAGGGCCTTGAGGACTTCCTTGGCGATATGGACTTTAAGGTAGCCGGTACCCGCGAGGGCATCACTGCCATTCAGATGGATATAAAAATCAAGGGCATAGATGAGCAGATACTTACCCGCGCCCTTGAGCAGGCACGCAGGGGCCGTCTGTTCATACTGGACAAGATGGCAGAGACCATCAAGGAGCCCAGGGCAGACCTGTCCCCCTATGCTCCTCGCATCATGCAGTTCAGCATACACCCCGATAAGATACGCGAGGTAATCGGATCCGGCGGAAAGACCATAAACGGCATAATCGCAGCGACCGGCGTAAAGATCGACCTTGAGGATGACGGCCGGGTATTTATCGCCTCCCCCGATGCAGAGGCCGCAGCCGCCGCCAAGCGCATGATAGACGATATCTGCCGCGATATAGAGGTCGGCGGCGTGTTCCTCGGCAAGGTAGTGAACATACTGCCCATAGGCGCACAGGTAGAACTCAAGCCTGGTAAGAAGGGCCTGGTGCACATCAGCCGCCTGGCAAATCACAGGGTAGAGAAGGTTGAGGACGAGGTTCAGATAGGAGACGAGATACTGGTACGAGTCATAGCGATCAAGCCCGATGGCAAGATCGACCTTACCCGCAAGGAGCTCCTGCCCGACGCGAAGAAATAATAAAACAGCTTGTGTGTGCGGGCGGATATGATTCCGCCCGCATGTTGATTTTTAAAGCGTATGTTCTTAAACTGCCTGTACCCTCATAGATTGTCTACATGGGGGGTACGGGGCATATGCGCAGAAAACTCAGCTTTTTAAGCGGATTGTTGACAAATATTTTCCTTGCGGCGTTGATAATAGCGATGTATCATGCTACACAGCCAGGCGGCGTGCTGCCGGTTTCGGCGCCTCAGTATCGTGGCAGCGGCGAAAGGGCTGCATTGCAGTTCGCGGTGAGCTGGAATGCGGCAGCCATACCGGATATATTGGATATACTAAAAGATAAAAGCGTCAGGGCTACGTTTGCCGTAAGCGGAGAATGGGCTGAAAACAATCCTGCGCTGCTTATGCGCATGGCCGCAGAAGGCCACGAGATAGCCTCCATGGGGTATTATCCCGACATGGACGGCAGAATAGGCTGGACGGTAAAGGACGTGAGGAGGGCCAACGAGGCGGTAAAAAAGATATGCGGCGCAGAGCCTGCGATATACTATGAGGGCTCGCGCAATACCGTAACATCTACGCTGGCAGCAAAAAAACTGAAATTAACAGCGGTATCCTCGACGATAGACCTGTTGACGGCCAAGGGCACTGCCGCGGACATACTTTCCCGCCTGCCTGAAAAGCCTATTGAGGGAAGCATAATATTGCTTCGGCCTACGGCGGCCTGTAAGGAGGCGCTGGGCGGCATAATAAATGCGATAGAAGAGAAAGGAATTGGGCTTACATGCACAGGCGATGTGCTGGGCCTATCGGAAGAGGGCAAAAGGTGATAGTAAGAGAAACGCTTCCAAACGGTGTAAAGCTCATAGCTCAGGAGATGACCGGATTCCGCTCGGTATCCATGGCGGTATGGATACAGGCCGGCTCGGTGTATGAAACAGGCGCCGAATCCGGCATATCCCACTTTATAGAGCACATGGTGTTCAAGGGGACAGAAAGCCGCAGCGCATCTGACATAGCGGCGGAGATGGACGCGGTGGGCGGCAGCATAAACGCGTACACCGCCAAGGAATGCACCTGCTTTTATGCTAAGGTGCTGGGTGAAAATATCGACCTTGCGGCGGACATGCTAAGCGACATAGCCTGCCGCCCAAGCCTTGATCCTGCGGATATCGAAAGGGAAAAGGGCGTCGTGTGCGAGGAGATACTCATGCTGGAGGATGATCCGGAGGATCTTGCCCACGAGACGCTGAGCGCCGTAATATACGGGGACAGCCCTCTTGCAAGGCCAATACTGGGCACACAGGACACAGTACGGGCTTTTACGCGGGAGGACATACTTTCATATATGGACAAGCGGTACATACCACAGAACATGGTGGTGTCCTGTGCGGGCAACTTTAAGATGGAGGAGCTGCGAGCCGCGGTGAATAAGCGCTTTGACAGGCGGGGCCGGGGCGACAGCTACGTACCCCCAAAGAACCAGCTCATAAAGGAAAAACGCTTCAGGGCGGTGGAAAAGGACATAGAGCAGGTGCATATATGCCTGGGCTTCCCCGGGTTCCCTGGGGATACCGAGGAGCAGTTTGCGCTGCTGGTGCTCAATAACGCCCTTGGGGGAAGCATGAGCTCCAGGCTGTTCCAGAAGATACGCGAGGAACACGGAATGGCGTATTCCGTGTACTCATACCCCACGAGCTATTCCGATACCGGCTATTTCACCCTCTATGCCGGCACCGGGGAAAAGCAGGCCGCCAAGGTGGTGGAGCTTATGCTCAGGGAGATAGATTCCGTCAAGAAGGACGGCATAACCAAAGAAGAATTCGCCCGCAGCAAGCAGCAGCTGAAAGGCAATTATCTCTTAGGCCTTGAGAGCACTGCTTCCCGCAGCAGCTCTTTGGGACGCGGCGAGCTAAGAGGAAGGATATACACCGATGAGGAGCTTATTCGCCGCATTGAGGGCGTTACCATGGAAAGCGTCCAAGACATCATTCCAAGAGTACTGGACACAGAAAGAATGGCGGGAGCATTCGTTGGCAGGGTAAACAAGAGGGAAACCGAAGTAAAGAGGATATTCGAGACGGCGTAAGCCGTATATAAAAGGAGCGCAGATGGCGAGGAGAAGAAAAGTAAGGTTCAGCGGAAGGTTTTACCTTACCATGCTGGTGCTGCTGGGCATAGTGGTGGCTCTGGTGCTGATAATACCCAGCGGCGGGGGCGGTACGCTCAGAAACGCCACTATGGAGGCAAAGCTGATGCCGGAGACCGTAATAATACGCAATGAGAGCACCGTAGCGGTGGACAAGTTCGATATGGTGGATCATCTTGTGGACGAGGGCGCCAGCGTAAATGCCGAGGTACCCGTGGCGACGGTGTACAAATGGGGATACAGCAGTGAGCTTGCCCAGTCCCTCGTTACAATACAGCAGAAGATATACGAAAAGCAGCTTTCGATATTGGACGGAATAGAGTCCACTGAGCTTACCTCGGTAAACGGTCAGATAGCGGAGCTTAAAAGCAAGATAGTCTCCAACGTCTCAGAGGGCGGCGAGGACGATCTGCTTGAGCTTGAGCGCAGCATGAAGGAGCTGCTGAACCAGCGTACCGTATACCTGAAAAATTCCGTACAGGCGGATGTTGAGCTGAATTCCCTCTATTCCGAGGAAACGGCGAAGCTGGCCCAGATAGCCGAGTACACCAGCACTGTGAACGCCAAGATGACCGGCCTCGTGAGCTTTTATTTCGATGGCTATGAGCTGGTGCTCAATGGCGAAAAGCTGGACGTGGTAAGCGCAGACGTCATAAAGAAGATAATCAACGGCGAAAGCGGCGTCAACGCCGCCACAAGCGAAAGCCTTCTGTTCAGGCTGGTAGATCCAAACAAATGGTACGCCGCCTTCATAACCTCACCCTCAGAGGGAGCCAGCCTTATGGGGGGGCAGACATATACGGTGACATTTGACGGCATGAAGGATATCATGTACACGGCTACCGCCCTGGAGCCTGTGGTGTGTGACGGCGGCATAGTCAATATGCTGGAGTTTACCGAAAACATAGGCGAGCTGCTCAGCATTCGCGTGATCAAAGCTACGGTGACGGCCCAACTTGCCGGCCTTGAGATGAATGCCGCTGCGGTAAAATCCAAAAACGGCGAGAGCTACATAACCACAAGCACCGGCGACGTGCCGGTGACGGTGATAGCCCTAAACGGCGACAAGGCGCTGATAACGGGCGATGGCCTCGTAGAAGGCATGAGGTATAAAAAGTAGCGGTATAAGCGGCAAAGACCGAAAGGACGGTGGCGTATTTTGAGCATAAGGGACAATTACCTGACGGTGATGGAAAACATCGCGGCAGCCTGCGCTCAGTGTGGGCGAGGCGAAGGCGAAGTGAAACTCATAACCGTTACAAAATTTGTAGATACGGGGCGCATAGCTGAGGCGGTCGCCGCGGGCGCGCGCCATGTGGGCGAAAACAGGGCGCAGGAGTTCAGGGACAAGCTGGATTTTTTCAAAGAAAACGGCCTTGACGCGCATTTGATTGGACAATTGCAGACCAATAAGGTAAAATATGTAATAGGCAATGCAAGCCTTATACAGTCTGTGGACAGGCTGGAGCTTGCCAAAGAGATAAGCCGCCTTGCCGTAAAGGCGGGCATAACCCAGAATGTGCTTGCCGAGGTGAACATCGGCGGCGAGGCTCAGAAGGGCGGAATAGCTCCGGACGAGCTGAAGGACTTAATTTCGGTAATTTCCGAGCTGCCCGGCATAAGGGTGAAGGGACTCATGTGCGTGCCCCCTGCTGTGGGAGAGGAGGAGGCGCGAATGTACTTTGCCTCTATGAGAAGGCTATTTGAGGATATTGCATCGGCGGGTATTCCCGGCGTGGATATGCGGGAGCTTTCAATGGGCATGAGCGGGGATTATAAATCGGCCATAAAGGAAGGCGCTACCATGGTACGGGTGGGAACGGCCATATTCGGCGCAAGACCGGCGGCTGCGGCAAGGGCGTAGAGACAGAGAGCCCCGAGCCTGACAATTATCACAGTGTTTTTCTCCAAGCGCCAATTAAACAATCTATTTTATTTAATTGAATGGAGGACAACATGGCAGGAATTCTTAACAAACTGATGGACTTTATCGGCATCGAGGATGTGGACGATGAAGGGTACAACGAAGATTACTTCAACGATGAGCAGCAGTCTATGGCTGAGGACAACGTAGTCAGCCTCGGCAACCGCGGCAGGAGAAAGACCGCCGCCAGCAATAACGTGGTAAGCCTTCCCACGGCGGCGCCCATGAAGATGGTGGTGTATCATCCCGTAAGCTATGAGGATACCCAGAACATCATCGACAACCTTAAGAGCCGCAAACCCGTTATCGTCAATATGGAAGAGCTTGAGATCGACTGCGCACAGCGCATACTGGACTTCATGGCGGGTGCTATCTATGCACTCGATGGAACCATCTACAAGATCTCCCGCGGTATATTCGTCGTAGCTCCCACCAACTATGACGTTATCGGCAACGATGATCGTACCGACGTTGACGTGATCTGATAAAGGCTCGCATTTCAGACTGTGCGGGGGTTATCCCCGCACAGGGCTGCAATTGCACAATTCAGAGGTAGCATGAAGAAGAGCGATATAATAGAAAAGCAATTCAACAGAGCCTTTTGGGGCTACGATATAGTCGAGGTGGACCAGTTCCTCGACGAGATAGTTAAAGAGCTGGAGCATATGGAGCAGGAGAACAAGCTCCTTGAACTGCGCAACCAGATGCTTCTCGACCGCATGGCGCGGGACGGAGTATCCCTTAGCGAGGAAGATAAAAAGTAACAAAAAAAGCACAACTACGAATAAACGGCCGGCACTGTCCGGCTTTTTGTATGTTAATTTTTAAGCCCCCTGCCAATACTAAAAGGACCATGCAAAACACAGGGAGGCTACAATGCTGCCAAACAGGACATATAACGAATTAAACGAGAGCTGCTTTTCACAGACCGAGCTAAGCGAGGAGGCGAAGCTTCGTGCGGGCCTTTCCGCCAGAAAAAACAGGCGAAGCTCGCTTCAGCTCACCGCCGACAGGAAGGCGCTTATTGCCATATACAAAAAAATGCAGGAAAGGGAGGAGCAATGGGGCGCCCTCGAAGCATTGTTTCGCGATTTTTATATAGTTGAGCGAGTATTGAACGACTGCGATGAAAGGCCCAAGCGCCTGCCGGTGCTGCTGCACGGCAGCCATGCCGGACTGCCGCGGATATACGATATAGCCGCCTGCATGGCCGGCAGACGGGACGGACGTATAGACGAGGCCACGGTATACGCCTTCATGGAGGCGTATCAGAGCGTAACGCCGCTGACGATGGCAGAGGTGGCGGAGCTGCCCAACATGCTCAATGCGGCGCTGGTAAAGCTGCTTACGCTGGAATGCGAAAGAGCCTTAGAGGCGGAGAATTCCATGGAAACAGCAAAAAGCGCGGCTGTCCAGCTGGAGAGGATAAAGGAACGGGCGCGGCGGGAGGCGATTATAGACAGGCTGAGTCTCGGGGAGGATCCGGTGCTGTGCGAATGCCTGTACGGAATGATGAAGGAGCACGACGAAGGGATAGCGGAGCTGATAAACGCAAAGCTGCAGCTGGAGGATAAGAGCATAGACGGGCTTTGCGCCAAGGCGGCGGCGATGCGGCGGCGCAGCACTCAGCGGGCGGATAACGTCATAAGGAGCCTCAGATGCATAGGCGGCATGGAATGGAATAAAGCCTTTGAGGACCTGAGCGTTACCGACAGGGAGCTAAGACGGGATCCGGTATACGGCAAGATGGACGGACGCAGCAGAAGCTACTACCGCGCCTCTGTGGAAAGGCTTTCGATGCGGCTGGGGGCTGCGGAGCAGGTTATAGCCCGGCAGGCAGTGCGCCTTGCCCAGAGCGGAGAAGGAAAAGAGGGTCAGGCGGGTTGGTATCTGTTTATGGAGGGCAGGGAACGGCTTTATAACGTACTCAGGCCAGACCTGCGCTTCAAGAAAAGCAGCGAGGATAAAAAGCTCTGGAAATTCGAGATTTTCAATATAACCCTTGCCCTGCTCCTCGTATGGCTTGGAGCAACGGCGGGCATAGCGCCGCTGATACTGGCCATTATTCCCGCGTGGACGGTGGCCTCCGGCATAAGCGTAAGGCTGTGGCTGAGGTTCAGCCCGCGCCGGGTGATACCCAGGATTGCGGAGAAGAACCTTACCGGCGGCAATAAGACCCTTATAGTGATACCTGCGCTTGTGACAGATGAAAAGGGCCTGAGGGCAGTATTTGAGCACATTGAGAACCATTATCTCGCCACCAGACTCAAGGGCTGCTATTACGCCGTACTGGGGGATTTTAAGGACGGCCCAAAGGAGCGCGAACAGGGTGAGGGCGGGCTTTTGCGAATGGAAAGGGAGCTTACGGCGCAGCTGAATAAAAAGTACCTTTCAGGGGATGGAGAACCGCTGTTTTACTGCCTGCACAGGCAACGCAGTTTTGCCCCGGCAGATGGCATATATATGGGCCGGGAGCGCAAGCGGGGAGCCATATGCGACCATGCCAAGCTTATATGTAAAGGGGACAAGGAGCCTTTCTGCCTTATTACAAATGAACTGCCGGAGGGTATAGAATACTGCATAACGCTGGACAGTGATACCATACTTCCCCCCGGAGCCGCAGCAGAGCTGATAGGCTGCATGGAGCACCCCCTGAACGCTCCGGAGATATTCGGCGGAACGGTGCGCCGGGGCTACGGAATGATAGCGCCGCGCATGGCATCTACATCGAAGGACGCAGCAAAGAGCTTTTTTGCGAGGATAATATCGGGCTCTACCGGTGTGGACGGCTATTTTCCTACAGCGCCTGAATTCTATCAGGACGTGTTCGGCCGCGGTTCCTTCGGCGGCAAGGGAATATTCCACATACGGACATTCATGGATACCGCCATGCGGTGGATACCCGAAAACACCGTGCTGAGCCACGATATGCTGGAGGGCTGTTTCTGCGGCTGCGGTTACGCAGGGGATATCGCGCTATACGACAGCGAACCGGACGCGTTCATACCCTGGTGGAAGCGGCAGCACAGGTGGCTCAGGGGAGACTGGCAGCTGCTGCCCTTTTTGAAGGACTGGGTAAAGGATGCAGATGGGGTGAAACGGGATAACCCTTTAAGCTGGCTTTCCAAGCGCAAGATACTTGATAACCTGAGAAGGTGCATGCTGCCCGCCAGCGTGCTGTATGCGGTGCTGCTAATGCCGTATACCGGCGGGGGCTGGCATATAGCGCTGGCTCTTTTCGCCCTCTGCGACGGCTTCTTTACGGAGCTTATCACGCTGCCTTTCAGGGCGGCGTTTACCCGCAATGCCGATCCTTTGGGAATGGCGGCTGACATGCTGCTGCCGGCCGCGCGGGCGGGGCTGGACATAATGGCGCTGCCATACGCCTCAGCGCGATCGGGGGACGCCCAGAGGCGTACACTTTACAGAATGCTGGTGTCCCACAGGCATATGCTGGAATGGCAGACCGCAGCTCAGACCGGCTCAAGGCCAAAGGGAGTAAATGGCTACTATGGCGCGCTGTACATATGCCCGGTCATGGGCATAGTCATGGCCGCGGGTGCAATACTGGGCAAAACGCCGGCCATCGCGGCGCTTTTTGCCGCGCTGTGGTTAGCTATGCCGGCGGCAATATGGGCGCTGGACAGGAGGCTCCCCAAGGAGAAACCAAGACCTGACGAAAGAGAACTGCTTGAGGATATTGCGGAAAGGACCTGGGCGTTTTTTGAGACCTTTGCCGGAGAGGGTAGGGGATATATACCCCCGGATAACTTTCAGCAGGAGCCGGAAAAACGCCCCGCAGTAAATACGTCGCCCACAAATATAGGCATGGCAATGGCGGCGGCGGTGTCCGCGGCGGAGCTGGGGCTTATTACGGCTGATGAACTGGAAAAGAGGCTGTCCGGCACAATGGATACTGTGGATAAAATGCAGAAGTGGCACGGGCACCTCTACAACTGGTACAGAACTGACACGCTGGAGGTGATGCGTCCGCGGTATGTTTCTACCGTGGACAGCGGCAACTTCTGCGCCTGTCTTATTACAGGCTCAATGGCCCTTAAGAAATACGGCCGTGAGGATACGGCGGCGCGCCTTGAACGGGCGGCAAGGGAAACGGACTTTTCGGCGCTTTACGATGCGGAGCGGAAGCTTTTCAGGATAGGATACGATGGCGATGCCTGCGAGCTGTCGAATTCGTGGTATGACCTGCTTGCCTCGGAAGCACGATTGACGAGCCTTATAGCTGTGGCTCTTGGCAGCGTAAAGCCGGAGCACTGGTTCAAGCTCGGCCGTCAGATGGCGCCGGTGCTGGGCGGGACTCTGGTATCCTGGAGCGGCACGATGTTCGAGTACCTTATGCCGGTGCTGTTTACTGGGGCGGTACCGGATACGCTGCTTTACAACAGCTGCCTGAACGCCGTAAAGGCGCAGAAACGGCAGCGCTATGGCGGCGTATGGGGTATATCCGAATCAGGCTACTATGCATTTGACCGCAACATGTACTATCAGTACCGTGCCTTCGGCTTGCAGCGGCTCAGCCTTATGAGCTGCCGGGAGCGCAGCAGGGTAATATCGCCGTATTCGACGATGCTCGCCCTGGCCTTTGATCCCAGGGGCGCATGCGAAAACATAAGGCGGCTTACAGGGGAGGGCGGATTGGGCCCATACGGCATGTACGAGGCGCTGGACTATACCGAGGGCCGGTCAAATCCGGAAAAGGATCACGCCGTAGTTCAAAGCTTTATGGCGCATCATCAGGGCATGAGCATGTGCGCCATAGCAAACGCGCTGTGCGATGGGGCGATAGAGAAGTACTTTATGTCATACCCTGCAATGCGCGCGTTTGAAATACTTACAGAGGAACGCGCTCCGGCCAGGGGCATACGCATAAAACCGCTGCATTCGGCTGAAAGCAGGGTGCAGAGGAACGGCGCGCGAAAGGAGGCGCGGCCGCGTATAATACGCGAAAGGTACAGTATACCCGAATGCCAGCTGCTGACCAATGGCAGCTATACGCTGTTCGTGACCGAAGACGGAGACGGCTTTTCAAAGTGCGGCGATATAATGCTTACGCGCTGGCGGCCTGACCATATACGCGGCCGGAATGGCGTACGGCTGGTGGTGCGGAACGGAAGCGATGCATGGGATGCTGCAAGGGGCGCTGAAGCCGTGTTTTACCCGTACAGGGCGGAATTCAATAACGCCCGCGACGGCATATCCTGCCGGATGGAGATATGCGCGGCAGTCGGGCAGAACGGCGAGGTGCGGCGCATCACCGTAAAAAACACCGGCACAGAGGAAAAACATATAGAACTGGGGGCGTTCTTTGACGTGTGCCTGAGCTCGCAGGCGGCGGATACGGCTCACCCATCCTTCAACAGGCTGAAGGTGGATGCCCACATGAGAGACGGCGCGCTGCTGTTTGAAAAGCGGGGAAAGGCTGCGGGCTGGCTGTACGGCAGGCTGATATCAAAGGGACAGGTGAATTACTGTGCGGACAGGCTAAAGGCGCTGGGGCGGCTGAAAACACCGGAGCAGGCCATGATGCAGCCAATGCTGCAAACAGAAAACGCCGAATGTCCGGTATTGCCGTATTTCGGGGCGCGGAGCGAGGTGACGGTAGCTCCCGGCGAGGGACAGGAGCTGTGGTTTATCATGGGTTATGCCGAGAGCGAGGAGCGGGCGTTGGAGGACTGCCGCGAGCTTCAGGGGCGGCTCAACGATTGCTTCGCCATGAGCGAGGCGCAGACTGACGGGCTGCTGAGGGAGACGGCTACGGAATACGGGAAGGCGGAGCTCTTTGAAAGGATCGCGGCAAGGCTGCTGCTGGAGATACCCATAAAGTACGGCGCCGTTGGGCCCCGGGGGACGGAAACACTGTGGAAGCACGGTATATCCGGCGACAGACCTGTGCTGCTGGTAGAAATACAGCGCATTACTGAGCTGAGGCTGCTGCGCTCCCTTATGGAGTTTTCGAAATACATGGCAAAAAGACTGCTGCCCGTAGACATTATCGCGGTGGGCTGCTACCCGAACGAATATCGGAACGAGCTGCGGGAGCGTATGGCGGCCATAATGGCAGAGGAGATAGGCTGCGGCAGGGCGCACCTTATCAACGGCTTTGAGCTGAAGGAGGGCGAGAAGGCTGCCCTGCGCTGCGCCGCTATGGTGGAGATAAGGGCGGACGTGAGCCTGAACAGGCAGTTTGCCCCCTCTGCCAGGAGGGAGGCGGAGATGCGAAGTTATAACGGCTATAAGCATGGCTGCATAGACATAGGGCGGCCGGAGCTGAGCTTCGATAACGGCCTCGGGGGCTTTGATAAAAACGGAGAGTACGTCATCACCCTTGAGGCGGGGCAAAGCCTGCCTATGCCCTGGTGCAACGTGATAGCCAACGATACCTTCGGCTGCATAGTTACGGAACGGGGGGGCGGGCATACATGGCGGGGAAACAGCCGGGAGCATAAGCTCACCCCGTGGTACGATTCCCCAGCCGAGGATACGCAGGGGGAGTTCATCCTGATAACCGATACGGTAAGCGGCGAGACGTTTTCGCCCTTTGCGAGCCTTATGCAGGGGCGGCGCATAATACGGCACGGCTACGGTTATTCGGAGTTTTTGTCAGGAGACTGCGGGCTTAAAACCAAGCTTACGGTGTTCGTCCATGAGCGGTTCAACGTAAAATACTCGGTGCTGAGTATAGCCAATCCCGGCAGCTCAAGGCGGGAGCTGAGTATAATGTACGGAGTGGAGTGGGCGCTGGGGCCGGTTCAGAGGAGGCATGGGATACACGCATACCCGATGGAATCCGGCATATGCGCAAGGAACCTGCTGGATAAGGACAACGACGAGACGGCGTACATTGCCATCGTAAATGGTGAAGCCGAAAAGTGCTCTGACAGGGAGATTATATTCAGCCGGGGCTGGGACGCCGATGCACTGACTGGCGATAGCAGCCGGAGCGGAGCATCCGCCCTGCGCAGCGAGATGAGCCTTGCCCCGGGGGAGGAGATACGGCTGGTGTTCGCGCTGGGCGAAGGCGGCGAGGAGGAGATCCGGCAATGCTTGAATGAGGACACGGACGCAGCCCTTGATAATGTCAGGGCGCTGTGGAAGCGGAGGCTCAATGGCGTTGAGATACACACCCCGGACGCAGCCATGGACGCCATGATGAACGGGCGGCTGCTGTATCAGGCCTTTGCCGCAAGGGTGCTGGCTAAATGCGGCTACTATCAGTGCGGCGGCGCGGTGGGCTTCAGGGATCAGCTTCAGGATATGCTTGCTGTGATGCACACTGAGCTCGAACGGGCAAGGCGGCACATACTGCTTTGCGCCTCAAAGCAGTTTAGGGAAGGGGACGTGCTGCATTGGTGGCATTGGCCGAGCCGGGGCGTGCGCACCCGCATAACCGATGACAGGCTGTTCCTGCCCTATGTATTGTGGGAATACGTTCACCTGACGGGCGATCAAAGCATACTCACCGAGCAGGTGAGCTACCTTGAAGGCAAGGCGATACCCGATGGGGTCAGAGACGTATACGATGACTTTGAGGATTCGTCTTATACCGAAAGCCTGTATCAGCATTGTGTCAGAGCGGTGGATAGCATAGGCTTCGGCAGCCGCGGATTGCCCCTCATGGGCGGCGGTGACTGGAACGACGGCATGGACGATGTGGGCCGCGACGGCGGCGAAAGCGTATGGCTGGGCTGGTTCCTGCTGGACGTACTGGACAAAATGTGCTGCTTAGCCGAAATTTGCCGCAAGAAAGCGGACGGTAAGCGCTTTGCCGAAAAGGCCAGAAAGCTCCGCCACTGCGTAGAGCAGGCGGGATGGGACGGCGCGTGGTACAGGCGGGCGTATTACGGCAGCGGCGAACCGCTTGGCGCAAAGGGGAACGTTGCCTGCGAGATAGACTGCATATCCCAGGCCTGGGCGGCAATATGCGGCGGTGAACATGCCGACGAGGCGGTGAACTCGATGCTCAGCATGCTTTACGACGATCAGGAGGGCATGATAAAGCTGCTCACGCCGCCATTTACAGGGCAAAGCTGGCAGCGTCCCGGGTATATCGAGGATTACATTCCCGGAGTGAGAGAAAACGGAGGACAGTACACACACGGCGCCGTATGGGCAGTGCAGGCCTGCTGCAAGCTGGGCATGGGAGAGAAGGCTCTCGCGCTGTTCGATGCGCTGAATCCCATAAACCACGCGCTCACACGCGCACAGGCGGCAAAATACAAGGGGGAGCCATATGCCGTGGCGGGGGACGTGTATTCCGGACTCAATGCCGGACGGGCGGGCTGGACGTGGTATACGGGGGCCGCAGCGTGGCTGTATAAGATATGCCTTGAGGATATGCTGGGTATACGGAGGGAGAAGGATGCGCTGCGCATAGCGCCTACGGTTCCCTTTGAGGAATACACCGTGAAATACAGATACGGCGAAGCAGTATACATACTGCACCTGAGCGGAAAAAGCCGGGGCACGGTAAAGCTGGAAGACGATAAAATGGCGCACGAGATCACACTGTAATGATAAAGAGAAATGCCGCAGCCCAAATGGGCTGCGGCATTTCAGTCTGTCAAAAAACCCCAGGGTTGATAAGGGGCCGCAGCCCCTTATGTTT
>ERZ1673696.572-NODE-572-length-37949-cov-4.715443_pt1 | contig 37949 bp, 60 predicted proteins | sample MGYA00580226_ERZ1673696 | MGnify/ENA primary metagenome ERZ1673696 (study PRJEB41218, sample SAMN15661743) | gut metagenome | host: Homo sapiens | place: Canada: London | collected 2015-08-20/2019-03-30 | study: EMG produced TPA metagenomics assembly of... | reverse complement strand
GACACAATAACGGTCTTCCCACACTCACATTGACAGAGCCACATGGGGCGACCAGGCTTGCGGTCTTCTACTCTTTTCAAAACGGTAAGCAAACCGAATGTTTGACCAGATAAGTCAACGAGTTTACCCACAAAAATCCCTCCCGTCAAGATATTTTGATTTTACCTTCGAGATTTGCAAAGGACTGTTTTTTCACTTCCTTGGTAGCCTCGGCGTAGATATTCATGGTGGTTTCGATATCAGCGTGTCCCATGATTTCCTGGATTGCTTTGATGTTCTTCTCGACTTCGCAATATCTGGTGCAGAATGTGTGACGGAGATTGTGGGCGGAGAAGTGACGGATCAAAATAGGATCGCGGCCATCCTTATCGGCCTGAATAGTTTCGTCTTCAATATAGGCAGCACAAATGCGGTCAATGGCGCGGTTGACGCTGTGAGGGGATAGTGGATCGCCATACCGATTTTGAAAGATAAATCCCGTATAGCCGTCTATAATAGACTCATTAAAGCCTATGATTTCTTGCTTTGCCCATTCTGTGCGCAGCGCCTCTTTGACTTCTTCCAGCATGGGGACGATACGGGTGCCGGCCTCTGTCTTTGGCGTTTCAATATGGAAACGGGCTTTGGATTCACCCTCATATTTCCGATATACCATGTTGTGGTTGATGCTGATAATCCCGTCCTCAAAGTCGCAGTCCTCCCAGCGCAGGCCAATGACTTCACCAATGCGGCAACCAGTTCCCAGAAGAACAGTAAAGAGCGGAAGCCAGTGGTTATAAATTTTACTGCTTTTAATATAGTCGATGAAAGCTGCCTGCTCTGCTTTAGTCAGAGCGTGACGCTTTGGCTTTTCCCAATTGTTGCTTTTCTTGATTTCTGCCATAGCGCCGGTGGCAGGATTGATGCGGATATAACCATCGCGCACTGCCATCGTAAAAACAGGGTGGATGATGGTGTGAATGATTTCCATGGAATTGGGCTTAAATCCACGCTCTTTGATGAGGCGGTTATAGTAAGCCTTGACATCTGAATACTTAATGCTTGAGATTTTCTTCTTGCCAATATCGTCTTGGACATACTTCTTGTACATATAGAGATAGTTGGCGCGGGTGGATTGCTTCAGCTCTGGTTTATTGGAAATATAGAGATTGAAGAGGTCATTCAAAGTGGCTCTGTTTTCTACGGTAGCTTTGATACCGTCTTCAAGGTCACGGAGGATTTTCCGCTCCTTTTCTCTGAGACTCAAATCGTCTTTACAACCAGGAGGAAGACGGTCAGTTGGCACAAGCCGTCTACTGTATACATCATGTCTCTTGCCATCTGCGTCAGTGTATGTGAAACGATAAGTCCCATCTTTACGCTGGGTTTCATTGTCTTTAAGAATACGACCTTTGTTGTCGGTTCGTTTCTGGCCGGCCATGACATTCTCTCCTTTCGTAAGATTTAAGAAAATAAATTCACTCTACAATTACATGATAAATCAAAGAGCGAAATTCGTCAAGGGATAAAATCGCTGAAAAGTTACTTTTGAAATTTGACATTGATTTTATTCTCGCATTAGTTTACAATTAAGATAACAGGGGAGGGAAGCCCATGATGACAGAGAAGATCCGCATTGCCTTAATCAAGCAGAATAAGAGCGTCAAAGACCTTGCTGCTTCCATAGGCTGCACCTCTCAAAATCTGAGCGGGAAGTTCAAGCGGGACAACTTCAGCGAAAAGGAATTGGTGGAGATCGCCGAGGCGCTTGGATACCGATACGAAGGTAAGTTCATCAACAAAGAAACCGGGGAAGAGATATAAAACATATGTTCGAGTTCTAAAGCTTTATAAACGGGGTGCAGCGCACCCCGTTATTTATTAGAACTCAATGTCCAGTTGTGCAAATCTGCGTTTGCCGCCTCTTGTGTAGCTGCCATGTATTGCCATGAATGAGTTACATTTTTGGCATTGGCAAGCAGACGCGAAACAAATCTCCCGTTTGATGAGAAACCTCCAAGCTTATCTAAGTGATTCCTCTGGAACGATACAATATCTTCTTCCGTAACAGACGGGTCAAACTCGATCCAAAACATAGATAGGTTCGTTCTATTATGACCTTGACATGACATATGCGTTGGGAGTCCATTTTCATTAAAGAACTTCACCATAGGTATCACACCAGGATCAATCGTTCTTATAGTGCTCATAAACAATCCTCTAATTGACAAACGATGTTGGAGTTCATAAAATAAAAGTATCTTAGGTCAAGGAGGTGGAAATCTTGGCGGAAATGATGACTTGTCCGATTTGTGGTAAGCAGTTTCCAGCAGAGGAATATCAGATTCTCGATAATGGGAACCCCGCTTGCCCAGAGTGCTGGAAGAACGAGCAGGAAAGCGAAGAATGAAACCACATGTCAGGCTCTCCCATTTTTTAGTGGGAGAGTTTTTCTATACTCACCCATTTATTCAAAATAACATGACAGCAGCAGTAACGGATGTCTGCACCATATGAATGATCTGGTCATGCCATAGATTTATCTTCTTGCGATTTGCTTTCAAATCATCCACCAGAGCATGGACGCAAACATTGAGTAAGAAACATACCAGGAAGAGCCAAGAAATGTTGAAGGACATAGTAACAGCGATAGGAAGCATAATCATAAACGCCCAACTGAAACTGTGCATTAGGAGCGCCCAGATGTAGTCGTATTTGTATAGAGGCTGCGGAGCATTGTCCTTCCACCATTTCTTTTGCTTTGCAGAGGCCAGCCACCCTTGTAGGTAGTAGTCATCAACGATATGGAAGAAAATCATCCAGAGAACGATAAAGGCTTTACTCATATCCCAAACCTCCTACAAGCACCATCGATATCAATGTGATCTCCAGGCTTTAGAGAAGGGAAGAGGGCGTTGTTGATGTCGGCAATCCAACCATTTTCACTATTGCCAATGCCTACAATATCGCTGTTCTTGATGTGTTCTACATATTCCGCAGTTGGGAATAGGTTCTTGATTGCTTTAATAGCTTCAATTTCCTTACCAGAAAGCGGAGTCGTTTTTACAATACGCTCTGGGTAGTTAATAATCTGGCTTAAAGCTTCTGCTGGGAGCCTACCTTCGTCGCTTACAATATTCCCATTTTCGTCTATTCGGCAGATTCGCGTTATCATCGTAGAATGGGATGTATATGTAATGCTGAATTTTTCTCCGACTTCAACACCAAGCACATTACAAATCCTTGGCTTTACCATGTTGTCATCTGACCTTTCATTATTGGTGTTATTTTGCGTCAGTGTGGTTATAATTTCATACCCCATAAGATAGGCGGCTGCATATGGATGAGCAGCAATCCATTTCATGCTACACACTCTTAGACCCTCGTTTGCTCCGTTAAGATTACAGTCTGCGCATTGGCAAGGACACTTGAACGCTTCCCATGCACTGATGATATCTGGGTATTCATTTCCTTTCTTATCTACAAATTTCATATACACCTCTAAACCAGCTTTGCTCCGCAGTATCTACAATATTTTGCAAGCGGGTCTATACTGTCAAGCCGGTGGCAGTTCGGACACACGCCTTTACCGTTGTCGCATAGGATTCGCTCGCTACCATCGTCAAAATATTTATCCCACTGCTCTGTCGTGGAATTTGTGTAGTTTATGTCGATATCATCGTCCCAATCTACTTCAGCCCCAATCTTCTCATCCGCAAAATGAGTAACGCAGTTTGTGGAGATCCCATCCAGAGCGTCGTATTTAATGAGACGCTTAATCTCGTCAAGAGAAAGATTTTCTTCGAGATCGCAAACATACAAAGTCATTTTGTAAAGTTGAGCCATGATTATCATTTCTCCGATCTTAAAGCAGATGTTATAGCGTATGTAATCCGTTTTTCTCCGCTGCTCACACCGATTAAACAGTCGTCTCTCACAACCATGCGCTCGATTCTGTTGGCGAGATTCTCCCTATCGATCCTGTCCTCGCACGGCAGGACGATAAGCCTCCCCTCGCGGTCAGCATCGAAATAGTCTCGGAGTCTCCACAAAGTTTCGGCTATCTGATCCGGTTCCAGGCCAGTGTCCTCAAAGGCGGCGAGGCGGTTCACGACGGCCCTTACTCCTTTGAGTGTATCCAGCGCATAACCTTCTGCCATAGCGTATCCACCGGGCAATTTTCTTGTCAGCCTCTCCATCGTCAGCCCTCCAACATTACAGAAAACTCGTCCACTTCTTCGATGCTTTCTATCTCTTGCTCGGAGTAGATAGCTTCATCCTCATACATTGCTTTTTCTTTCGCCTCTTCTGGAGAATCAGCCTCTACATAATGGAACCCTCGAAATGATACTTTGTACTTCATCGTCAGTCCTCCTTCTGGCCTCGCCACTGCCAGTTGTTATCGTTGTTGTATCCGCATCCAGCGCAAACACCTCGGTCGTAATGGTCATCATAGAAACACGCATAGCACTTCCAGCCGCTCCGCTTTCGGAGGATATTAAGGTCGTTGACAGCCGCATCCCTCTCCGCCTCGACCTTCTCCAGCTCATCGTGCAGGTTGGCGTTCTCGGCCTGGAGCGTGGAGAGGGCGGACGCTGCATCTCTCAGCGCATCTTGCACCCGCAGATTTCCTGTATAAGTTACTGGGTGCTTTTCTTCCCAATCGTCTGCGGCTCTATTCAGGTTATTGATTAAGTTCTCGATCTCCATCAGGTGCCATCCTCTCAAATATACCCACGATTTTTATTTTTGGCCGCAATATTGGATAACACACCACGCAAATCAAATGCCTCTATGTGGCATTTCCACTCACTTCCGCCAAACATGCGAAAAATACAGTTCTGGCAGGATGGCTGTTGTTCACAAAAATCAACGATAGTCTTTGCGGCTTCCAGAGCCTTTTTGCTGGTCATCATTTCTTCTCTCCCTCCGGCGGGTGGCGGTTTAAGTGCGCCCAATGGCTCCCGTCTCTTTTGGCCGACCACCCCCACTGAACATCCCACGGGCCGGTGTCAGCAGTTTCCATGCAAGGCCGATATACAAGCACCCGTTCATTGTCGGGCGGTAGTTCTTCGTTCATCCTAATCAGCGTCAGCGCCTCGTTCGGCTGGGTGAGGGTGGGTTGCTCACCTATTAGATCGAGTACATCTTTTAGACAAACGAGCCTGTTTTCGTTCCCGTATATATCTGTTAGGTTATCCTTTAAGGCACCAGAATCAATCGGTTTCACTTGTGTTAAATCCCTCCTTATTGAGCTTGCTTTCAAAATATTCGATGGCAAGACTATACGCCTTTTTCTGTTTGTCAAAATCTTCTTGAGTCACATCCTTGAGCTGGGATAGCTGCTCTTTGAAAAGGATATTTTGCCTATGGAGCTGAATTGTATTTTGAGTAATCCTGACCACCTGAGTAATTACCAGGATCGTCACCATGATTGTTAGGTAAATGTCCATATGTCCTCCAGTAATTTCTTTTTAGTTCCGATATTTCTTGATCTGTAAGCGTCTTGTTTGATGCGAACACAAAATAATCATTGCAGCGATTTTGGCAAGCCACACACTCACAGCGGTGCGGGTTGCTTGTTTCATTTACACGAAATGGGCAATTGCTGTAGCAATCCATGTCAATCATCCTCTCGCTGTTCCCAATCGATCCTTTGTCCGCATTGTCCGCAGAAGTTCATCTCATTCCCATCTTCATCATGAAGAAACTCACCGCTTCCGCAGCATGGGCAGGCAATGATGGAAGTATCGCCGTCTGGATATGGACTCATTGGCTCATCTCGGTCTGAGAGTGTTTTCATAGACGAGATATCAAACAATACCTGGTCTAACAGCCAGGAGGCCGTTTTGCTGCCCCTGATAATGTCCGTATCGATCAGCTTTACGATTCCGAACAGCTCATTGCCGTCAATCGGTCTTACTTCCATTTAGCACCTCCGTTATTGCCACATCGTTTTCCGGTACAAATGGCTGGTAGGCGATCCGCTCTGGCTTACCCTCCCAAAACCAGCCGCATGACGGACAATCTTTGCGGGGGATTGGGGGATAAGTGCAAATAACACTGTCCATTAACGGCGCTCCGCACTTTGGGCATGTCTCAACCACGATCATGATTCCTTACCCCCTCTTGTAAACACCAGCCTGAGAAACAGGCTTCATGTTGCATTTATACATGTCCTCGAAGAAAACATCGGATGGATTTTGAATCAGGTAGGCAAGGCGCTCTCCAAAGAAAACGCTGTAGAACCCCTCATAAGTGTCCTCGACAACGGTGGTGTAGGCCGCTGTCATCGCCTGTCCTCCAACCCCGCCAAACCCAAGAGCTGTGCTTCCCCATACTTGAGGGAAAACCCGCAGCGAAAGGTCTGTATATTTGTAATCAACCCCGCGAGACTTTACGGCGTTGATGTGCCGCTCTGCAATGAGCGGGAGACAAGGTAGTTCACGCATCAACATAATCTTCATCCTCCAAAACAGCTTTGTTCCAAGTTTCAATTGCGCATTTCAGCGCACGGTCTGGGAGAGCCTTTCCCTCAACTACTTTCAGATGCGACCTGCCGAAAATTGGCTTGCACTTTATGGTAGCCCAACAACCGTGTCCCGCAATACCCTTGAGAGACACGGCTGGTGTTCTTCCACAAACCGGGCAGGCGAGAATGGTATCTTCAACCTGAGATTGCATTTACATATGCCCTCACTTTCTCTACATTCCAGAATACCCGCTTGCCAAACTGGATACGGGCTTCTGCCAGCTCACCGATTTGCACGGCAGATCTTCGGCCACACCCAAGCATGGCCTGAAGATCATTCGTATTTACCGCTATTTTTTCGCTTGTCTTTATATTGGAAAATTGCTTTGTTGCGTTCATGCAGTACCTCCTACCACTTCTTCCAGTCGAGTAGGCTTGAAATTAACCTGTTGAATAGGAAATCCCATCAAAAATCTGAATGGGGATTGGACTGCATAGCATAGGATAGAGAATGTCGTCCCGAATTTCTATCCATGCGTCTCCCCAAGTCAATTCTTCTTGGACAGCTACAAAATCAGCTCGTCTACCATGTGTGTTTTCGCCCAACCCTCTAATACAGAGAACCTGGACTCCATCACCGAGGTACAACCGTTCGTTATTTCTTGAGTACAATAAACTCTCTGGCGAAACGAAGCGAAAACGCTTAATATATTGCTCCAACGCATCGTCTGTTTTATAAAAGACTAAGACTTTGAATCCTATATGAATCACCTCCAAGTTGATTAACTAAGTCCTTAGAAATCATCTTCTTCGTTCTTTTTGACATACATACAGAGACTGTTTCCGTCGTCCTGGATCACGAGAGCGCAAAGCCGTCAGCCGTACACACAAGCTGCGTCAATGCAGATATCGCCAGTATCAACGGTATACGCCCTACCAGTCTTACTTGGAGTATGGCCGAATACAACTTGCTTTTCTCGTTCCTCTGTATCAGTTGCGATCCAATCTCTTCCCCAAAGTAGATCGTCTGGGGAGTTATCTTTCAATAGGGGATAGGTAAGGCCGGCGTGACAGAAGATGATTTCTGGTGTGTCGTACACCAAAGGCAAGGTTTCAAACCAGGAGATCGCATTGCCGATGTCTTCACCATTCTGCTCAAAACTGAACTCTGTAAATCTTCCGCCATTTCTGTACCACAATGGGTATTCTCCATGGCGGTAAGCATCAATCGCCATCTGCTCATGGTTTCCTCGCAGACAGACCACTTTATCCTTGCCAAGCTGCTGCTGTAATTTCATCAACATATTTACTACTTCGCAACTGAATCTGCCGCGATCAATATAGTCGCCAACAAACACAAGAGTATCAGTTTGACTTGAGTAGGACACCATGCGGAGCAGGTCTTTCAGTGTATGTAAGCACCCATGAATATCTCCAATCGCCACCAGCCGATCCATTATCTCACCTCTTTGAAAATTTTACTTGGATGTTTTTGGGGAATGACTTTTACATCAATACCGAGATTCTTCAAAAGCTCAATATAATATTCTGAATGAAAGTTCCCCTCTAAAACGGAGACTTCTTTTACGGTTTTTGAAATCAAGGTTGTTGTATCGTCAATTTTGTCTCTCTTTACAAATAGGCTTGGCACAATATCAAATGGATGCCCCAAAATAGAGCAGAACCCATTGTCTGTGATGATCGTGCAGCCGTCGATATTCGGGATCAGAATCATGAATCCATCACCAGCCGATCTGTATAGAAGAACTCTGTATGACTCCCTACGTCGAAACAGGTCATTGGCGTTTCACCAACCTTTGTATTCCAATTCCGTACATAATAGATGTGAAAATTGCGCTCGTCGCAGAACTGTTTGATATGTCCCATAGCTTCTTTGCGAGCTTCTTTTACGGAAAGGTTATCGCTGATTTTTGCAACCTCACGCATCTTACCATTGCTACCCTGAAAAAATAATGTCATGCCGCAGCCTCACTCTCTTCTGTCTCTGGGAGCTTGTAGACTGTTACATCCATATCGTCAAAGTATGTGCAAATCATATTGTAGACGATTTTCCAGTTGCCTTTTGCAAGACCACATCCGAATTTATATGGAAACGCCAAAGATTTATCGTGGTACTGGGTTCTGATTTGGTTGAAAGCATTTGTAAGCGCCGTATAGTTGGTAAAGGTTTTACCAGCGGTTCGCCCATAATCAAGCTGACCAAACACATTCGCAATTATCTTATTAGGCACAACGGGAATGAACTGCACCTTACCAAGCAAGTCAAACGGAGTGGATTTGCGGCAGAATTCATGGTACTCTGTTTTCACCTCAGGCCACCGCGTATAGATCGCCTTTGCCAAACCGGAACCCATTGCACTTCTGCAATTTACCTGCTGAACAATAATGTCTTCTGCTGCGTTCAGAAGATCGCCAACAACAATTTTTACCATTTCACACCACCTTATCTATCGAAAAATAACTACCATGCTCGGAAACGGGGCTGAGTTCTTTCCGTCTCCAAACTTTAATCTCCCACGGAGAAAGCGGATCTCAACATTGGGCTTTTTGTAAATGTAATCATGAAAATATGCCGTGTCTGTACGCGCTGGAATTAACATGACAACTGTTGTATCTGGCCTTTTGGCCTCTTCTGAGCATTTCTTCACCCAATCCTTGATCGCTCTCCCATATGGAGGATTACAAAACACGGTCTGCCCCCCCCCAGCATTGTTCAAGTCCGTTGTCCCGCTCTGTATAATAGCGGTCACATTTGTGGTTGGACTCGTCTGCACAGGGGTCGAGGGTGAAGTGGAACTCTGAATTCAGCTTGTCATAGAAGTCCTGCGGCGTTGCCCAGTCCATTTTCTTGGAAGAAAACATGACCTCTGTATTCATAAACCACCTCTGGATTGATTAACTATTTGCTTTAATAAGCTCCTGTAGCGTTCTTGGCGTATATCCCATATACGGCATCATACAGCCGACATTGATGATATTCCCACAATTATGGCTATTCATCGTTCTGCTGCTCTTTAGCTCTTCCCTCCACTTATTGAGAAAGTCATTTTCCCGTGTGGTATGGACATGACCGCAGAGCATATAACAGTCTGGATTATAAGAGGATTTATAGAGAAGGATAGGGTAGTGGCACATAATCACATGCTTGCCATTGTCCGTGATTTCCTTATACTCCTTAATATCCTGGAACATCTTCTTCAGCCCAGAAGACATACTCTTCAAATCGTGATTCCCACGAATTAGAACCTTATCCCCATTTAACTGGGGGACAATCCGTTTCCACTCAGGCTCCGTACCCCAGCAGAAATCGCCAAGAATAAAGGTTGTGTCTTTTTCGGTGACAACGCCATTCCAATTGTCGATCAGCACTTCCTCCATCTGCTTTGTATCGGCAAATGGTCTGCCGTCAAATCGGATGACATTGGCATGTCCGAAATGTAAATCGCTGATGTATCGGTTCATTCTCGTCTCCTTGTACGATATCGTTTGATGCGGATATCAAGCCCTTTTTCTTTGGCGGTGTCTATCATATGTTTGGTTCCTCTTGAGCCGCCGTCCCAAAACGCAACCAAAGCGTCTGCGTATTCCGCCATTTTTACATTTCGCTTAAAGCCGGCTGATTTGCCATCTAAATCCCAATCGGCTGGAAAATAGATGACTTGATACCCATGTTCTTTTGCATATCGCTCGCCAAGCCGATCTGCGCCGCGAGCCATGCCGCACACAACTTGAATATCGTCGTTGATGTTTTTTAGGAGATAATCTAAGCTTTTAGACAGACCTTCATAGTTATTAAAGTCTCTCCCGCCAGCAACAATTACTTTGAACATCCTACCCTGCTCCAGTCACAAAGGACTCACATATAGTTTGGGAAGTTGTTTTCTGCCATGGGGCATCCTCTGCATAATTCCTCAGGGTACGAGCCACCCTCGGTCTGCATCCCATACCCACGGTTGCAACTCACATCCTGCATGTCCCCATACCAGCGCTCAGTAATTGTCCCTCCACACGCACCATCGTAGCAGTTTTCCGGCATTTTAATCATTCCCTTCTGTTCATTTCTCTTGTAAGCAAATCACTGGATTGCCACAATTTTTCTGGCTGAAACCTCCATGTTTTTTGACAATCATACTCAAGTCTGCTTTCACACGATTCACACAAACAATAGTGACGAGACCATGGCTTGTTTGTCAGAAGTCTCCCGCAGCATTCGCAGATATCACCAGAATCAAGTGAATAATTGAACCGCTGCGCCTGTCGCTCGCTCGCATTCCCACACAAAACAAGGCGAGATTTATAATCCGTTAGGTCATAGTCGGACTGAACTATTTTCATATGTTCGTAGTCCCAGAGGTAATGCTTTCCAAAATCTTTTACGATACTGGCAAGCAAAGATAGAGTTTGGGCAGTGCTGAAAATACGAGATTCAGTAAGGTCTACATTTCTTTTCATTTGCGCTTACCCGTAAAAATACTTCTCACCTTTTTGAAAAAGCTTTGCTTTTCATTGTTTACGACCATAAAACGACCAGAAGAATTCTCGACAATGCTATTGAGCTGCGCTTTCAGTTCCGCAATATCTTCAGGTGTTTTGATCGTATGCGTAATCTTGCGGCCATCATGACGCTTGAAATCTCCAACCAGTTTGTCAAGGGTAAGGTCGCAATATTCATCTTCCCAATCGCCAAGGAAGTAGAATCGATCTACTACAGTTCTGCTTGCCTCATTTTGAAATGTGCCAAATAGGATTGGATCTGTAGACCGTCTTTCTTTTTCAACCTGACGCTCTACTCGCCCAGTATAATCCGTAAAGAGGACGTACAGCTTATCAAATTTGTCCTTTACCGCCTCGACCACCGATACGATCTCGTCTGGGATTTCTCGTTCGTAGTTTTCAAGCTCAATAATTTTAACGACATCTTTTGCCACATGGTCGATGTATTCCTCGATATCGTCTCGATAAATAAAGGTGTCTACACCGGCAGCAATCAGCGCCCGCTCTTTTTCGATGCACTCCAAATGGAAAATAAGCTTTCGCATTCCTTTGGTTTGCCCAGTGATTCGATACTTATTGAGAAGTTCAAGACAGTTATCGTAGATCGCAGTTAGGTCATCGTCAGTTACACTGTGTTTCTTATCTTTGATGAACTGAAAATATTCATCAGGAGAATAGGCTCTGTTTGTGTCCATGTAGACACCTCCAAATCTTATTTAGTTTTTAGCGCCAAACTCAACGACATTCGGTACGCTGGTAGAACCGAAGCCTCCGTTTCGGATGCCATCGGCTGCGTCGTCATAAGAAATACCGTAGGGGAGAAGGATGCCCTGAATAAAGCTGTCTCCCTTTGTGATGAAGACATTTTTATTCTGCCGGCTGTCGTTGATTACCTTTGCGAAAATGTGTCCCTCGTTATCGGAGTGGAAATAATCGGAGTCGATTACGCCAACAGTGTTGTTCAACTGGAGCCGATATTTGAAACCAAGGCCGCTTTTCGGCATACAGGCCAACCACCAGCCAGGATCGATTTCAACGCGGATACCAGTAGGGACTTTCATTTCTACGCCAGGGACAAGACTCATATCAATTGGAGCATAGAAGTCATACCCAGCAGATCCGACCGTTGCCCTTGTGGGGACTTTGATTTCATCATAAATCCCCTTAACACATTCCTTGGACGGCTTATCGCAGTTCTCAAAAAATGTGTCACAAAAATCGTTGTAGAATTGCTCAAAAGACACCTTGCTAAATTTTGCTACTCGATTCATTTGTTGTCGTCTGCCTCCTTGATTTTGGTGTATAGCCCGCAATGGCATTTACCCTCTTCCATCTCCAGAAACTCTTTGCACATGCACTTTGTATCTGGTGTTTTGACAATCACACATGGGCAATACCCATCGTTTTCTCTCAGTTTTTCTCTCATTTCTTTGACAAACTCTTTGTCTGGATTTATCTTAATGATCATGCGTAACTCCCTTATGAAATCTGCTCTGCGTACTGATTATCTGAGGAAAGAGTGATACCAAGCACATCATCGTATCTATGCGGTTTGTCTGGAATAAACCTGCCAAACTTAACAATGATATTTTCATATTTCTCCAGACGTTCAAGTGAGGATCGTACCTCGTTTGGATAATATCCCGTGTAAATAACGATGGGAGAGATATCGCCATTTGAACGAAACAGCCTGATCAAATCCTCAACTTCATCAATCTGCAAGAAAGGCTCCATTCCGCCAATGACAACCGCTTTGGTGATTGGGTTGGTCACAAAATGCTGATAAATGACTGAGTTAGGAATGTCTTTTGATGGTGCCTGGGCAAGAGGTGCGTTTTGGCACACCTCAATACCCAGGTTCGACTCAGTACAGCACTTAAAGTCACAAAAACAGGTGTTAATAAACATGGCGGGGAGTTTGAAGTTGGTGAAATCCTCTTCAATAATCCCTTTTACCCGCATCACATGACCTCGCTTTTTGTAAGAACATCGTACCACTTGCGCTGGTTGAACTCCTGCTTGCGGATCGCCTGGTAGCTGCTCACGGGTGTATAGAAGCCCACGACGCGAGCATAAGTATCTGCAATTGGCTTTCCGCAGGTGGGGCATGTTTTAGTCCCCATAAAAGCGTGTTTGTCAGCACACACAGAAATCTTTGTGGTGAACGCAAAGTAAATTACGCCCTGGCTTGCCACGTAGTTGAGCATATCCCAGGCGGCTTCCTCATTCGGGAACCGGCTCTCAATATCAATATGAGCAATACAGCCGCCACCACATTTCTTGTCGAACAAACTTCCAAGCCGGCACTTCTCTTGAATCGTGCATTTCTCCATCAGTGGAATCCACTGATTGCTGTAGATAAAATACTTGTTCTGCTCAAAGAGAAGATTGTCCGCTGCACAAATGACACCGGCACAGTTTTCAGCCGGAATCATTTCCAGATTGAATGTGAAATCACACTCAAAGTTGTCCTTTACCTCGTTGATTGTATCAAGAATCTCAGTGGCGAACTCAACGGCCTCATCAGAATACGATTTGTTTCCCATTTCGTCCTCGTCAATCAGGCTAAACAAATCCATAACCTCATACATTCCGATACCGCCGATAGTACAGAACTGTTTATCCAGCTCCACAGCCCCGTCCTGATAATTGGGCAAAAGCCCCTTTTCGATGTTGCGCTTGATCACATGGCGCATGGAGTACAGAGCCTTACAGTCAAGCAGCACGCGATCTCTAAGGATGTCAAGGTATTTCTTCTTGTTGAGCTTGCTTTCATAGGCGATGCGCACCAGGTTAATGGTGCTGACGCGGCAGGAACCCACGCTCAGAGCGGTGCCGCCGATAGAATTGATAAAGGCATCCAGCTTCTTGGTGTCGCTGAGTAGTCGGCAGCAGTTACTCAAAATACCGATGTTATCGCTGACGAAGAAATTGGAGTCAGACCACTTGATATTATGATTACTACACCAGCGGGCAAACTCTTCGTCCTGGAACTTCCCGTCTTTGTAATAGAGCGAATAGGTGAGAACCGGGTAGGTGAACATGTTCTCTTCCCGAATTTCACTCACGACCTCCATGAACACCTTTTGGAACTCAATAAAGTCCTCAATGTGGTCAATGGCAAGCTGTCCGTCCGGGAACTCCACTCCGCCGAACAGGGACTCAAGATATGGACGGTCAAAGATGGAGACATTGGTAAAGGCAGACTGATCAATCCGTAAGAACGGCTGGTTCAAACGGTAGATGAACTTCTGGAATTGCTGGCGGGCATAATAGCTTGGGTTCTTCATGTAATAGCCGCCATCAACATCTTTCTTCCAAAAATACCACGCCCAAATCAACACATTCGGGAGGCCAACCGCACCGGACTGACGGTTAGACAGGAACGACACGAACTCGATCACATCGTCAAAATAAGTGGTGAGGTGCTTCGGTGCCTGATGATTATAATGGTCGAGGAAGAATAGTCCATCCGTCGCCAATCTGGTTAGGTCATTTGCCCAGCAATAAGGGAAATAGCTGGCGGTGGTGCTGTCATTCAGATAGAAGCCCTTGCTGAACTCCTGCTCCAGCCACTGTTTAGCAGTACGAAGACCCCACTGCTTCTTGATGGTGAGGAAGATCTTATTTAGGCCAAACAGCTTATCTTCACTCTTCGCCTTCTCAGTCATGAAGCTGCGGATGTCCTTGTGGTTTGCATTTGCGTTCGGATCGATGGACGCATCGGCAAGGGTGTCCTTGTCAACAAAATTGTCAATAAACTCGCTGAAATCGAGCTGACTGGGGTGAACTCCATTGATATACTCAAAATCCTCACCGTATTTTTTCTTCAGGTCTTCTAAGCAGCGCTCAAAATCCTTAGAAAGCTTTAGCGTAATATCCATATGTCATCACTCCCCCTGTTCATTTACCCATTGAACCGCCTTTGAAAAATCCATCATATCCCCGTCTACACTCAGAACTGGAACAGACATAATTCCAAGAGCAAGCATTTCATCTACATCAGTACACTTTGTAAATGAGATATTTTTCTCATTTAATTTTCTTTCCAAAATTCCACACTTGGGACAACCTGTTGAATAAAGTACAATCATACGCTTTCTACATCTACTCCTTTCAAAACTCTGTCGATTTCATCGTCTGCGGAAAGAAGCTCCGCAAAATCAGAAACGACTTCGTAAATTTCATCCCAGGTTTCTACGCGAACCATGCCAGCCGCTAAATCGTTGTAGCTGCGGTTGTGCGGACGGTCAAACAGAATAGGCAGATCGCATGAGGTTGTTTCAAGGTTGTGCGTCCCATCGTCGATCATGATATCCCCGTTGACAAGGCTTTTATCGCTTGCAACAATCACATCTTCCCATTTTAGATACGGGTACATTTTCAGTAGTCGTTTGATCTTTGCCGGCACGGTTGCGTAATGCGATGCAGTTACAATACGAATGGTATGCCCGTCGTCAATCAGCCTTTTCAATACCTCCTGAGCGTTCTGCATGGGGGAGATTTTCTCCCAAAACTCGGTTGTATTCAGCGGAGAGAAGAGGTCATCCTTAGTGAGTTGCGGGAAGAATTTTGCAATTCTCCAATCGGTAATATCTTCTTCCCGCAGGGACGAGCCGCACTTTTTGTTTAGCTCGTTTACCCAGCACTCCACAAGGTTTTCCAAAACATCGTCCATATCAACCAATATGGTCAGTTTCTTCATGCGCACACTCCGTATCTATTTGCGATCAGGCCGCAAACCTTATTGTAAAGATCATCTAATGTGCCGTCGTTCACGATTAGAAAATCTGGGATAACATTGTCAAGAGCAGTCTCAGATGGGTGGCTCTGCTGCTCCGCAGTCAACGGGCTTTCAAAATTCTCCCGTCTGATTCTGATGTGGATCACATCAAGCCCAGCCTGCTTTAGAGAGTCAATTTCGTTTGGAAATCTGCTGTCTGGAATCAGTACAAAATCCCACTCAGAATGGAACATGGTAAGCATATCCTTGATGAAGTCAACCCAGTAATTTGGGCGCTGGGTGCGAATGATATCTGTGCCTACTTTTTGGAGCAGACTTCTTCCGTAATCGTCCTTTTCTCCGTTCCAGTTGAAGAAGGTCTTGCACACATATTTTAGAAGGTCTCCATAATGGGCAATCAAAACAGAGTACCCCATGTCCTCCAGCACAGTCTTCATCATGCCGGCAGTTGTGTCCTTACCATGCTGTGCCTTACCGGAAATACAAACTACTTTCATTTAGGCAACCTCGCATTCAATGTCGTCAAAAAGCACGGGGATCTTATTTTTGAACTCCTGGAGCAGCACCATAGCGATCTCTCTCATCTGGGGGTGAGCCGCAACAGGCGTTCTAAGTTTGAAGAAATGCCGCCATTCACGCATATTCATGGTGATACAGATCTCAGTTTTGGTTGAGTTATTCAGAACCGATCTTGCAATCTGGGGAGACGCACCAAGCTCAATCATACGGTTGTAATGGCGTTCCGCATCGGCGCAGCCCATAAGCCACTCATTGTAAATAGCGGCGGTGGTCTCAGCGTCGAGATTTTTCATCTTGGGATCAAGCTCCATGCCGCCCTTGAGATCGATATAGGTCACTTCATTTCCAAACTTGTCCTTGGAATAGTTGCAGTACCTTGTGCTCTCCTGGGCATAGCTTGCAATGCGGTGGCGGACTTCCTCGTGAGAAACGCCACGGTCATTGATCAGACGGACAGTGATGTTGTAATGCTCGATAACGGCCTCATGTCCTCTTTTGATAATCCCTCCAACAAAAGATTCACAGGATGTATCCGTAATCTTGTCTTCGCTCTTATAGCAGGTTCTTCCCACCGCCTCAATCGTCTTCAGAATCTGTTCTGAGTCAATCGGCGTGATAATCTCAAAACTTGGTTTAATGACTTTCATCGCATAACCTCCATAAAATAGATTAACTAATTGCTTAGGTAGCAGAAATAAGTTGTGGTTCCAAGCACTTCATCATAGTATTCGTAATACACTCCGTCGCCCTGGGGAAAGTTTGCCTGGAACACAACATTTTCTGGGAGAACGCTGCCTTGCTCCAAGAGCTGACGTGCGTTTTCGATGGTTCTTTCGTCTGGCGTGTTATTGATTGCGCCAGTCCATGTTGGAGAATACTGGCCTTTTGCGTAGATTACATCGTATAAAGTATCGGGGAAGAGCGGGTGCTGCATTCTGTTGAGCACAACGCTGCCCACATAGAGCTGTATTTCATCCGACACCCAGCTTGCTCCCATTTCTGCGGTAATCAGTATTGCGAGCAAATCCAGGTCTTCCTCTGTATATGGAACGACGGGAGCGCTCACATCTACACTCTCTTCTTCAGGCTGGATCTCGGTTCCTTCTGTAACTGCCGGAGCACTCGCCAAATATGGAGGCGGAATAATTACGGTGGTAGATGTTGCTTCCTTTGCAGATACTTCATTGGCGACTGGATATACAAAAGATGAGAGAAGAACAATCACCAAAGCCATGCAGAGAACCGATGCGGCCTTAAAGATAAAATTATGTTTATGTGTCATTTCCGTTATATCCTTTCTTGCTTTATGCGATCAAATCATAATCGAGCAAATACCAATAACCACTCCTATTCTTTTCCAATTCCTTTGCATAGATTATGTCGAATCGTTTGACTGGTGTTTTTGCGTACACGGAAGACCTGATGGTGAGTCTGGACACCTTGCCGCTCCCAATCGATCTGGTTTGTGCCGCATAACCCCAAACCGTGTTGTCTTTTTTGCTGGACAATGGGAATACATCTGTTATCAACAGCTTTCGTCGATCCTCTTTCTTGTTTGTCGTCAGATCGATATATCCCATAAGCTCAATCTGATTCTGGATTTTGCATTTCAAGTCCAGGTCTGGCAGGTGAAGCGATTTGATTACGCTTTCGCATTCATTCAGCAGGCCGGCCATATCCGTGATGGTAAATGACTTAGCCTCTGTCCCGTTTTTGTTCTTGTCTGTCGCATATTTCGATACAACATCAAGCATCTGCCCGCTGATCTTATCCTTTTGCACCTTTTTCGCAGTGCCATTTTTGAAGAACACAAATATGGATGCGATTCTGGATAATTCCGTCACATTCCCGAAATCAACAAAGAAATCAATTTTGATCAGGATATCCCTCTGCCTGGTATCAATAGATGTCTCATTGTTCATTAGGGTGAGAAGCGACATAAAGGTTTTCGGATCGCTGCGTTTTGCAAGATCGTATAGCTCGTTCGCAACAGTGCTGTTCATGTACTTGATAGAGTTGATCCCTTTTGCAATTACATTGCGGTCTTTATCGTACACATATCGGTCTTTGGAAATGCCGTATCGAGGCGGGACAATTTGAATCCCGTATAGCTCAGCAAGTGCGCTGCCGTTTTTGATATCGTCCTCGTTATTGGCGTTGTTCAGATATGCGGTAATGAACTCTGCCGGATAGTAGTAGCGCAGGTACGCACACAAATATCCGATCATACAGTACCCAATGGAGTGGTTATACCCAAACTGGTAAGATGCGCTGTCTTCAATGATCTGCAAGAACTCTTTGGCCTCTTCCTCAGCAATGTTTCTTGGCTGGGAGGATTTGGAGCAGTACCCCTCCAGAATATCGGGCAGAGCGGCTTCCAGTCTGTCCTTTTGCTTACGGCCAATGGCGCGGCGCACATTATCAGCTTCGCTGCCGGAAAGTCCACAGATTTGCTGAAGGAACTTAATCGTGTCCTCCTGGTAGATCAGGTAGCCGAGGTTGTCTTTCAGAAGGTCGTCAATGATAGGAGACGGGTTATGGTGCGGTTTCCTCTGGAGAAGTTCGTCCCGATAAGAAGCGCCAGACGGTCTGATGCAGGCTGTGACCAGCGACATATCATAAATGCTGTGCGTCTTAAACTTTCTCAGACTGTCAAATGCAAATGCAGACTCGAACTGGAAAATACCGATGGGGGAGCGCAGCATGTCATTCCAAACAGCGTCATCATTCCAATTGATTTCGTGAGACTTGGGGTATGGCTTCCCGATGAGCGCATAGGTGTCTTTGATAATCTCGATATTTTTCAGGCCGAGGATATCATACTTCACCAAGCCGGCTTCATGAACGCACTCCATATCAATCTGTAGGATCTCTTTTCCCTCGGACAAAAATGTTCCGTAGTGATCCCGCAGCGTAATGGGGCTTGCCACGATACCTGCTGGGTGCATCGACTGGGAAATTGCGACATCCAGTAACCCATCGTAATAGTAAAATACTTCTGGATATTGGCTCCTTGCCTTTTCCTCATCAAGCTCAAACAAATCCTTGATTTCAGTGTTTACTTTACCAACCCATGGGTTTTTCTGAAAGATTTTTTCGTTTTCTTCTTTCAACTTTGAATACTCTTTGGTGAACTGTTTGACCAGTTCAATCCCTGGGATATGCTCAAATTGCTTTGAGATAATTAGTGTTCCGTTTTCATCAAAGTGATAAAGTTCACACCCGTCAGGATGGTCGCCAAAACGAACTGAAGCGCTATTATCCTTTAGAAGCTCCAGTGCCTTACGAAATCCTCTTTCATCTCTCTGGTGCTCCTTGTTCCACTTTACACCCAACGCACGGCAAATCTCATCGATACAGCCTTTCGATTTAATCGTGCCGATTGCCAGGATAAATGCGGTTTTCTCCTGACCAAACCGGTTGATAATGTACTCATACACTTTGTCGCGGTCAGATGGGGACACGTCGATATCAATATCTCCAATTTCTTTACGGTCTTCGTTGCAAAAACGGCTGAAAACCGTATGCCAAGTCTCTGGGTTTAAGTCCGTGGTATTTGTGACATATGCTACACGGGAGCCTCCACAGGAACCGCGATTGAAACCAATTGGGATACCGTTTGACTTGCACCAGGTAACAAGTTCAGACATGAATAACATAAATCCAGACATATCGATCTTATCAAAAACGCGGCACTCTTCTTTGATAGCGTCCTTGAAATTCTGGATTTGCTCTGGGGTGATTGCACCCTCATCAATTTTTGACTGGAAGTTTTTGCGAATGGTATCTTCAAATACGGCCTTATCTTCTGCGGCATTCCCGTATAGCTTCGGGTACTTGAAGCTAATATCCAGTTCAAATGGCTCAACAGAGTCGGCCATACGGTTTGTGTTTTCTATCGCTTCAAGAAATACTTGCTCTGGTAATGCGCCTTGAATTCGGAACATCTCAACCAGTTCGTCGTAGGTCTTGTAGGTTAAATCAAAACTGTCCTCGTCCGCAAACTCGATGTGCTTTGCAAGCTGCATAATACTTCTGCATTCCGCCTTATACGCATCGATGCTGTGGGTGTCTGTGCCGGCAATCAAAGGAATACCGTATTTTTTCGACATCTCTGCGAGGTGGCAATTGTATGAAATCTGCTCCCCAAAATTATGAGCCTGCACTTCAAAATAGTCGTAATGCTTCAGTAACTTTTCATACATAGGATGACGAACACTCATTTTATTGAGCGGGGAGGCGAGGCAGGCGCTAATTTTAATTACATTGTCTGAGATGCCAAGGAACTCTTCAAAGGTAATTCTTGGCTTGTAATAAAAATGGTCGTCACGGTTTGACAAGCTCACCAAATTATTGATTTCAAGAATGCCGTCGTAATTCTTCGCAATCAAAATTGTGTGGTAATTATCTCTCACCTTTTTCTTGCCGGATTCCATCATCTCAGCAAGCGCTTTTTTCGCATCCTGTTCGTTCCTGCCTGACTGCGCTTCTCTCCATAGCTCGTTTGCGTCTGGGTACTCATAAAGCTGCTCAGTCAAATAGCACTCAACGCCATGGAGGTACTTGATCCCAGCTTTGTCACAGGCCATCTTTTTTGCAACCCACTGATAGATATTGCCATGCTCTGTAAACGCAATTGCGGTTTGGCCGAGCTGGACGGCACGATCAATGTAGTCTTGAAATTTTGTCGCGCTGTCCAGCAAAGACAATTCAGAGTGGACATGATAAGCGGTGTAATTTTTACTCAGAATACTCGCCTCCCTACTAATGTCCGTCTACTGTACCAAACACCTCATCCTCTTCATCATTCAATTGTTCTGGAGGGTAGGGGAGACCGCCAACATAAGGGTGTTTATCCCATGAGTAGCGGCGATCCAGGTCTTCTTCCGATGTAAAGAAGCGTCTGGACGGCTGATCGTAATAGACACCAACGCTGCGCCCCTCATAACCAAGCATTCTGTCCTTCAGAATGTCGATCAGAACATCTTCTTTGATTGGCTTTACACGCCAACCGGAACCATTTAGCTTTGGCTCTCCCTGTTTATCCTTATCAGAGACGCGGTACAGGCTGATGATGCGGTGAGCCAGGTCGATAATGGCGGAGATGCCCTGCACATCCATCTTGTTCAGCCGGCGCATGGTATCAATTTTGTGGGGATGAACGACCAGAAGAACGATTACATTGAACTTAACTGCAAACGCAATCAGATTCATAATCAATTCAGACTGCTTATTGTACTTGTTATCATCACTACACTCCAAATTGATAGCGGTTAAGTTGTCGAGGATCAGAAGCTTTGTCCCGTACTTTCTGACGGAATCCTCCATGGTTTTCAGCAGGTCTGTCATACGGTTGGATCGTCCATCCTCATAGATATACAGACGACCGCGATAGAACTCATCTATTTCACGCTTTGCCTCTGGAGAAACCTTATAGTAAGTAGCATCCTGCCAATGCCGCTCTTCGATGTGGCGCTGGCCTGCAAGCACAGAGTTGAGCCAGTTTTTTGTTTGGAAGTTTGGCAGCTCGCCAGAAAAAAGGAATACATTTTTATCCTGCTCCAACGACTGGCAGATAATTTGATTGATAAAAGAGCTTTTGCCAGCTCCGTTGATGCCGGTGATGATGTTGAGCGTCCCCTGGAATAGCTTCATCAGATATCGGTCAAGAGGACGGATACCGGTTGTAATACCGTCGATCTGGTCTAAGTCCACATCCTGGATGTCGGAGAAGTCAATCACACCAGGAACAGGACTATCCTTGGCGTTCAAGATGATCTCAAGAACCTTTTCCTTGCCAAGATAATAGAGGGCTTCGTTCAGATCGTTGACACTGTACTTTTTGCCGTTCTCCGCCTCATAAATCGGTGGCACTTCGGCAACCTTGGTGCGCCAACTGCCGAGACGGTATACGACCTCTTTCTGCATTTTTTGCCCGGCTTCATCGTTGTCCGCACACACGATAATGCTGTCAAACTGTTCAAGCCAGTCCCAACATTCTTCGATCCAGTGGAAGTTCCCGCTGCCAAGTGGAACAGAAACTGCATTGGTGAAGCCGGACTCAATTGCAGATAGACAGTCAGGCTCGCCCTCGCAGATTAAAAGCGGAGCGGTTACATTGATGCGGTTCATGTTAAAAAGCAAATTACTGGTATCTGCGTTTTTCTGGCACCAGCACTTGTTTTCCCCTTTATGTACCTTTCTGGATGGACGATACTTCACCATGGTTAAAACATCATTGGTGTCGTAGTAGTTCCAGACGATGTTGCCCTCTTCGTCCTGGCGGACATCCGCATAGTCGAGGGTTTGAGGGCTGATACAGCGCCGCTTGAAGTATTCATACACCTTGCTTTTATCGCCAAGCTGCACTTCTTTTGGATATCTATACTGGTGTTTTGTTTTTACTCCAAGCTCACCAAAGCTGTACTTGATCCCAGCGAGATCGAACAGTTTTTGACAAGCCTGAAGGTAGGTCATCCCCTTGTAAATAAATACATCAAGGATGTCATAGTTTCTGGCGCAAGCGCCGAAACAATGGAAAGAAAATGTTTTCCGATTATATATAAAAGATGCGTGGTCTTCCTGATGGAAGGGGCAACAACACCTCAAATTCTGTTCATCAAAATCCTGAATCCCCAACTCCTGGACAATAATTTTAGCGTTATCGTCTCCGAGCCTTTCTTTCGCTTCAAGGATCGTATCTCGATCAATTTGCAGATCCCGTCACCCCTCTCTTCAGGACATCTGTTTGTATTCACAGTCTGCACATACATCGCAGAGATAATGGCACCGCCAATAGTCTGGGTTGGCATTCCAGTTATCATTTACTGTGATTTTTTCAATTTCTTCTTTCGACCACAACTCAATCTCTCGCATTGTATCTATACGGAACGGTTCTTGAATCATTGTCTGAGATCGGAAACAGTTAAATTCAAGCGCATCTGGATATTTGCCGTACAATTCTTTGATAGATGCAGAGTAAACATATAACTGCCGTAGGTAGCTATCCAGTTCCAAATCCGATTTTGTAGGAGAAGAACGGTGTGAGCGAGGCTTGAGTAATCTTGATTTATGATCGGTGATGATAAGTTTCCCATTGTCTTCACTGACCAAATCTATAAACCCAGTCCATGGCTTTCCAGCGAAGGAGAAGTTCACATTTTGCTCTACGCCCAGAACCGTCCTTTTGGGGAAAGATAGATTATCAAGGTAACGAAATCCCTGCTCAAAATAGTTGTGGTAGATTTTTTGGTTTGGAGCTTTTGATCTTACATTGGAAGAAAAGTGGGCTACATAGAAGGTTGAAAGCTCATTCTTCTTCAATATACCATCTAAGTACATTTGCATAATCAGGTGTATGTAACTACCAAACTCTGCAAAAAACCCACTCTTCTTTTTCAGCGGCCTACCGTACTCGTCCCGATACAGGTAGCTAAGAAACCATCTGTATGGGCATTCCTCGAATGAAGTAAGGCGAGAATAGCTCCATACCATATCTGATATCGTTAAATCATATCGAATAGAGCATCACCGCCGACTTATTCACTTAGAACGGCAGATTCTCGTCGTCATCGTCCGACTCTTCATCTGCCAGTGGAGAGGCCGGCTTGCTCTTCTGCTGCTTTTTCTTGGCAGGCTTTCCAGCGGACTTGCCGCTGTCCTTGGAGCCATCGGCCATCTCGAAGTCGAACATGGCAAAATTGGTATACTCGCGGCCAGCCTCCTTGTCATAGCGGTTTGACACATCACAGGAACCGATCTTGATGCGGCAGCGGCCACCACCCTCCAGCGCATCGGAGATCAGATTGATGTTTTTGTTTGCGTCGCCAACCATGGAGACAAAGCCGTTGAAATCGGTGACATACTCATCCGATTCCTTATCCTTGCGGCTGGTGGAGATACGGATTTTGGAGAACTTGCTGCCAGTCTCCGTAATCTCCCACACGGTCGCATAAGCACCTGTATGAAACCCCATTACTTACTACCTCCATCCTTAATTGGGCATTGCTGTTGCAGCTCTTCGTAGAGACGCGCCGCAACCTGCGGGTCAGTCAGATAATTCATGTAGTCGGCAGTCGGCTTATTGCCATTGCGCACATGTTTCTTTACCAGCTCCGTAAGCGTCTTGCGGGCGGCTTCAGAGTTATCATTTGCGTCCAAATAGCTATGGACGTGGGCATCGATTTTGGTGACAATCTGCTTTGTCACTGCCATATTTGCCTCGACCTCTGCCTCTTCCTTTTGGCTGCGGTAATAGTCCGGGTCGTCCTCAGGGGTAGCGATCTGGAAATACTGAGTCAGGAATTGACGCTGAGCATAGGTAAAGCCGCCGCCCTGCGCCTGGGACGGATCTGCCTGTTCTCCGCAACAAGTCCATGGAACCCGTCTCGACTCCCCGCTGTCCACATCGATCCAGGTAAAAATGATATCCTGGGAAACAACAAACTCATGAACGACCTCTTGGATTACATCGCCGTTCTTCGTTGCCTTTTGCTTTTCGTAGTGGTCAATCACAATCTTCTGCGATCCATGGACGCACTCTTCCTCAAGCAGCAGGCCATACTTATCCATGCCGGCTTTCAGTTTAGCAAGAATTTCTACGATAGACGCATAGGTGTAACCGTAGCCCTTCTTGCTCTTCTTCACTACATCTACATACTTGCGAAGCTCAAAGAGCTTTCGGTTCAAGTTCATTGTTGCATTGTTTTCAGACACTTCGTTCCTCCATCAAATAGGTTGCTTCCATATCTGCAAGGTGGAGCAGAACGGCAAATGGGCAAGAATCGTAAGCCTTGCTGCAACCAAAATCACCGCCTTTTACAGCACTGTCAAACCCGGACATATGCCAACGGATTGCATAAATCTCTTCGTCCGTCAACTTCATGTGACGAAGAAGAATAATGACAGACTTTTCACCATGTCCAACAGGGAATTGGTCTTCTGCCTTATAAAACGGCTCTTTATGCCATTGACCGGTTGCCTCATCCTTGACATTTTTGGTGCCTACTGCATAATAGTTTGCCTTGCACAAATCATGAAACAGGGCTGAAATTGCAATGGTTTCTTCTGATACCACAATCTCTGGAAATTGCTTAACTAAATCCTTTAAGGCATCGTAAACATTCAGAGAATGCTCCAGAAGACCGCCCTCATGATTGCCGTGGAATCTGGTGCTGGCTGGGGCATAGTAAAAGTCTGTGGTTTCGATCCAGGCCAGCAAATTTTCAATGCCATCTCGTGAAATATTCTCCCTACAGATAGAGAGATACCGCTGTTTTAGATCCTCATTTACCAGGGTTTATCACTCCCATAAATCTTCGATATTCTTTTGTCTGTAACAGTTGTCGCAATACACTTCGCCAGATTTTATCACCACATAGCCATCCAATATGGGGTTCCCGCAGTAGTCACATTGTTTATACGGAACATAGTTCCCACCGCACACGGGACATCCAGTGAAATGCTCATAGGGCGGAGTGTCAAGGCCGTGTGTCTCAACATAATCATTTGGATTTTGAAACACACAGCCACACTCTACACATACGAAATTACTCGTTCTCTTTTACCCGATAGCCCACGCGGACACCCATGCTGTCGTCACCGGCGAGCTGCTTGATCATCTTGTCAAGCCCAATAACATTGTGAGCGGGAGAGGGGAGAGCGGCAGCAGGCTCTTGCTGATCAACCTCCTTGGCCTTCTTCTGCTTCTTCGGCTTCTGCTGAGGGCGGAATGCGTTCTTGAACTGCGCCTTGAAGTTCGCGCGGGAGCCATAAGCCTTTCTCATGCAGGCCATGGCGTAGCCAAATTCCTCGGAGAATACATCGTTGTCGCAGCGCACGACTGTCTTATCGCCGTCCTCCCAGTACACAATGGTGGCAGGAGGATTGAAGATAACCTGAGTCGGCATCGGAATCAGGGTACAGGGAACCGTCTTCACCACCTCTACAGGGGCAATGTGCAGCTCTCCAAAGTTAAAATCCTCGGCCAGATTTCGGATCAGATCCATTTTAGTCATAACTTTTACTCCTTTTTAGATTGATTAACTAATTCCTTTGGATGGACTTAAAATTCTGGCTATGTGTCAGAATTGCTTAACTAATTCCTATTACAGTATAACAGGTTTTCCTAAAATGTCAAGAGGTTTTTCTGGGTTTGGGGATTTTTCTATCACGCAAATCCCAGTTGTTTGAGCTGTAATTGTGGGGCAAATTCTTCCGCCGTCCTGGACTCTGCCTCGTCTGGTTTTACTGTTTGGATAGGACAGATCCACAGCCCCCCCCCACAACACATTCAATAAAACCTTTTTTCGTTGCCTGCTTGATTCTTACAATGTTCTCCAACTTGTTCTCTCACCTCATATACTGCGCAAGGGGGATTCCCATGTATTTGTGCGCGGAGCGTTGGGCAAACCAATATAACTTTATTTATCTTTGCTTTTCGCCCCTGCGGATCAATTACCCCGATAAACCGCCAAGAACAAGTATCGGGGTGGATTGCTTCACTTGTCACTTTGTTCATCCTTTTATCTGATATCTTGGCATAAAGTAATCAGAAGTTGTTACAGCGGCGGCAACACCAGATGTATCATAAATTCTATTCGATAATGACGGCTGCTTGCCATTTACCTTTGAATTGATACATAATGTTTCGCATCTCACTTCTGTACTACTTTGTACCATCCTGTTTTTGCACCCCCCCCACCAGCGTCAGCCTTGAGGGTACGAGAAATTCCGTCACCATTGTAAACTCTGTTGGCATCACCGTTATAGTCGTTGATATAGCCAATCTGCTGGAGATCAGGTTCCTCCCCGATGGGCGAGGGAGGCTCAGCGCTTTTGTGCGTGTCCAGTTTCGTAAGAGCTTTTTCAAATGCGCCGATACCTGAGAAGAAAGAACCGACAACCATATCATCGAAAAGATACGGCATCGCATCGTACAGGTTTTCCATAATGTGGAGCAGCACATCTACCACGATGCTGTTGCCGGCCTGTTTGTAGAGCTGGGAAGAAGAACGGTCTTTCCCGTTATAAAGATTTTCGTTCATTCTGGATTTGGCACTTTCAAAATCATGGTCTTCAAATCCCATAAGCCGCCAACACTCCTTTGGGGTCAGCTTTCGCACACGAAACCCAGGGCGGATTGCGATTGGTGTTTGCCCGCCGCCCATTCCAGCGGCGCTGTTTACGCATGGACAAATACCATCGGAACGCGGGGTTTGGTGCCTTTGTAACCCGCCAAGCATTGTAATATTATCGTATGTCTCAATTAGTTTCGTCCCATTACCTGGAGCGTCATTTTTGAAATTTGGCATAACAGTCCCTATACAAGTCTGATCTGACTTGATCCTCCTATTGTAATCATCGTAAATTATAATGTGTGGCTCCAAATTACCCCCCCCATACAGGTCAAGGCGGGAGATATACCGCTTGGGTCGTACACGCGGCCACGCTGCGGATTATCTATCTTTGAGCCTTTTGTCCAATTGCCAACTTGCAATATCTTATCAATCAACTTCTATAACCCCCGTCATTTGCTGGTTTCCGAACCCCTTATAATCACGCGCAAGCAAAGTCATGGCGACATCGCTATATCCTTCAAACGATGTCCCTTTTTGACCCAGCTTCGCACCAATCTGCTGGCAGCAGATCCCATGTGTGTCTGTCGGTTGAACTTCGTCCGCTTGTTCGGACGGTTCTGCTGATTTCACGCAGCGGGGGGGGGCGATTATACCGGCAACTTTCTCATCACTGAGATAATATTTCTCATCAACATTCTGCTCCAGCATATTGCTAAGGGAGTGTTTTAGAGGAATAGGGGATGGGAAGTTGAATTTTCCATTGTCAAGGTCTTTACGAATGATAACGCAGTAGACGCGCTCACGGTTTTGAGGGATGCCATAATTTTTTGCATTCAACACTTGCCAATATACATTGTAGCCGTAGTCTTCCAGCTCCTTTACAAAGAGGTCAAAAGTAGCCTTAAAACGAGCGCCTACAATATTTTTAACATTCTCGTAAATTGCAAATCTCGGTTTCTTTTCTCTCAAAAACCTGAGCCACTCTACCAAGAGAGAGGATCTCGTCTTTTCAATCTCTGTTGATCCACATTTGGGGCATTTGTCCCGCATAGTGTAATGGGCTTCTAAGGGATTGTATGTATGGCCGCAACTTTTACATGTCCATGCAGCCCCCCCCTGTTTGCCCGCGATTGAGAAGTCCTGGCAAGGGCTTCCGCCAAACATCGTATTAAAATCAGGGACAGATTTCTCATCTGCCTTTGTGATATCACCGATATTCAGTGACGGATCGATGCCATGGACTGCGCAATAGCTTTCTGCGGCGTACTTATCGAACTCGCAGAATAAGGCAGTTTTGTAGTTCGTAATGATTCCTCCTTAAATTAGATTAACTAATTTCTTTTGAAAATCTTTCTTCAAGCTCAAAGATACCTTTGGCCTGACCTTTGTAATACCCTTTGAATGGGCGTTCGATTTTGCTTTGCAGATCGCATAACCCGCGCCAATACTGCGGCAAATACCGATAGATATTTCTCAATTCTTTTAGGTTTTTGTTACAGCAGCACCAACACGAAATACGATCCAGGATATCATAGAGATCCATGTACTCTACGTCGGCGTTTGACACTTTTTCAACCCAGTAAAATCCATGGTCGTGACAATATTTTAGGCAGTCTGATTCTCTCATGCCCCACTGTACCAACGGCATAACTTTACCATCCTGACTCGCCTTTTCAAATCTGCCTTGCTCATCCGCTGCGATACCTACATAGTCGATTACCAAATCATTCAGGCTTCTTTTGAATTCTCTGATAGACTGTAATTTTTCGGATGTTCCCCAGCGGCACAAGCCTCCACACCAACCATATCCAAAATGAACGCCCTTTTGCTTACTAAACACTTTTTTCTCAAGCATAGAGTATAAAAATGGACGCTTCGGGTTTAACTCGACATAAGAAATCCCTCTTTCCTGCAAAATTGGCTTGACCTTATCTCTAATGTTGTAGATGCAGTCAAACTCCATTCCAGTGTTATAAAATATAACATAATCTAACGGCCAATTCTCTTCTATGAGACGGAGCAGCATGGCAAGAGAATCCTTGCCGAAGCTGACACTTGCAATGTGCTTCATACCGACCACAAACCAAACTGGATGCGGTCAACTGTTTAATCCTCCCATATTACTTGCCATAAGGCTTTCACGCAGTAACAAACAATTTTACCTCAGACTTATCAATCTTCTGAGAACCTGGTTTACCAGGATTGGTATTAGCTCCTTTCTTTTTTGCTCTTCATGTAAATGCCAAGAATGTTAAAATGATTTGCGCGATATGGATCGACTGGTCGCATATCAGATTTATCCTCCTTTCATTTGCTTTCATATTATCTACCAGCGCATGGACGATAAAATTCACCAAGAAAGCAAAAATAAATCCGATAGGACATTGAAATTCCATACTGATGGCGATTGGTAGCATAATCATAAATGCCCAACTAAATCCGTGCATAATTAGGGCTACGATATAATCGTACCGATACATTTTTTCTGGAGCGGTTTTGTGCCACCACTCCTTTTGCTTCATTGAGGCGAGAATCCCTTGTAAATAGTAATCGTCCACAATATGGAGAAAAATCATAAGCAGAAGTAAAAAGCAGTTATTCATATCAACACCTACTTCACATACACATCACGATATACGACACCGAGGCGGTACGCTTCTGAATGACTCCCAACACATACATCAATTCTGTTTCCCTTAATTGCGCCGCCCGTATCATGCGCCTTAAACTCTCCATACCCGTCTATGTAGACTGTACTGCCGAGAGGAATGACAGACGGATCAACGGCTATTGATACCCATGGGGTAAGGGGAGTGCCGGATGCGGTTCCAGAATATCCTCCATTACAGGTCGAGCACGGGCAATAATGGGAGATGCGGAATGTGCCGATATATTTCCCCTTGTTATTTTCATCTTGAACGGCCTGGTCATACTGTTGGTAGAGATTTGTGAGAATGCGCTGCTGTTCCCACCATTTCTCCTGGGCAAAAAGAATTGCCGGGTTGTCTTCACTTTCTCCGAAGCTCCTTACATACTCTGCAATCTGATGTGCCATGTTCTGCTTTTCAATAGCGCTGTCAATCTGCTGTTGGATCTCTTCAGAAGTTGCGGCCTGTGCTGGAAAAACCAGCAGGGCGGCTATTACACAAGATGATAAAAGTTTTCTGACTAACTTGATAAAAACACTCCTTTCAATCGTGTAAAAACATTCCCTCTCTATAACGGTCTCCCATTCTTTCGATATACTCCCAACAGGGGAACGGCTCTGTTTGAAAACACTTCTCACAACAACTCTCGCACACAAAGCCGTACTCCTTGTTGTATGGACATGGGTTTACCTTTAGGACTTCTTTGCCGCATATGGAGCACTTCATTTCGTTTCCTCCGCAGGTGCCATCTTTGCCTTGATGTCCGCCTCGTGAAGAGCCATGACATCCGCGTACATTTTGTCGCCAATCAGTCTCTTAAACTTTGCGACAGCTTTTTCGGCGTGGGGAACACGCTCCAATTCAAAGGGGCGCATATGCCACTGAATCACCCCAGCGACATAGAGGACATCGAGAGCTGGCTGGGTGTAAAAGAGGCTATCATATGCGGAGACATGATGGTGCTCATAGTAATGAGCAATGTCAGTGTCTTCACCCCGGCTGTTCTTAAACGCCTTGGTAAAGGCTTTGCCGATATCATGCAGCATTGCCGCCTCATACAGCTCAGGGGAACCGTTGTGAATGTTCGCATATGTAGCAATGCAGTGAGCGCCAACCGTCAGATCATGATGGGGATTATCCTGATCCAGCCAGGCCAAGCCGTTTTCACCCCAGAAAAGCTCTTTCACATCCAGCGTCTTAAAACCATCCGGGTAAATCACATGAATCTTGTCCCATCCCTCATAATACTGGGGAATCCAAATGGACTTATACATCCGCTCCAGGACTTCATAGGGGACAACGCGATCCCGATGCTTGCTGCGCTCCACGCAATCGGCAAAAGGAGTTGCCATGAATTCGCACACTTTTTCGCACGGGACTTTGCTCAGCCGCTGAATGGTGTCCATACGGCGCTTATAGTTGATATTCGTTGCGTCGTAAATGACATTTCTGCCGTTGCTCAAATCCTCGATCACACGGCGGTGAAGCACATCAAACACCTTACCATTATTATTCTGATCCTGGACATCCCCAAGGATCTCTTCGCGGATTGCGTCGCTGGAATGAACCACAGCATTAAACTCTTCTTTCAGCTTTTCCGCATAGCAGGACTTCCCGCTGTAAGGAAGCCCGACCATCATCATAAACATCGGTTTCATATTGTCCCTCCATATACTCAAGCAACACAGCCGATCTCGCTTTTGAAATTGTACTTAAACAGATCAATCAGCGTCTGGTTTAATACATAGTCAACGGCTCGATTAACGGTTGGCGTATGCTCTTCCATATATTTTGCCTTTGTCTCTTTCATCTTTGATGTGTAGACTTCCGCCATATTAACAGCGTCATCTTTACTCAGGCACCCAAATTTAATTTGTTTGAGATAATCTGCTTTCTTGGAGAGCAGGCAATCTTCATATGCCTCACCTGCAAGCCATCTTGTCATGAATTCGTCAAGCCTTAAAATATGGTGCAATTGCTTTGGGTCGTACCCGAACCGTTCAATCTTATCTATTGTGGCCGGATACGGGTGGCAGAGCGCCTTTTGCTTCTCCATTGCGGTGCCTACCATACAATTCAGAGATGCAAAGTCGTTGTATCTTCCGATCAGTTCGCGGGAGTCCAAGACCGGCTGAAAAAGAGACGCATACTTCGGATTAAGAATTCTGTACTTCGTGAAAAGGATCTCAACAAAGTTGATGTTCTGTTTTCTGAAGCAATCAAACATCAGTCGGATGTCTTTCACATCCACATGCTCATCATTTTCCATGATGTGCGTGTAACTATACGGCTTTCGGTTCAATACAAAATCCTCGAAAGAGGGGAGGACGATGAGCTTTGAATCTACATCGCTCCCCTCGTAGTCGAGCTTATAATTTTGCGACCCTTGCAAGAAAATGCCGACCCATTCCGGGTGCTTTTCCTTTACAGCGTCTAAATGTTCTGAAAGCCGGCGCATGATTTTTTCATCATGGCTTCGCTCTTCTATCTCAAACACTCCTTTCATTAAGTGAATGGATTTTTGTTCCCATATCCAAAGAAGATATCAAAAATATCAGACAAATCATCGTCGCCTGTTTTTGGGATATGGTTTGACCTCTGCTCGTTCTTTTTGTCCGGTTTGTAATCGATGTTGTAGGACATGTTCTTTGTCCAGCGCTCATTTCTGGTTCTGCTTCGCAGGACAATTGGATCTGAAATACTCCGTTTTACACGCTTGGCAAGCAGAGCGCCGGATAACTCATTTCCGTTATCATCGAAAAAATCCGACATCTTTGGGACAGAGATATAAAGGTGTGTTACCCCGTCTACGGTGTCTTCTTTCTCAAGACGGACACCATATTGCCGCCAGGGTTCGATCATTTCCTTGTTTGTCATGCGGCATCCGCTACTTCCTGGGACTCTTCCATATCAGGAGCAGAGGCCACCTCTTTGATAATGCCCTCCAGCACCTTGAACGCAAAGTTCTTGTGCTTGTAAGCGGTGAACTTTGGGCGGTTCACGATGCGGCAGACAACGCCCTCGCGCACATGGGACTTGCCGATGGGATCAGCACCATCGTAGTAACACTCGGCTACGGTTTTTACCCACTCACCGGGGCTATCAGACTCAGGCACAAACCCAGACCACAGGAGCGGGACGCAGTTCACACCCATCTGTTCACACCGATAGCGCATGAAGAACGGTGGATATTCCACAACATCGCCATCCTCATTGGTCATAGTCATACGGTATACATATAGAGCAGACTTCGGAGCGTCTACACCATCTGGGCTACAACCATAACTGAATACAGTTTGCTTGCCGTACTGCTTCACAAACTCCTTATCTCCGACCTTCTTGTTATCACAGGAGGCCATGATTGGCGTACCGTCGTCAGTAAATCCGACTACCTCATAGTAAACGGTTTCTCCCTTGTGGAGCTTGCCCTCGAACACCTTGGCGTGTTGCTCCCTAAATGCGTTGCTCCCATAAAATCCGCCGTCAAAGGTATCGAGAACAACGCGGCGGGTTCCAGTGACATATCCCCAGTCATAGATCGGTTTCCCAGGCCGGCGCAGCAGCTTGTCCATAAAGGACTTTTTATAACCAGACAGCACGGGGAGGTAGCCGGTTCGCTGGGATGTGCCGTGCATCTTCAGCGTGATCTCAACAAGATCCCCCTGGTGGAAAGCGCTGAGGTTATAAGGAAGCTGCTCCGTGTCCGCATGTTCCATGAACAGGGGAGAGATGGGATCTTTGCGCTTTCTGGTGCGATTGCCGGCACCAACAGAATTTCCTTTTTTACGAACTGGGATATACTTTTCACAGATCGTAACGCCGTTGAGCTGCGTAATAGTGTCGCCCTCTTTGAGCTGAGAGATATCCGTGAAATCCGCAAGGGAAGACAGAGGCATGAACAGGCCGTCGCTCTTCTCGCCGCGAAGCTTCAGTGCCTTGATATTCCTCTTCTCTGGATCGAGATAGCCACCAGCGGGGTTCCCGTTCTCATCTTTTCTGCGCAGAAGGTCGTTCTTCTGGGCGAACTCAACACCAAGTTGGCCGTCAACGGGGAAGTAGACCCCCAGCTCGTCAGGCTGCGTATCAAGCCCAACGATTACCGTATTACCGAAACACTCACCGCAGAGCAGGCGATCTGCATTGGAGTGCTTACGCAGGTTTTTAATCCTGGTCACAAAAGCGTTATACATTGCATCACCTCAAATAGATTAACTATTTCCTAATTTAATCGCTGTCAAGGATTTTGACACCGATACCTTTATCTCCAATCTCCTTTAACATGGAATGGAGCGCTTCATCGTCATAGCCTATATCCTTGAACAGAATCGTATATCCGTCTTCGATCAGATTTATGCACTCGTCATACAGCTCTTTTGAAAACCATCCCTCAGAGATAATCTTTTCAATGGTATCAATTTCGCCGCAGGATTCGTAATCCAAAATACAGGAGTCCAGTTCCTCTTTTGTAGTGCATCGCTCCCCGGTCGTCGTTTCATACCCAGCGTCAGAAAGCAGAAGTGTTTCAACGATATCGTAAAAATACTTAATCTCAGGATATTTCTCTGCGACATCAGATGGGATATCTGGATTTGTTTTATACGCAATTACGAAACTTGAGCTACTACTGTTTGTAACAAAGTCGCTTCTAATTTTCATCGATAAATCTCTCCAAAATCAAAGATTAGATTGTTAGGCGACACATCCATTTTGTAGACGGACTTAATCTCTTTGGACAGCATTTCACGCAATTCTGCAAGATTGTGCTCAGTCAAGTCATTTTCATCAAGCGTCCATCCAACATAGTCAAGTCCGCACTCCCCAAGCACAGCCTCAAGATATCTGTCTCTCAACTCGATATCGTCATAATCTCCATCGTCCATACGTTGCAGAATCTTTTCAGAAGAAAGATCGTTTTGCTCAAGGATCGCCTCTACAGCTCCAGTGGGCAATCGAAGACAGATAAATGAGCTACTGCTACTATTGGTCACAAAATCAGTTCTTACTTTCATGGTTCACCCCTTATGGATATAATCATAAAATCGGCTGTATGTGCCGAACCGATCTTTCAGACTGGCGACGATTTCAGCGGGGTTCAGATGGAATCTGGAACACACCTCGGTCACATACTCGCTGTCATAAAGTTTCTTGCGTCTCTTGTTGAGCTGTTTTACCTTATCGAAAACTTCATCACGAGAGACTTTATATTCTCTTTCCAGATACTTTGCCAGATCTTTGTTGGAATACTCGATAAACTGGCAGATGGGGCAGCACTCTTCCGGGATGCTATAATACCCATCATCGCGCTCCAGCATCATCTCTTCCAGTTCCTCATCGGTCTTCTCGTTCAGCTCCGTATCGGTCATACCATTAAAGCGAGACCAGGATTGCTGCATTTCCTCCTGGATCAAACGAAGCATTACTTCTCTGGGTGCGCTCAGCATCTCATCCTGGCAAATGGTATGGCCGTTTACGCACTCGACCATCTCTGCCTCTTGTAGCGACATATCCCATCCGCTCTCGACATTGCCGCAAATATCGCAAACAAAACTGGAGCTGCTGGAATTGGTCACAAAATCTTTTCTGAATTTCATATGACACCTCTTTTACTGCTTAATCGGGCATACTGCCATGCCCCGCTCTTTTAGAAATTGGATTGCCTTGTCAGCGGAAAGATGTTCCATAATCCATTCAAGGGTGACGTTCTTCTTTTCTTCATTGATTTCGATAATAGAAATTGAAGAAAAGTCCTTCTGAAACAAATCTATAGGTTCAGCGAGCCACTCTTTACACAAATGTAAATACGGACGGTGCAAAATAAATGTTCGGGAAGAAAATATGTTGTGGTCTGGTTTTTTCTCAAAGTGTTCAAACGCCTGTTCAAAGGTTGCATCTTTTAGGATTGTTTTTAAGTCAATTACTTCGCTTTCCTCTTTGCAAAACCAACCCGTATATCCAAACCTGCTCCACTCCCCACGGTTGATCTGATACATATAATAGGAGTTATAAATTTTCAGCATAAGAATTTTCCTCAATGATGACTAAATCTTCTCACTGTAAATTCTTGCTCAGGAAGAATATCGTGCTCAAGCGCAGAACCGACATCTGTGTGATCTTCATACTCCAACTCTACCATGTATTCTTTGTCGCCAATATCCTCTTTGATTTTTGATAAGATTTCTTTTGTGCGACGATCTACCTCCAACTCTCGCTCTGCGGAATCGTAGTAGTCAATATATTCGCTGTTCGGATGTGCTTCTCTCCACCTCTTCTGAAAGGTTGGTTTGTCAGAAGACCACCAACTCCCCTCGCCATAATCCGTAAGAAATTCTGCATCATCACGCACATCGTTTATGACTGCGCTTTCAAACATTTCTTTTTGAATTGGTGTTGCCTCCATAAAATCATGTAGAAGCTGCATTACATAATCGCTCCCATATCGCTTTGCCATGGCGGAAATCTTTTCCGCTCCATCTTCTTTGCTATCAAACGCAAGAATAAAGCTACTGGAAGAACTGTTGGTTACAAAATCCTTTCTATACTTCAAAATACCACTCCTTAATCAAGCCATTTGTTTTCCATGTACAAGAAAGCGCACACAGCTCCACATGTGAGTAGCACCCATATCACCCAGAAGACTACGGTATAAATAGTTTCGTTCTGTTCCATATGGGCAATCACCTGCTCTGGGGTCATATCACGAAACAGGGCAGAGGAATCGTTGATCGTACCGTTTTGCAGAGATGTGTAAATCGTACCTGTCATCGGCATCGGAACGACATTGTAATAGTAGCGATCATCGGAACCCACATAAATATAATTCATGCGGTTATCTACCCCGACAGAATCAAGATTAAGGCGCTCGGCAGGAAGTTCGATTGACTTATATGGAAATGTGCGCCCCTGGAATGTGATTTCCTCTACATGCCTACGATCACTCCAAACATGATCCCATGTGTAATAAACCTCTGTCTCAGTGCGTTTCTTTCCGTTGCTATCCGTTTTGGTAACGGTTCTGGTGTGCCTGGTGTATTCTTCTTTGTTCTTTTCAATGTAGATAAATCCGCCGCCGATCTCATCGTAAGTTACAGACTCATTGGATGAGACTTCACCGTATACAAGGGCATTCCCAAAATCGGTGTCCATTCCATAATAGAACTGGTCTGTATTCTCGATAATCGTGGCGGTTCGATATGACTCGCTTTTTGATACTGCACTTTCCAGGATTGCATCGCTGACAAAGATACCAATAAAAATCATTATAAGGACAATGATAACACTGAAAAGAACCTCTCTCTTTTTAATTCTCATCGGCAAACAAGTCCTGCGGTGCGTCTACCGGCGCATCATAGTCCGTATAGGTCGTATCAATCGCCTCATATCCCAAGATGTTCAGAATGATATTGTTGGGAAAAGATCTCACCATTTTGTTATAGGAGCGAACCTGCTCATTGTAGTTGTTGCGATACTGTGCAATCTGGTTTTCCGTCAACGCAAGCTCATTCATCAACTGCTTGTAATTTTCATTGGCTTTTAACTCAGGATAAGCTTCCGCAACAGCAGTAATTTCTATTTGAGCGCCCTCTACATCGCCATGCTCCATGCTATTTCTGGCGGAAACGATACTCTCCATCGTCTCACCTTCGTAATCCTGGTAGGACTGTACGGCATCAACCAGATTGAACACAAGGTCATAGCGGCGTTTCTCTGCGACATTGATATCGGCCTGGGCTGCGTTAATCTGTTCCTCCAAAAAGATCGCCTTGTTGTTGGAGCTGATGAACAGACCGCCGATCAGAAGGATAATGGCAAAGACAATCCCTACCACAATCCAAGTAGCTTTATTTTTCACTTGTAGTCACTCCGTTCATGTTATTTTTAATGATTTGAATTGCCTCTTCATCTTCTATATAAAATGGGTCTCGACCCCGAAATAGAGAAGAGCAAATAAGTAATTGGCAAAACCTCAAATCAGGATACATTTCCCATATATCCGC
>ERZ1673696.568-NODE-568-length-38145-cov-15.328223_pt1 | contig 38145 bp, 38 predicted proteins | sample MGYA00580226_ERZ1673696 | MGnify/ENA primary metagenome ERZ1673696 (study PRJEB41218, sample SAMN15661743) | gut metagenome | host: Homo sapiens | place: Canada: London | collected 2015-08-20/2019-03-30 | study: EMG produced TPA metagenomics assembly of... | reverse complement strand
ATTTCCCCGGCAGCTGGGCAAAGGGCGAGCTGTACAACTACGACCCCGCCACCGGTGATGCCCGCAGCTGCGGCACCACCGCCAGCCTGTGCGGCGTGGAGCAGGCGTTGGAAAAGAATGATAAAATCGCGCTGGATTACGCCGTGAAGCGTGACCTGCTCCTGCACACGGCAATGGCATTTTTGCAGGGCTTCCCGATGCTGAACTGCGGTGATGAAATCGCACAGCTCAACGGCTGGGATTACAAAAACGACCCCGACCGTGTGGAGGACAGCCGCAACCTGCACCGCAGCAAATTCAACTGGGAAAACGCAAAACAGCGCACCCGGAAAGGTACGCTGCAAAACGCTCTGTGGCAGGGCATGGAAGAACTGCGCAAGATGCGGGCAGACGAGTGCTTCAGCCCGGATGCGTGGGTCACGACATGGGACAGCCACAACCCCGGTGTGCTGGCACTGGTGCGCAAGCGTGGCGAGGAAACGCTGGTGGGTCTGTTCAACTTTACCGAATACCCTGCCGGTGCAAGCCTTGACGCGCTGGGCGGAAAGTATACCACCGCTGACGGCAAGACTGTCTGGCTGGCCGATGTGGAATTGCAGCCCTATCAGGCATTGCTCGTGAAAAAAGCATAAGATGGTTTTTGAGGACACCCCGGTATCTTCCGCGCGAAGGAAAGATGCCGGGGTGTTTTTTCTTTTAGCGATGCAATCGCGCAGACTGCATCCAGTGGATGCAGTTCACGGATTTGGGTGTTTCCCAACAAGCATTTTGCAAAGCAAAATGAGCAGTTGTATAGACAGCTGCCCTGCTTGCGTACTCTGTGAAGGGGTTCAATCTTAGAAATTTTCGTTTGAGGGAACTGCTGTTCCGATACTCAAAATTTCAAAATCAAGTTCATCATTCATGCCGTCAGTTTCAAAGAAAACTTTGAAGCGGGCGGTTATTTTTGTGCAAAACGAAATGCACGCAGCTAAAGCAAGTTGTATGCAAAAGCGGAGATCATATCTGCCGGGTTTCCTTTTGCCGCTTTTGTGCATTGCAGGCGCCCTCTGCACAAAAAAGTTCGCCGCTCCTTTGACGGAACGGCGAACTTGCTCGGATCGTTTACGGTCTGCTGTCTTGTCACGGCAGCGGGCAGGTCACAGAAGGCTCAGGGCCTCTTCATCTGCCACCAGCGTGCAGTCCGGATGCAGCTGCAGGATGGAGCCGGGGCATTCCGGCGTGACCGGGCCGGACACGACTGCTTTGACGGCCTTTGCCTTGGCCAGGCCGTTGGCGACCACCAGCACCTTGCGGGCCTGCATGATGGTCTTGATGCCCATGGTATAGGCCTGCCTGGGCACCAGATCTTCGTTGCCGTCAAAGAAGCGCTTGTTGGCCTCGATGGTGGCTTCGGTCAGATCGACGCAGTGGGTCTCCAGCTCAAACGCCTTGCCCGGCTCGTTGAAGCCGATGTGGCCGTTCGGGCCAAGGCCCAGCAGCTGCAGGTCGATGCCGCCCACGCTGTGGATGATCTGGTTGTACTGGGCGCAGGCATCGTCTGCATCGGGGTTGGTGCCATCCGGCAGGTGGATGTGCGCCGGGTCGATGTTCACATGATCGAACAGGTGGCGGTGCATGAAGCTCCAGTAGCTTTCCGGGTGGTCCTTGGGCAGGCCGCGGTACTCATCCAGATTGACGGTCGTCACCCCCGAAAAGTCGAGGTCACCCTTGTTGTACCACTCCACCAGCTGCTGGTAGGCACCCACCGGGGTGCCGCCGGTGGCCAGACCCAGCACGCAGTCGGGTTTCAGGATGATCTGCGCCGAAAGGATGTTGGCCGCCTTGCGGGACATGTCTGCGTAATCGTTTGCGCGAATGATCTTCATCGGTTCTCCGCTCCTTTGTTTTTACTTCAGCAGCAGCGGCAGAAAGCTGGTGCCGTTTTCCGGTGCCTTGCTGTGGAAATAGTCCGCAGCGGTCGCACCGACATCGCTGAGGGTCTTGCGGATCCCGATATTCTTGGGGGTGGAGTGGGCGCTGTGGATCATCAGCGGCACCATCTCACGGGTGTGGTGCGGGTGTCCGATGGTCGGGTCATTGCCGTGGTCCGCCTGCACGATGAGGATATCGTCCTCGCCCAGGGCGTCGCGGATCTTGCCGATCCATTCGTCCGCCACCCGCAGGCGGTCTGCGTAGGCCGCGACATTCTCCCGGTGGCCGCACAGGTCCGTTTCCTGCACGTTGGTGCAGATGAACGCAGTCTCCTGCTCCTTTACGATCTCCAGGGTGCGCTGCAGCACACTGGCCGTGTCCACCATGGGGATGCTGGTGCCGTAATTGTTCGTGACCACGTCGGCCACCTTGCCCAGCAGGAACACCGGCAGGCCGCTCTTGCCCAAAATCGTCGGGATCTGCACCTCCGGGTCAACGCCGTAGCCCATGTGGATGCAATGGTAGTCGTTGTTGTAAACGCCGCTGGCCGGGGCATTCACGCCGATGTAATCGCCGTGTTCCTCAATGGCATCCAGCAGGTTCTGCAGGTGCACGCCGCGCCCACCGAAGGTGATGACGCGGGGCACGACTGACACGCTGCGCACCAGATGACCGATCTTGAGCTCTTCCTCAAAATCAAGGTCGTCGATGGCCGCCGTGACGTTGAAGGCCTGACCCGGATCGCATTCCACGTTGTCGGCCACGGTGCAGGCCTCGTTGACGATCAGCAGGCGCTTGCCGGATGTTCCGGTGTAATACCGGACCTGGTAACCCGCATCCTCCAGCGTCTTTTTGATGAGCTCGATCTTATTGCAGATCGGCTCGCCGAAGGGCTTTGCCGGGCGGGTGCCCATGATCTCCTGATGGCCGAAGAAGGTGTCCGCACCATCGTGCATCAGCTCGGCACGGCCGAACGTTGCATCCGTCGCAAACGGCAGGCCGGGGAACTCCCGCCCCACGATGTTCGCCAGACCAAGGCTTGCCAGATTGGGCAGCTTCAGGTCCGGCGTGCGCTCAAAGATATGCACGCAGGTGTTGGCACCGCAGTCCGCAGGGCGCACCTGCGGCACATCCGGCATTGCGCCCACACCAAAACCATCCAGAACGATTACAACAAACTTTCCCATTGCGAATTATCCTTTCTGTCATTCCCGGACCGGTTCTCCCAGCGCAGAGTACAGGCCCGCCAGCTCCGGCTTGCCGGAGGACAGCCCTTTGACCACTGCCACCCGGCTCCGGGTCACAAAGAACTGTGTCCGGAACGCCATGACCGCCGCAGCCGAGACCGGACAGTTCTGCTGCAGTTCAAAATGATAGTCGATGCTGGAGTCGTCCGGCGGCAGCACCGGCACGACCTTTGCATTTTCCGGCGTCGTGCCCACCAGGGCGTTCTTCATATGGCCGCGGCGGTAATGCCCGCCGCCGTAGCAGTACGCCTTATCGCCCAGATTGTGGCTGACCTCCGAAACATACAGGTAGCCGGGGCGCTCCTCGGCATCCGGGTGGCCGGCATGATACGGTGTCGTTCCGGTCAGGCCGTGTCCCGGTTCCCCGTGGGTGCCGCCTGCCGCCGCGATCATCGGGATGCTGTGGGTGCAGGTGGCACTGGGCGTATTGAGCATCAGATCCCGGTAGCCGCGGGCGCGCAGCATTTCGGCTGCGGTCTGCACGGTCCGGAGGTTGGGCATGGGCAGGATGTCCTGTGCCGCTTCGTCGTACAAAAAGCAAGGGAAGCTGCACACGCCGCCCACCTCCACATTCGGCATCGCCTCGATCGCACGCACTGCGCTGTCCAGTTCCTGCAATTCAAAGCCGCCGTACTGCCCGGAATACAGCATGTCGCCTTCTCCCAGAACACGGAGCATCAGCTTCTGGTGCAGGCCCAGCTCGGTGCAGACTGCGCTGATCTCGCGGGCTTTTTCCAGCGTGTACACCGTTACGATCACCGGCTTTGCGCGGAGGATCTTTTTCAGGGCCGCCCGGGGGATCTGGACCAGATGCCCTACGTTGCCGAGGGGGATCTGATTTTCCACCATCGTCAGCGCCTCGCGGAAGTCCACGCACACAGCGCCCACATATCCCATGTCGGTCAGCGCACGGGCGATCAGGGGGTTGCGTCCGATCTGCTTGAGCATGAAAAAGTTCTGCACGCCGTTTGCGTCGCCTGCCTGTTTGATGCTGCGGGCATTTTCCAGGATCGTATCGTAATCCAGCAGATAGGTGTCCGGCAGGATCACGCCATTCTGCTGCCATTCAATGCCCAGACGCACCAACGGCTGGTTGCGCTCCATTACGGTCTTTAAAAACACAGGGCATCTCTCCTTTTCCTCTCGTTTTTTCAGCGGTTCAGTTTTCCTCGACCTGCTCCATGCAGCTGCGCAGGATGCGGATGATGGTGTCCGGGCCGCTGCGCATGGGGTTGATGCGGATCATCCGGTGTTCAATGGTCGGGTCCTGCGCACGGAACGTTCCACTGACACGGTAGATCATGGGGGCAAACTCGTATTTGCTCTCGCTGCCCACCGGATGCGGCGCTGCGCCGAACTTCGGGGCAGCGCCCAGAATTTTTTCGGCGATTTCCTGATCAAACTCCACCAGCAGCACCTTGCTCTGCGCGTTTGCCAGGAACGCCTGCCGCACATGGGGGACCTCGCCGGCGTTCAGGCGGCGGACCAGCTCCTCGTTGACCTCGCTCTGGATGGCGAGCGCCACCGGCGCATAGATCAGGCCGCGCAGGGCCTCCATGGCTTCGTGTCCCTGCACCTGACTGCCGCCGGAATACTGCATCTTGTAGATGCGGTCGATCAGCTCCTTGCTGCCGATCACTGCACCGACGCCCTCCGGACCAAGGATCTTGAAGCAGGAGAAGGTGGACAGGTCGGCCCCCGCCTGGCAGCCGATGGCGTCCACTTTCAGGGCGGCGTAGTTGTCATCGGTCACCACCGGGATGCCCGGCAGCGCAGCCTTGATGGCTGCGATCACGGCCTTGTAGTCGTAGCGGTCCTCCGGCTTCTGCCGGGTCAGCTGCACCAGGGCGCCGCGGATCTCGTCCTTGTGCTGCGCGCAGACGGCCCTGAGCTGTTCCAGATCGTTGAAGTCCGCGCGGATGGGTTTCAGCCCCATGGCGTCGATGGTCACCTGCGTCGTCGTATAGATGGGCGAGGTGTGCACCAGAATGGCATCCCCCGGTTTCAGGCAGGCGGTCAGAGCCCAGCGGATCGCACCCGTGCCGGAGCCGCGCACAAGCAGCGCCGCCGGGGCATCAAAGGTGTCGGCAAAGACCTTTTCCACCTTTACCGTGCAGCGGGGCTTGTTCAGCCCTTTCACCACGCCGAGGTCGCCCAGCGAGAGGACTTCCTCTCCCTGAAAATTGCGGGTCACTGCGTCAATGACCTTGAACTGGAGCTGTTTTGCCTGTTCCAGCGAGATAGAATGCAGGGGATAGGTTTTCATTGTCAATTCCTCGAATCCTTGTTATTTCTGTCCTTTGTAGATGCGCAGTGCATTGCGGTACAGCAGGTTCTCCCATGCGCGGTCCGGCACGCCTGCCTCGCTTGCCAGCGGAGCAAAGGTATCCAGCAGGTAGCTGTAGCCCACACCGCCCCGGTCTGCAAAGTTGCTGCGGCGGGTGATGTCCATGCTCATGACGATCTGCGTGTCGTACCCTTCCGCACAAAGGCGGCTGAGCCAGTCTGCACGGGAGACATCGGGCTGGTAGTTGCACTTGCCGATGGTGTCGAACGCAATGTTGACCCCCTGATCCAGCAGGCGCTTCATGTAATCCAGATCGGCCGACAGGTCGATGTGGCTCAGCACCACCCGGCTCAGGTCAACGCCAAAGCTCTTGAAGATCTCCAGCTGCTCCAGGCCGCGCGTGCCCAGCGTTGTGTGGGTGCAGATGGGTGCCCCCGTTTCTGCATGGGCGCGGGATGCCGCACGGAACACCTTGGCCTCCGTCTCGGTGATGTCCTTCGAGGTGCCGATCTCGCCGATGACGGTCGCCCGGACACCGGTGCCTTCAATGCCCTCGGTCAGTTCCTTCACCATGATGTCACACAGCTGCTGTTCGGTCAGCGTATAGCACTCCGGCGGGAGAAAGGGCTCCTTGTAGTAGCCCGTCGCGTGGGTGATCTCCACCCCCGCCTGTGCAGCCATTTTCTGCACATAGGCCACGTTCCGGCCCATCCCGCGGTTGGTCTGGTCGATGATGCCGACCACACCGTGTTCCGCCAGCCGCCGGTATTCCGCCGCGGTCGCGTCAAAATCATCCAGCCTGCAGTCGATGTTCTTCTTCGGGCCGGACAGGTCGATCGTCGTATGCTCGTGCGCATACAGAATCTTTTCAGGCAGTTTCAAAAGGATTCGCCTCCTGTATTGTTTCTTAACCAGAGCCGCCTCCCGGCGCAGGCCGGGAGGCGCTCATTTTATCCGGGGATCAGGCGGCAGGGGTGTACAGAGACAGCAGGAACAGCACGTTTGCGATCAGGCCGACCAGGATCGCGCCCAGAGGACCGACCGCCATGGAGACCAGAGGCTTCTTGCTGCACTTGTTGATGCACCAGAATGCCACGATGATGAACAGACCCGTCGTGGGCATGATTGCCTGAGCAGCCAGGATGCCGCCGATCAGCAGGGCGATGTCGATGACGTAGCTCATAGCGGTACGGATGTTGTCGCCGCAGCGCTTGATGCCGGGGAACTTGTCCAGACCCTTTGCGATGACGTTCAGCAGCAGGATCTCCACGCAGATGCAAGCTGCACCGGCGATCAGGGCGATAAAGGGGTTGGGGATCAGCAGACCGATCACAAAGACGAAGGTCATGCCGGCCGGAGCGTAGACGCCGGTGGTGATGGCGGTGGTGGCAACCAGCGGGATAAAGCCGATGGCACGGGCCAGAGCGGTCAGACCTGCGTTGACGCGGTCACCCTCGGCCAGCAGGCCCAGGCTGATGGGGTCACCGGCCATGATGCTCATGCTGGTGCCTGCTGCGATCAGGCCGCCCATGAGGGCCAGAACCGGCATATACTTGCGGATGCGTGCGACCTTGTCGGCAAAGATCTGGGTCAGCATTTCGTTGGAGTTCTGGTCGTTGCCTTCCTTATCCATGGCAGCGAACACCAGCATGATGATCATACCGGCCAGCAGGGCCATACCGTCCTTGTTCAGGCTGATCGTGTGCTCGGCGTCCAGTGCGATCTTGCCGTAGGTCTCAACGATCTGACGGACCAGCAGGGTCACAACGGCGGTGATGATGCCCTTGGCAGCGCCGAACTGCAGGGCAACCGTCACAGCCGGGAAGATGGCGAAGGCCAGCGTGATACCGGCAGAGACCTGGCCCAGGCTGCCCAGGAAGTTGACCGGCAGCAGGTTGAACAGGTCGATGATCACCTGCAGGCCGAACAGCAGGGCCACGCCATACACAGCGCCGATGACGCCGGAAGCGATCATGCCCTTTTTGGTGTCCGGGCACCAGGTGCCGATGATGTCGGTGGTGAGCAGGATGCAGTGGATCAGGATGATGCTTGCGGCAATGGACGTGGGCAGGCCGTAGCCGATGACCAGACCAAAGCCGATGGCAAAGCTGGTGGCTGCCAGAGCCTTGCGGTCCATGCGCTTTTCCAGATACTCCGGCAGGACCGGGCGCAGGCCGTCGTTGAACACGGCGATGCTCTGGTTTGCCAGGATTGATGCCAACGCACCAACTGCCGCGATGATAACGTAGCGCAGAATGGTTTCCATATGTAATCCTCCTTATTTGACGATCCGGATCAGAAGCCCAGACCCTTGAGAATGATCGGCACGACCTTTTCGATGTGCTGATCCGTAAAGCCGTATGCCTTCTTGCCGGCCTTGACCTGTGCCAGGATCTCGTCCTCGCTCAGCATTTTGCCCGGCATGGACACCGTTGCGCACTGGTTCATGCCCAGCAGGGCAATGGCCATTGCCAGCGCACCGCCGCCGCCCGTCTTGCAGGCGCCGAAGTAGTAATCTGCCTGCCCGGTCTTGACCGCCATTGCCGCCGCAATGTCATCCTTGATCTCCACCGAGGCACGGTCGCCTACAACACCCTTGATGGTGTCATAAACCTTCTGCTTGTCGATCTGGCCGCCTACTACGATTTTCATAAGCTAGCCCTCCTTTCTGATGTGGGTTTTATGCAAATGCTGTCACGATTGTGCCAGCACGACCCCGATGTGCATGGTCAGGAACTTCTGCTCGTCCTCCGGCAGGTCCGGCAGGATCTCCCGCACCAGCGCCTGCGTTGCTTCCAGTGCCTTGGGGAAGGTAGGCTCCTGGCTGGTCTCTTCGTAGACCTCCTCGTCCAGCGGCTCCACCGGCTCTCCGCGGTGGATGCGCCCCAGCGCAGCGCACAGGTGCGTGATCATGGCGGAGGCGTTTTCTTCGGTCAATGTCAGACCGTATTTCTCCTGAAAAAAGCGGATCACGTCCTGTACCTTCCGGCAATCCTCCTCGGACAGCATCCCTGCCTGGTGCAGGATCGTTAATCTCGGTTCAAAATCCATCTCTGACATCTCCCAATGATTTTTTGTTTTGCTTACAGCCAGGTGCCGATCTTGTCGGCCAGCGTCTCAGCCGGAGCTTCGGTTCCAAAAATGTTCCAGACCAGCTCACAGATCTCGCCGCAGCAGCTATAGGGGCTGTAGTACGAGGTGGAGTCCGGCTTGAAGCCGACGTTCTGCTTGTTGGTCAGGAAAATGACGGCGGTCTTGTTGGTCTTGTTCATGACCACATGGGTGCCGGTAAAGCCTGCGTGGCCAAAGGCGTCGTAGTGGCGATCGCCGCGGCCCATGAACGAGGAGCCCCGCTCAAAGCCCAGCCCGCGGGACGGCTTGCCGTTTTGCTCGCTGGTGAACTCGTCGATGACTTCCTTCTTGTAAAGGCGGACGCCCTTGTAGATGCCGCCGTTCAGCATGGCCTGGCACAGCACGGCCAGATCTTCCGCGTCGGAGTACAGGCCCGCGTGACCGGCCACGCCGCCGTTTGCCATCCATGCATTGCCGTCGTTGCACTCGCCCTGCAGGGTGTAGTTGCGCCAGCCGGTGAAGGTGCGGAACGCGTCCAGATCGGCGGTACAGTCGTAGCCAAAGCCCGGGTAGTCGATCTCGTCCACCATGGCATACTCATACGGGTTGCCGAAGGAGGTGGCTGCCACATCCTCGGTGGTAAAGCCGTTGGCCAGCGGCAGATAGGTGGTGCGCTTCAGCCCCAGAGGCTTGTAGATCTCGTTCTTGACGTATTCGTCCATCGAGCGCCCGGTGATCCGCTCCACCAGGAAGCCCAGCATCTGGAAGCCCAGGTCGCTGTACTTTTCCTCGCCGGGGGCGAACATCAGCTCACAGTTGCAGATGTAATCCAGCACCTTGGCCTTGTCCTTCTCGATGTAGAGGAACATCGCCTTCCACTGCGGCAGACCGGAGGTGTGAGTCAGCAGCTGATGCACGGTGACGTTTTCCTTCCCGTTCTTGGCAAACTCCGGAATGTAGCTTGCTACCGTGGCATTCAGGTCGATCTTGCCCTCGCTGTACAGCTTCATGATGGACTGTGTCGTGGCCATGATCTTGGTGCAGGATGCCATGTCGAACATGGTATCCATCTGCATGGGGCGGGGATCGTCCAGCCGCACGCCCATGTCGTTGAGCATTGCGTAGCCGTATGCCTTTTCATACACGATCTTGCCGCCGCGTGCCACCACGATCGTTGCGCCGGGGAAATATCCCTGTCCCATGTAGTTTTCCACAATGTTGTCGATGGCCGTCAGGCGGTCATCGGTCCGGACGGGCATTGCAGACCGGGGGAAGCAGTTCTCCGCCTGCTCCGGGCTGGCACACCCCATAAAGGCAGAGGCAGCTGCCAGTGTGCCAACGGTTTTGCCGGATGCGATCAGGAAGTTGCGCCGAGTGATCTTTTTCATGCGAGATCTCCTTTTCTTTCTGCAAAAAAATCAGACATCCTGTATCGGTTTTCGGAAGAAAATGTTTTATACAATATTTTGTATTTTCATCCCGAAAGAAACATCCGCATGTCCTCCATGCAGATGTGACTTCTGTTTGACCGCACCTTTGCTTAGTAGCGCGGAATGATCTGCTTGCGCATCACCTGCTGCTGGATGTGGTCCACACGCTCCACCGACAGGATCTTGCGCACCAGCTGCGCGGTGATGTTATCACTTTTCCGGCAGGCAAGCACGGCCACGGTATCTTTTTCCTGCTCATCCAGCCGGGGCATCGGATAATAGCTCAGCCCCTCCGGCAGCATATCGGCGCTCCAGACGCCGGCATCAATGACGCCGCTGTGCAGAAACGGCACCAGTTGACTATAGATGATGGGCACATATTGCACCGGCTTATCGGCAAAACAGAACCGGGTCAGCATCTCCTGGTCCACCGAGGAGGCATCCACGCCCACCTTGCAGTTCTGCCAGTCGCCCTTGAAGTCCGGGCGGACAAAGACCCGATGCTGTTCCACATAGCTCTGCGGGCCAAAGGCCGCGATCAGCTGGATGTCCTTGCCCTCCTGCGCATAGTGTTCAAATGCAAGCTGGCTCATGACGCACAGATGAAAGCGCCCTTCTTCCACACAGTTCAGCCGGTAGCCGGAACCGCGCATAAATGCGATCGCACCCGTGACCCCTTTCTGGTTCAGTTCCTCATACAGTCCGCTGGCCAGACCTTCATAGCGCAGGCCATACGGCATAGGCATCACGCAGGTCAGACCCGTATTGCTGCAATACTGCGCCATTGCCACATAGTCGATCTCTGTTGCAATGGTGCCGTTCTGCCCATGGGATTCCAGACGGATCACATGATTCTGTTTCAGGTTGTTCAGCGCGATCTGGATATTTCCCCGTGCCATCTCGCATTGTTCGCTCAGTTCCGTCACCGTGGGGATCCGGTCTCCCGGTTCCAGCCCTGCCAGGATCTGCGCGACCTGCAGCGTTGCCAGACCAGACTTCTGGAGCAGACTTGTGTTCATCATGGTTGCTCTTCCCTTCTCGACCTATCTTTCAATCCGCATCAGGTGGACCGTGGGAAATTCCACAGGAAAGAAGCGTATTTTGGGCGTTCCGCCCCTCCTCACAAGAGACAGATCGCTTGCAAATTTATGATAATACAGAATTTCATATATTACAACATGGAGTCTTGCACAAACTTTTTCCATCGAATTTGTACAACCTGATTTTTCATCCGCCGCGGCTTTCCGGTCCGTCGGCAGCCTCCCCGGCAGGAACACCATGCGCCGCTCGCCCTTGAGGTCACCCCCGCGTATGCGGGGAAAAGGGCTGCTGCAAGTTTTCATCCCGGAACCACTCAGGATCACCCCCGCGTGTGCGGGGAAAAGTACCACAGCCGGGCGTGGAAGGATGCCGTCTCGGGATCACCCCCGCGTGTGCGGGGAAAAGAATGCTTGTTGGGGAGTGCCCCAAACCCCTTTGGGATCACCCCCGCGTATGCGGGGAAAAGACTTAGACGATGCCATTGTGCAGCTAAACAATGGGATCACCCCCGCGTATGCGGGGAAAAGCTTACATACACAGACGATGACGCAGAGTTTGAGGGATCACCCCCGCGTGTGCGGGGAAAAGAGACCGGCACCAGCCAGTCCTATGTAAGACTGGGGATCACCCCCGCGTATGCGGGGAAAAGGGTAAGCAGCTTGTGAAGTAGTCGTGGAACTTGGGATCACCCCCGCGTGTGCGGGGAAAAGGCGTTGTCCACGTTTTCGTCCCGGAAAAACTCGGGATCACCCCCGCGTATGCGGGGAAAAGTGCAAGACCATCGGGCAGGCCTGTGATCTGGGGGGATCACCCCCGCATATGCGGGGAAAAGTTCAACTGCAGCCCTGGCAGCCCACAGCACTGGGGATCACCCCCGCGTATGCGGGGAAAAGCCGGACGGCCCCATACTCCACGATCGAGTCCGTTGCCGCGTGCAGGCCGGTCGTTTCCAGGTCGATCACTGTGTAATCGTTTTTTCCGGGCTTTCGGGCAGTCCGCTGTGCCATTTTTTGTGCCATCTGGTACTTTGCTGCCTTGCTGAACCCCGGTTTCAGGTCCATCGCCTCGGTCTGCGTCTGGGGCAGCGGGCGGCGCATCAGCTTGATGCCGTCAAAATCCACAGCTTCCCAGCTGGTGTTGTGGGTGCGGAACTCCATCCGCTGCTCCCCTGCCGCCGTGTAGACCAGTGTCGCCTGCCCGTTTTTCAGGTTCTGGCAGACACGTTCCCACACTGCATCCCGGACGCGGCTGCTCACATTGCCCACATAAACGCCGGTGTTGATCTCACACAGCCACTTGGACAGGTCGCTGCGCAGGCGGGGCGGGCAGTTGGTCATGGTCAGAACTACGATGGCTCCTCACCCGCTTCCCGGTCAAAGTAATTGATGCCGTTTGACACCGCACCAACCTTATTATCCCAGAGGTAAACCACATCCGGCTCTTCCGTCTGTTCCTCCTCGGTCAGCAGCAGCCAGCGGATGTCGTGGACCATCCGTTCCAGAATATGATGCTCCACCATAGCATCCCGGACACGGCGGCGCACGACGGCAGGCAGGTCCTCCGGGGCCTGCGCCGCCGCCTCAAATGCGATTGGGATGGTCACCTCCGCCTTGTACAGGTCGGCAATGTCGTACACGAAAGAGCACTCATGCCCGACGTGCACGAATCCCAGTCCCGGCGCACACCCCAGCGCCACAATGACCGCATGGGCCAGCCCGTACAGGCAGGCATGCACGGTGGGTCACACGGGTGCCGGGGCCGAGCAGCAGCACCGAAATGCCCGCCGCCGGGATCTGAACGATACCCTTTTCATCCGTTACGGTGATGGCACCGTCCTGACGGCCCAGCGTGCAGTGTTTCAGGTACAAGAAAGGTCATCCGGTCCCGGACCTGCGGCAGCGCCTGCAGATCAGGGCGGATCATGCCCGGCACATCATCCATGGCTGCTTCCTCCGTGCAGGATGGTCATCAGGCCAAGGCCGTAGGCTTTGCCGCGGCCAATGCCCTGACACAGCATCTCCCGGAACGCTTCCGGGTCGGTCACCTGAAGGATGCCCTCATAGGTCACCGCCAGCAATGTGACCGGCCGCTTTCCGTTCTTCCGGAAGTGACAGGTCTGTTTCCGGGTCACCTGAAAAGCGCCCTCCGTCAGGGCAAAGCCGTGCTTCCCGGCCTGCTCCAGCAGCCACTGTTCCTGCTCCGCTTCCAGATAGCAGGGCTTCAGGGCACCCCGCGCCAGCGGGTCCGCCGGGTCTTTCCGGGTGCGAGTCGGATTTGCCGTCAGACGGAACTGCCAGCAGCTGCCCGGGGTCACCCGTTCCAGCAGCGGCTCGTAGCGGCGCGTTTCCGGTGCGGCACCCGTCCCGAACTGCGCACACAGTCCGGTCAGGTCGGGGAGCTCCTCGCTGAGCAGCAGCAGATACAGTTTTCCGTTCAGGCTGTCCAGCCGCCACAGCCTGCGGCGTCGTTCGCCGGAGAACGAGTTTTCCACCGCGCCGTGGAACTTCTGTGGAGAAGTCAGCGCGATCATGGTACTGCGGCGGGTGGGGTCAAGTTCTGCGCGGGACAAATACATTGCATCTCACCTCAATTCTGCAATTCCGCCATGGGGTCGTGCTCCGTCGGTTCCGGCATTTCCGGCCGGTCCAGCCGCCATTCCCGCACCGGACGGAACCCGTACTGCCGGTGCACCGGGCTGAAGGACATCGGCAGATCTTGCCGGGGCACTGCCGCAGGGTCTGCCGGGTCGGCGTCGGCCACGATGCGCAGCTTCCCTGTTTCCGGTTTTCGTCCCTGCATGGGTTCCGTCCGGAGGACGTCCAGCAGGCTCCCCTGCCGGATGCCCAGACAGAGCGGCAGGGTGGGCGGGCAGGAGCGCCGCCCCAGATACAGCGGGTAGACCGGGTGCCGCAGAGCCGCTTCCAGCTCCCGCAGCAGAGCTTCGTCCTCGCTTTCCAGCCCTGCCAGAAAAACGGCGTCCTGCAGATAGTGGCGGTAGGTCACATAGGAGGTGTCCCGGCTTTTGGCGGTGTGAAAATCCACCAGCAGGCTGCCCTCCTGATCCGCCCGCACGGCAAAGCGCAGGCCGTTCAGCCGGGCAAGGCCCTCCGTGTCGTCCCGGCGCAGCCCCAGCGCCGCCGCTAACAGGCCGACCACACCGCTCTTGGTGGGTTCCCGGTCGGTCTTGCGGGTCTCAAACTTGGAGTCCGAACCCCAGGACTGCAGGGGTGCAGCCAGCCGAAGCAATAAGGTCGCCATGGTCACACCTCATTCCCGGACAGCTTCTCCTCTACGGCCTTTTCCAGTACCGCCAGCATGGTGTTCAGCGGCATGGGCTGTGCCAGTTCTTCCAGCCCGGTACCCACCGTAAAGCTCTGCTCCGGTGCCTCTGCAAAGGTATTGTAGAGTTCCTTTGCATACTGTTTCAGCGCCATCTTGGACGGTTCTGCATAGCCTTCTTCGCTCTTGCGCACCGGCTTTTCAAAGGCACCGCAGAGGTTCACCGGCTGGTCCTGCCGCAGGGTGACGTAAACGGCATCCGGCAGGGTGCGGTTGGCAAAGCTGTTCTGCTTGCCGGTGGGCATGGAGCGGATGAACGCCTCACCGAACGCCCGGACCGTCTGTGCCGCCTGCTCTGCGCCCAGCGTGCGCACCAGCTCCAGAACATTGACCGTCGCATAGCGGTACAGGGTGGCGGAATTGTATTCCACCGTGCCCAGATGCCCGGCACCGGCGTTGTCCTCCGGGGCACAGTCGTCCACGGCGGTGAAATAGTCGAACTCGTTCTGCACGGTGTGGGTGGAGATGCTGTGGGCCACCTGTGCGGCAGCGTCATAATTCAGCGAAGGTGCCTTGGCAACCATCCGGCCAAACAGCACCATGTCCACGGTCGGATTTTCATTCAATGCATCCTCATAGGCACTATCGTCCTTGCAGTTTTCTGCAGCCAGTTTTGCCAGCGCCATGGCCTGTGCCTTTCCAATCAACAGCAATGCAGAGGTGTTATCGCTCTTTTCCCCATCCTTTTTATCGCTTTTTTTGAAGGTAATTCCAGCCATTTTCAACGCATCCTGGGACATCTTTTCCAGTTTTTTCCGATCCTGTCCGGGAAGCAGTTCAGCCAGTTCATCCGCTACAAGGTCAATTGCCCTTAACGTGCGCTTGCCAATCTCCACCTCGCCACTCATTTCCTCAGTGAACATCACGCGCATGGCGTGCTTCCACGCCTGCGAGGACACCCGGGCACGGACGGCCCCGCCATAGACAGCGGTCTTGGGGCTGCCGGTGTCGTCGCGGTTGACGCAGCTGGGCGGCACGGTCTGCAGAACATGAAAATCAACATACAGGCGTTTGGTATCCATCTCAATTCTCCTTTTCGTTCTCTTTGGTTTTCTCCGTGGGGCTCGCATAAAGGTCCCGGCCCCACCGCAAACGGACATTCGGCGCACCGTCCACAAACTGGTATTGATACAGATCCTCGGCCAGCTGCGGATAATCCAGCGGGATCCCTTCCCGCCGCAGCAGCTGGATCATCCCGCGCAGGTGGTGCGAGACTTCCGGCATGGAATCCGCCGTTGCCAGCGCGTTGAACCGCCGGAGCACGCTGCTCTCGGTCCAGTCCTGCCCGGGAGCAACAGAACTCACTGCCAGTTGACGCACAGCGCCGCCCAGCGTTCTGCCCGGCTGGTTCATGGAAACACCGGCTTCCCCCTGCTGGTGCAGGGCAAACAGGGTCAACGCCGTATAGACGGCCCATTCCGCCTTTGACGGGCCATTGCTGCCCTGCAGCTGCTCCGGCATGTCGGCCAGCAGAGCGCCCCACAACGCAGGCAGGTCTCCGGGCTGACGCCCCACGCCCCGGCGCAGCTCGGCAAGCTCGGCCCGTCTCTGCGGCTCCGGCAGAACTTGCAGCCGACGCAGCTGCCGGGTCACGCAGGCTTTCACCTCATTGGTTTTCATTCTGTCCCTCCTTCATCCTGTTTCGGGTACAGCTTCCGCAGGTAATATAGAAAGCTGTTATAGGCTTTGGGTGCCGTATACAGGCAGCTCTTATCCTTGTTCTTTGCCTCCGGGATGCGGCGGCCCACAAAGGCGGCAGCTCCCGCTTGCTCCACCATCTGCTTGCCCAATTCTGCCGCAAGCCGGTATGCCTGCTCCTGCCACTCGGCCGCCTTCTCGACCGGTTCATCCGTCTCCGGGTCAATGCCTTGCAGCCACCGCCGGAACGGCTGGTCTACCGCAAAATAGAACTGCGCGCGGGCGGCTTCGGCACCGGTGTCGTTCTTGTCCCCTGCCGCAAGGGCCAGGTTCTGTGCCAGACGACCCACGATCCTTGCAGCCTGCTCACAGTTGTTCACCTCATCGTCAACACAGATCTGCCATGTACGGCCCAATTCATTTAGCAGTTCAAGATTCATCGAAAGCGCATCCGTGTAACAATCTTTCATGGAGGCACTTTGCGCTCCGTATTCCACCCCAACTGCACAAACCTGTAGAATTTCTTTTCTGCTCAGCAATTTCCGGCCCTGCAAATAGGTATTCCACCAGATCACGCCGGGTTTATGGCCGCCCCTATCACTGATAGCGGAAAACTCCCGCCAGAGCTGTTTTCCCATCTCATGTTTCTGCGGATAGTAATACACCAGCCCTGTCTTTTTGTCCTCTTTTTTATTCCAGAGCGTCATCGGTTCTGCAAATGCATTCGTGGAATCAAAGAAGTCTCCTCCCAAGACCGTATAGCCCACAACTTTGTTTTCCTTCCGTTCCAGAAGGATCCGTCGAAACTGCGTCGTCATCAGCTCCGCAAAGTTATCCGGGCATGCCACCTCAGTTCGTTCGCCGCTTCTTGCATCCTCAAGCTCCCAACACGGAACATCCGGTTCCCAGAGCTCTCCGCCATCTTGCAGGAACATCAGGTTCCGCATCAGTGTTTCAAACAGATTGCTGCCTTTTACATAGATCACACCGATCCGGCCGAGCCACCCCGGCCCCATCGACGGCAGCGGCCGGTCTTTTGCCTTTTTCTTAGCCGCCGCATCGTCATAATTGTTTAAAGACACAAGCCATCGTGCAGCCTGCGGGTAGTCCATGCTTTCCTTTCCTGTTCCCGCACAGGCAGAAAACAGGCTGGTTTTATTCTCGCTTTCAAACACTTCTCCGTTCAGCTTTTTCGCTCCGAATGGACTGCCGATCTTCGCTTCCGGCACCTGCCAGAAGGGGCGCTCCGGGTGGAACAGCCAGAAACGGTCCTGCCATTTGTCCAGATAATCCCGGATCGGCTGTTCCGGGAAGTGCCCCAACTGCCACAATTCGCCCCAGCGCTGCAGAGCATCCCGGGGTTCTTCAAACGGTGCCAGTACACCGTTCCCATCCACGCGGGAGAACACCGTGTGCAGCACCGCCAGCAGCAGCCGCAGCATGGCGGCGTCCTGTGTGGGCATCTCGCCCGCAAGGTCCACATACGCGTGTGCATGGAGCAGGGCGTCGGTCAGCGAAACCGTCCGTATGGTACCATCCTGTGTCCGCACCCGGACCCACGGTTCCCGCAGCAGGTTAAACTCCATTGTCTCCATTCCCATCCTCCTTCTGATAGGTCAGGCCGTTCTCACGGTCGTAGTGCAGCACCTGCCCGGCAAGGTGTGCCGTGCGGCGCTCGTCCAGCAGCAGGACCAGTTCCCCGCGCAGCAGCGGGGAGAGCTGCCATGCCGCAAAATGCTTCCGGGTCTCGGCTTCCAGCGCGTCAATGGTTTGCTGCACGCTCCATCGCTTGCTGAAATACCCCGGCAGACGCAGTCTCTGCCGCGCGATCCGCAAGGCTTCTTCCGGCTGCGGGGGCTGGTCCACCGCTACACAGGGCCCGGCTGCTTCTCCCTCTCCGGGCAGGAAGCGGACATTGCCGCTGCTGTCCTGCATCATGACCAGCACCTCAATGGACGGGTCGCCGTCGCGCACAGCGGCACGGGCACCGGCGTCGCTGGTCGCCCCGACCTCATTCATCCAGTCGTCCAGCGCATCACCGCATGCTCTCGGCGACGAAATGGCAAAGGCCTTGGCGCTGCGCTGCTTCTTGGCCTGTTCCAGCTCATATGTTCCCCGTGCCGCTGTGCTCTGCGGGTCTGCGGGCAGGCAGTCCGGCTCCCAGCCGTAGGTGTCCTGTACCAGCCGGGCGATATCCGCAGGCAGCTGCAGTTCCTTCGGCAGCAGCTTCCGGGTACGTCCGAGCAGCCATTCGCCATAGATGGCTGCACTGCCCTCGTCAAATTCCTCGGTCCCGGTGTCCAGCACTGCACAGCGGGCTTCCTGCACCGGCTGCGGACGCGCCCGGCCCGGATGCCGGTGCAGCCGTCCGATGCGCTGCAGCAGCAGGTCCATCGGGCACAGTTCCGTAATCATGTAATCGAAATCAATATCCAGTGACTGCTCGAGCACCTGCGTACCCACCACGATCAGCCGGTCGCGCTGCGCCGGGGTCGAGCGCTTGCCGATGCGCTCCATCAGGCGTTGTTCCTTTTCGGCGCGGTCAGGCATCAGGAACTGTGCATGGAACACAAGCACTTCAAATTCTGGCAGCTCTTCTCGCAGGCGGGCCGCAAGGTCCTGCGCTTTCCGCACCGTGTTGACGATCACGCCTGCACAGCCACCCTCCCGCAGCGCGTTCTGCAGCATTTCCGGCAGATGTTCCTCCGTCAGGGATTCCATCGTCACCCGGCGCGGCGGTGTGTGCAGCGGAATGCCGGTTTGCTGCACCTGTTTTTCATCGGTCCAGGTCAGCAGCGGGTAGCCGCGGCAGGTTTTCCAGGGTGCATCCGGCAGCGTTTTCCGGTTGAGATATGCGGTCACAAGTTCGGTGCGCCGCTTGGCGGGCAGTGTGGCAGAAAGCAGGATCACCGGCACCCGGTACTCTCCCAGCCAGTTCAGTGCCCGGTCTAGATAACAATTCATGTAGGCGTCGTAAGCATGACACTCATCGATTACCACCACCTTGCCCGCCAGGCCGAGATGCCGCAGCATCACATGCTTCTGCTGCAAGGCCGCCATCAGCAGCTGATCCACCGTGCCAATGACAAAGTTGGCCAGAAGCGCCTGTTTGCTGCCCTGAAACCACTGGTGCACCATCACCCGTTCCTCCGGGTCGTCGGCGTCATCCTCCACCGGCACCGGCTCCTGCTGCAATTTCAAATAGTCTGTATTCAGCTGCGCCATGCCGTGCGCCAGCCGGATGGAGTGTTCCAGCCCGTCCGACTGTTTCTGCGCCCAGTCCAGCAGCCGCCCAAAAATGCCGTTGGCGGTGGCCTGGGTCGGCAGACCAAAGAAGATGCCGCCCTCCCCGCAGCGCTGTGCCAGAACCTCCGCCGCTGCCAGCGCAGCCTCGGTTTTGCCCACGCCCATCTGGGCTTCCAGAATAAAAATGCCCGGTTCCTGTGCGTTGTTCACAGCCTCCAGCATAGCCTGCTGCACTTCGTTCGGAAGAAAGCCGAACCGCTCCCGGAACTCCACCGGGTCCGCCGCGGCCTCCTGCACTTCCCAGGGAAGGGTCGGTGCGAATTTCTGCCATGCCCGTTCCACGCGGGCCGGATAAAGGCTCTCGTCGCCCAGTTCCTCTACCGGGATCAGCGGGAAATACCGGGGATTGCTGGCGATCCAGTCCGCCATGATGAGCAGGCCGGTCAGAAGGAGTTCCGTCGGGACCGACAGCTCTGGCAGCTCTTTCACGTCAGAAAAGCCGCTTTCCTGCAGGGCGTGATCGAACAGTTCCTGCCAGCAGCTCCACCAGAATGTTTTCCGTCCTTTGGACCAGTAGTTCGTTTCGTACACTCCATCCTCCAGCTGGTCCAGAACATTATTTGCCTCCTGCGGCTTGCCGTGGTGTGCCCCCACGACCGAGGCCAACCCTTCCGGGCAGCCCAGCTCCCGCAGGATCGCCTCCCCGGCCAGCGCATGGTGGGAAAATTTCTTTTCCCGCTCGTTCCAGCGGAGCTCGGTATCCTCCTCCAACCGCTGTTTTGCCTCCGGCAGCAGGCTCATGATCGGGCCGGCAAAGGCCAGCGTGATTTTCCCGATATCGTGGACCCACCCCAGAAAAACGACAGTCCGGGTCAGCAGTTCCTCGTCCAGGTCCAGATTCCGCCGCACACTTTCCGGCAGCCACTGCCGCACCAGAAACCGCATAATGCCTGCTGTGTCCCGCAGATGCATCCAGAGCGGCAGCCACAAACTGCTGTTATCCGGGTCTGTTTTGCCTGCAAAACGCCGTACCTTGCAGGATCGTTCCGGTCGTTTCATCGTTCCACCTCCAAAGCATCGTTTCCATTGGCAGCCGGTGATTTTCTGATAAGCAAAGAATAACAGACATGCCATCCCATAAACAGGACTTTCACGTTTTTCAGCGATTTTTACTCTGTTTTTCTTCTGTTACCCCCGCAAATGCGGGGAAAATCCCTCATTGTGCTAAATCATTGGAGCAATCCCGCAAATGCAGGAAGCGGGTTACTATGCTATATCATGTTCTCTTTTTATCCGCATCGTCATTATAGCAACTATTTCAGTCATTTTCAACATTTTATTGTATTTTTTGGATATTACGAGGCATGTTTTTATTGAGCCGCTCCATTGGCCGGGTCGCGGCAGTTTTCTTCCGACGCAAAAATCCCACCGACTTCCTGCTGCGGAAATCAATGGGATTTTATCAGCATCTCTTCAGTTGAAGGCACCATTCTGGGCGGCATACACCGCAATGGTGCTCAGCAGGTCCAGTTCCGCTTTCTGGTAGGTCGTGCGGCCGATGTGCAGCTGTTCCAGCACGTCGGCCTCCTTGCGGTGCTGCAGATAGCGCAGCTGCAGCAGATCGGCCCGGATGGGATCCGCTTCCTTGTAATAGGCCATGCTGTCCTCAATGGCCTTTTCCCACCGGCGGTTCACCGGCGACCGCGCCCACTGCCGCCGGCCATAGGCCAGCAGGGCGCTGCGGGTGGCATCACGCTGTTGTTTTGTCATTTCGGCTTTCTCCTTTCTGCAGTGGCCAGGCTGCGCTCATAGCGGTTCTGGGTGTCAAAAAAGCAGGCATCCCGCTCCGACATCGTCATTCCTAGCATCGCCGACAGATTTTCGGCTTCGTTCAGTTTGAACTGGGTCTGCCCCTGCAGTTTGCTGTGCAGCGCGCTCTCGCTGATGTTCAGCGCGCGGGCCACATGCCGCAGCTTGTAGCCGCTGTCGCGGATGTATTCTTCGATCAGTCTGGTATTGGCCATGTTCTCCGCTCCTTTTTTGTCGGTTTCACGTTGTTCAACAATCTTTGGTTGTAGTATAGCCGTAAGTTGATTATCTGTCAACCGATTTTCAAAAATCGCGCGAAAAAAGTTGATTTTCGCCCACTTTTCTGGTATACTGCCTCCAGAAGCACCCATTTCACCGCACAACCATTCGTTTTTGAACGGAGGCGTCTATGTCCGAACTTTCCACCCGCGTCCGGCTGCGGCGCGAAGAACTGAGCCTCTCGCAGGAGCAGCTGGCCCAGCGCATGGGATACCGCTCCAAATCCTCCATCACCAAGCTGGAAAAAGGGGTCAACGACATCCCGCAGGCAAAGCTGGAAGAGCTGGCCGCGGCACTGGAGACCACCCCGGCCTATCTGCTGGGGCTGGACGTGCCTTGCCCGCCGCCGGGCTTTGAGCCGCTGCCCGCCATGGCCATGGTGCCGCTGGTGGGCTCCATCGCCTGCGGCACCCCCATCACCGCCGAGCAGAACATCGAGCAGTACATCGGCGTTCCGGCGGCGTGGCACGCTGACTTTGCGCTGACCTGCCACGGCGACAGCATGGCTCCCACCATCTGCGACGGCGACATCGTCTGCATCCGCTGCCAGCCGGAGGTGGAGCAGGGCGAGATCGCCGCGGTGCGCATCGGCGAGGAAGCCACCCTCAAACATTTTCACCGGCAGGGCGACACTGTGATGCTGCTGGCCGACAACACCGCCGTCTGCCCGCCCATGGTCTACACCGGTCCCCAGCTGAACGAGATCCGCATCGAGGGCCGGGCCGTGGGCTTCTGCCGCGGTTTATAACCTATCATAAGGAGGGTCTGCCATGTTCTTTTCCAAAAAGAAACCGTCTGCCGCCTACGACCCGGCCGTGCAGCGGCCCGCTTTGCGGTGCAGCATCTGCACCGGGGAGCAGGTAGCCGGTTTTGTGCACCCGGACGGCCATTTTGAGGACGTCCAGCTCATCCGCACCCCGCAGGAACTGGCGGCCTTCCGCACCCGGTACGGCATCCCGCCGGAGACCGTCATCGAAAAAATCTACTGAACAAGGAGCGTCCTATGCCCACAGCACCCGAAGAGATGACCCTGAAGGTCATTGCCCACATCCACACTGCCTTTCCCACCAAGTTCGGCATCCCGCGGCAGAGCGGGCTGGTGGACAGCCTGCGGGGCGAGGTGATCTTTACCCCGGAATACCGCAGCGCCGACGCCGTGCGCGGGCTGGAGGATTTCAGCCACATCTGGCTGGTGTGGCAGTTCTCCGGCGCGGTGCGGGACAGCTGGTCCCCCACCGTCCGGCCGCCGCGTCTGGGCGGCAATACCCGCATGGGCGTGTTCGCCACCCGGTCCCCCTTCCGGCCCAACCCCTTGGGCCTTTCCAGCGTGAAGCTGGAAGGCATCGAGATGCGCCCGGAGGTGGGCCCCGTCCTGCTGGTGCGCGGGGCTGACCTGATGGACGGCACCCCCATCTATGACATCAAGCCCTATATCCCCTACGCCGACTGTCACCCGGACGCTGCCGAGGGCTTTACCGGCCAGACCCGGCGCCACCTGTTGGAGGTGTCCTGTCCGGAAGAACTCTGGGCCGCCGTGCCGCAGGCCGACCGCGACGCCCTGCGCGGGGTACTGGCCAACGACCCCCGCCCCTCCTACCAGCACGACCCTGCGCGGGTCTACGGCATGGAGTTCGGCGGGCTGGAAGTGCACTTTACTGTAGACGATCCCGTGCTGACCGTGCGGGACATCACCCGCCGCTGAGGAGCCTGCTATGGAACTGCGCAACATCAACACCTTTTTGCACATTGCCGAGCTGCACAGCTTTTCGCGCACAGCGCGGCAGCTGGGCTACTCCCAGTCGGCGGTGTCCTCCCAGATCGCCCAGCTGGAAGCGGAACTGGGTGCCCCCCTGTTCGACCGGGTTGGCAAGACCGTGCGCCTGACCGGTGCCGGTGAGACCTTTCTGGGCTACGCCCGCACTCTGCTGGCCACCGTGGAGCAGGCGCAGGCCGCCCTGCAGCTGCCCCAGCAGATCAGCGGGCGGCTGCGCATCGCGCTGGCCGACTCGGTGTGCAGCACCTTTCTGCCCGACCTGCTCCAGCGGTACCACGCGCAGTTCCCGCAGGTGGAACTGGTGCTCTGCACCGCCACTGACGACGGCATGCTGCAGATGCTGACCACCAATCAGGTAGACCTGGCCTATACGCTGGACCATCCCCTGCTGCAGCCTACGCTGGTGCGAGCCGTGGACGTACCGGAGCCGGTGTGCTTCATCGCGCCCGCCGGGCATCCGCTGGCCGCCCGGGACACCGTGTCGTTGGAAGAGCTGGTGCAGCAGGAATTCCTGCTCACCGAGCGGGGCATGAGCTACCGCGATGCACTGGACCAGTGTCTGGCCGCCCACGGCCTGCAATTGCAGCCCTATCTGGAACTGGGCAGCGCCGCGCTGCTGTGCCAGATGGTGGAGCGGGGCATGGGCCTTTCCTTTTTGCCGGAATACATCGTGCGTGCCGCACTGGCCGCCGGGATGCTGGCCCGGCTGAACGTGCCGGACTGCCGGGTGGAGATGCACCGGCAGCTGTTCTACCACCGGGACAAATGGCTGACCCCCCAGATGAAGGGATTCATTGCACTGGTGCGGGAAGGTACCGCCCAGCCTGCCGCCCCCACACAAGCCTGAGAAGAGCTTCTCTATGCGCAAACCCAGGATCATCTTTTTTGACATCGACGGCACCGAACCGGACCTGGACGACTACTTTGCCGTGGCCAAGTCCACCGTGCCGGTGTCGCCCGATTTTGACGCCATGGCCTTTGGCGATGGCAACAGCCTCATCTGAGCGTCCATCAACGCAAAAACACCCGCCGGGTGGCTTCTGCAGCAGCAGAAGGCCCGGCGGGTGTTGTCGTTTCAGTTTTCTAAAGTCAGCAGGAGCTGCCGCCGCACAGGTCGGTCACCTTCTGCACTGCAGCGGTCACCAGATCACCGATGGGCTGTTCCGGCACGCCGACGATGTAGTTGTCGCAATGGTTCACCGGGATCAGCACCCGCTTGGCCCCGCTCTGGCACACCGCAGCGGCCATGGCGGGGGTGATCTCTCCCAGCAGGGCGTCCGCGATCACGATGCCGATAGGCCCCACAATGACGTCCGCGTGGCGGCAGTTGACCACCACCGCGTTCTCGCCGGTGGCGGTGCGCACTGCGCCTGCCTTGCGCATGGCACTGGTGGCCAGGCTGTTGGTGCCCACCGCTGTGAGCTGGGCCTGCGGGCACTGGGCGCTCAGGGCCGCTACCAGCTGCCTGCCCAGGCCGCCGCCCTGCCCGTCAATGACCAGGATCTTCATTGGCTTTTCCTCAGAAGTCGATCTCTTCCAGACGCAGCAGCGCCAAGATGTAGATCTTCACGGCCTCCAGCAGCTTGTCGATGGGAGCCGCCTCGTTGGCACCGTGCATCGGGCCGCCGAACTCCGGCAGGGGCAGATCCACATGCTCGGGGCCAAAGCTGACCGCGTAGGGGAAATGGCGGGCGTAGGTGCCGCCGCCCATGGTAAAGGGCTTGGCGTCCTCGCCGGTCACCTCGTTGTAGGTGTTGATGCAGGCCTGAATGGCGGGGCTGTCGGCCTCAATGTAGAAGGGCTCGGCAGCGTCCACATCCTGCAGCTGTGCACCGCTGCCCAGAGCTGCGGTGACCTGTGCGGCGAGCTTGTCGCCGTCGGTGCAGGTGGGGAAGCGGCTGTCGATGGTCTGCACCAGACGGCCCTCCTCCATATAAATGCGGCCGCCGATGATGGTCAGCGGGCCGAAGGGGCCGTCGGCGCAGTCGATGCCAAGGCCGGTACCGGCGGTGGAAGCGTGCAGCTTGCGCAGGGCTTCCAGATAGGCGCGCTCGGCGTCGTTGCACAGGCCATTGTCCAGCAGGTAGTTCACCACCAGACCAATGGCATTCACGGTGCCTTCCGGCATGGCGGCATGGCCGGCCTTGCCCCAGCCGCGCACCCGCACGCAGCCTTCCCCGGCGGGCTCCAGCGTGATGTTGGGGGCGTTCTTCAGTTTGGTGATGTCGGTGTGCAGCAGAGCGCTGGCACGGTCCGGCACGGCATTGTTGGCCACACCGCCCTCAAAATCACAGATCACGCCGTTGCACACCGGGCTAACGATCTTGCCGCCGAAGTGGCCCTTCTCGCCGTTGCACACCGGGAACTCGGCATCCGGGGTAAAGCAGAACACCGGGGCCGGGTAATTCTTCAGGTAGTACTCCACGTCCTGCATGTGGGTCTCTTCGTTGTCACCGATGAGGGCACGGATGGGGTAGCGCAGCTCATAGCCCTGCTCCTTGAGGAACTTGAGGGCGTACAGGGCAACCACCATAGGGCCCTTGTCGTCCGAGACGCCGCGGCCCAGCAGCCAGCCGTCCTGGATGCGCATCTTGAAGGGGTCGGCCGTCCAGCCGTTGCCCACCGGCACCACATCCACATGGCAGATGGTGGCCAGATACTTTTCCGGATCGGCACCGGCCAGCTCTGCGTAGCCCATGTAGTTCTCGCAGTTGCGGGTGGCAAGGCCCATGCCGGCTGCCAGCTCCAGCGTCTTGTCCAGTGCGGCACGGGGGCCCTTGCCGAAGGGTGCGCCCTCTTCCGGGGTGCCCTCCACGCTGTCGATGGCCACCAGCGCGGCAATGTCCTGCAGCAGCTGCTCCTTGTTTTCCGCGATGTACGCGTCGATCTTCTGATTCAGTCCCTGATCCATGATCATCGTTTCCTTTCCGGGCGGGCTGCTACACGCAGACCGCTGTATTCAAACACATCCTGTCTATTCTAGCACACTCGAGGCAGAAATGCTATGGGTAATTTCCACGACAAAGCGGCGGCAGGTTTGGGCCATCAGCCCACGGCAAACAGACCGCTCAACGCACCCAACAGGCCCGCACTGGCCAGACCCATAATGATCCCGGCCAGCAATACGCCGCCCATGCAGGCCACCAGCACATCCTTGAACTTCATGTCCAGGATGGACCCCGCCAGGGTGCCGGTCCAGGCACCGGTGCCCGGCAGCGGGATGCCCACGAACAGCAGCAGCGCCAGGGTCAGGCCGCGGCCCGCCTTGGCCTCCAGTGCACGGCCGCCCTTTTCGCCCTTGTTGATGCAAAAGCGACAGATGGGCCCGATGAGGGGCTTATGGTAGCCCCAGATCAAAAACTTCCGGGCAAACAGGTAGATAAAGGGCACCGGGATCATGTTGCCCAGCACGCACAAAAAGTAGGTGGGCAGTGCCGGAAGCCCCAGACCCAGCCCAATGGGAATGGCTCCGCGCAGCTCCACGATGGGCACCATGGAGATGAAAAACACCAGCAGATAATTCTTGAGCATAGCTTCTCCTTTACAGGTCAATGTCCAGCTCCACCGGGCAGTGGTCCGAGCCGAACACCTCGTTGTGGATCTCGGCGGCGCGGATCTTATCTGCGATGCGCTGCGAGACGATAAAGTAGTCGATGCGCCAGCCTGCATTCTTTTCGCGGGCATGGAAACGGTAGCTCCACCAGCTGTACTTCACCTCATCCGGGTGCACCACCCGGAAGCTGTCGGCAAACCCGGCCGCCAGCAGCTCGGTCATCTTGGCCCGCTCCTGGTCGGTAAAGCCTGCGCTCATCCGGTTGGTCTTTGCGTTCTTGATGTCCATTTCGGTGTGGGCCACGTTCAGGTCGCCGCACAGGATCACCGGCTTTTTTGCGTCCAGCCCCAGCAGGTAGGCGCGGAAGGCGTCCTCCCAGGTCATGCGGTAGTCCAGCCGCTTCAGCCCGTCCTGGCTGTTGGGGGTGTAGCAGTTCACCAGATAAAAGCCCGGGTATTCCAGCGTGAGCACCCGGCCTTCGTGGTCATGCTCCTCCAGCCCGATGCCGGTGGTCACGGCCAGCGGCACCTGCCTGCACCAGCAGGCCGTGCCGGAGTAGCCCTTTTTCTCGGCCGAGTATGTATATTCTGTGTAGCCCTCCGGGGCAAAATCCGCCTGACCGGGCTGCATCTTGGTCTCCTGTACCGAGAAAATATCGGCGTCCAGCGCGGCAAAGCTGTCGGCAAAGCCGTGGGTCAGGCAGGCCCGCAGGCCGTTCACATTCCAGCTGATGAGTTTCATGCAAAGGGTCCTCCCTTTTTGTTTTATGCGTGATACTTGGTTTTCCATACCCCGCTGCGGAAGCGGGTCACAAAGCAGGTCACACGGCAGAGCCAGTCGATGACCATGGCGATCCACACGCCCACGGCCCCCCAGCCCATGCGCACGCACAGCAGGTAGCTGAAGCCCAGCCGCCACACGGCCATGCTGAGGATGGACACGATCATGGTAAATTTCACGTCGTTGGCGGCGCGCAGGGCGTTGGGCAGCACGAAGGACAGCGGCCAGAAAAAGATGGCGCAGCCCGCATGGATGGTCACAAGCTGGATGGCCAGCTCCATGGTGGCACCGGACAGCTCATAGACGCCCACCAGCGGCCGCAAAAACAGCAGAATGGCCCCGTTGAACAGGCCCATGGTCAGGTAAGCCCACAAAGTGAGCTTGCGGGTGTAGTGCACGGCCTGCTCGTAGTCCCGCGCACCGACGCACTGGCCCACCACGGTGATCATGGCAAGGCTCAGGGCTTTGCCGGGGATGACGCCCATGCCGTCCAGATTGTTGGCCACCGCGTTGGCAGCGATCTGCACCGTACCGAACGTGGAGATCATGCTCACCACCAGGATGCGTCCGGCCTCGAACAGGCTGTTCTCAAAGGCGGACGGGATGCCGATGCCCAGGATGCGCCGGGTCATGCCGACGTCCAGCTGCACGGTCCTGGGCACCTGCAGCGCGTGGCCCTTCTGGTAGCACTTGCCCAGAATGAGCACGGCCGCCACCACACGGGACACCACACTGGGCCATGCCACGCCATCCACGCCCATTTTCAGGCCAAAGATGCACACCGCGTTGCCCACGATGTTGATGATGTTCATCAGCACGCTGATCTGCATCGAGATCCGGGAGTTGCCCATGCTGCGGAACAGTGCCGCGCCCGCGTTGTACAGCGCCAGGAACGGGTAGCTGACCGCAATGATCTTGAGGTACAACGTACCGGCATCCAGCACATCGGCGTCAATGGAGCCGTAGAACAGCCGGATCATGGGCCGCGCCAGCACAAAGCACAGCACCCCCACGCCCAGGCCCAGGATGCCGCTGAGCAGGATCAGCTGCCCGGCACTCTTGTTGGCGCTCTTCTGCTCCCTTGCGCCCAGGAACTGGCTCACCACCACGGCACCGCCGGTGGCCAGTGCCGAAAACAGCACGATGATCAGGTTGTTGATCATGTCCACCAGACTGACGCCGGAAATGGCGGCCTCGCCGCAGCGGGACACCATCATGGTATCGGCCATGCCCACCGTCACGGCCAGGAACTGCTCCACCAGCAGCGGCCAGGTGAGCTTCAACAACTGTGATTGGGTAAACAGCGGTTTCCGTCCGCCGAACAGCGGTGCTTTTTCCCCGCTGCGTGCCATTTGCTGCATCATTGAAATTGAACTCCTCTCCTGCACGAGCCGCATTGCCCGCGCTCTTCCTGCGCGGTGCGCAGGCCCCTCGATTTTACATACGCATTCATCTTAACACACCCGCCCCATGTTGTAAAGAATCGTCTTTGCACGCCCGGCGGGGCTGTCTGCCGCCCATTTTGGGCTTGTTCGTCAGTTTGCCGGGAACTTTCCATCAAATTTGTGCGTTCCTACAAAAATGCGATTTCCCGTGTGTTTTGTTCAAAAAATTTAAAAATCCTCTTGTAATTTTCCGGCAAACGTGGTATGTTGTATCCAACAAAGGCATTTCGTTGGATACAAATGTACACATCTTCTACCATCCGGCCTTTGTCCCCTGATTTCTGCTATTTTCTTCATTTACCTTCTTATCATTTACCCTGCCTGCCCCGCAAGGGGCAAGAAAAGCGATGACCCAACCTGCACGGGTCACCGCTTTTTCTTTTTTATCGGATCCTATTGTGCAGCGTCAGCCTTTTGTCTGCGCGGCAAATGCCTGCCGGACGTCACCGGAAAAATAGAGGGTGCCCAGCGCGCACACCGGCCCGGTGCCGCCAAGCTCCATGGCCCGGGCCACACCGGCTTCGATGCTGCCTGCGGCCTCCGCCGGGCAGCCATAGGCCCGGATGTGCTCCGCCAGCGTTTCTGCCGGCATGGCACGGGGCGTGTGGGCCGCCACGGTCACGAACTGCTTTGCCAGCGGGGCCAGCAGCTGCAGCATCTCGTCCACATCCTTGTCGGCCATGATGCTGACCAGGAACACGAACTTCTCGCCGGGGAAGCGGTCCTTCAGGCTCTGCACCGTGGCCCGCATGCCGTGGGCGTTATGGCTGCCGTCCAGCAGGAAGGCCGGGGCATGCCGCAGCAGCTCAAAGCGGCCCGGCCACTGCACGGTCTCCAATCCGGTGCGGATGGCGCTTTCCGGCACGTTCCAGCCTTTGGCCCGCAGCACCCGCAGGGTGGTGATGGCCACCGCCGCGTTGCGGGGCTGGTAGCTGCCGATGAGGGGCAGGTGCACCCCGTCCAGCCCGTCAAAATCAAAGGTGACTGCGTCCAGATCTCCACCGTCGATCTGCAGGTTGTGGAAATCTACTTCGGTCAGGGGCGCGTTCTGCTCTGCAGCCACCCGCCGGATGACCGCATCGGCCTCCGGGACCCCGCCGTAGCTCACCACCGGGCAGCCCGGCTTGATGATGCCCGCCTTGGCGGCGGCAATATCGGCCAGCGTGGGGCCAAGCTCCCTGACGTGGTCCATACCCAGCGCGGTGATCACGGCGCACTCCGGCTTCTCGATGACGTTGGTGGAATCCAGCGTGCCGCCCAAGCCCACTTCCAGCACCACGATGTCGCACTGTTTGCGGGCAAAATACAGCATCCCCAGCGCGGTGATGATCTCGAACTCGGTGGGCACATCGGCCATGGCATCGGCGGCAGGCTGTACCTGCTCCACCAGCCGCACCAGTTCCTCGTCCGGGATCTGCTGCCCATCCACCTGAATGCGCTCGTTGAAGCGGTTGATGAAGGGCGAGGTGAACAGGCCCACCCGGTAACCGGCGGCCTGCAGGCAGGAAGCCAGCATGGCCGCCGTGCTGCCCTTGCCGTTGGTGCCCGCCACATGGACGAACCGGAGCTGTTTGTGCGGGTCTCCCAGAGTGGCCAGCAGGGTGCGGGTGCGGCTCAGGCCGGGTTTGTGCCCGGCCCACTGCACCGCGTGGATGTATTCCATTGCCTGTTCGTAGTTCATAGATACTGCCTCTTTATGATTTTGAATGCCCTCCGCTGTGCTCTGGGCATATTGAGCGGAAATATTATTTTTAAATTTGCAACTCCGGAAAATCTGCGGATTTTCCGGAGTTGCTTTTTCACAGGTGGGGTCGCAGCGGGCAACAGCATTTCCCGTACCGACCCCTTTTCGTGAACAGGTCAATGGGAAACGACCGCAGTCGTTTCCCATTGACAAAAAGAAAATTCATTCCTCTGGCTATGGCGCAGCGCACGCGGAGCCATTTTCAATCGTTCTCGTTTTATTTCTTTGCCAGCTTCATCAGGCTGCGGTTCTCCAGCAGGATGCGCAGCAGGACGATGTTCACCGCGCTCAGCACCAGCGCATTGGGGATGCGGGCCAGCAGCACGCTCCATGCGTAGCCATAGAAGATGCGCAGCGCCAGCGAGTTGATCACCATGGAGCCCACAAAGTGGCCCAGCAGCACGCTGATGCTCAGCCGCAGGCCGGTGCGGTAGTTCGGCAGCTTCTGCCAGGCATAGCCCGCCACCAGACCAATGGCCCCGGCACCCAGCGTGATGAGCGGGTTGATGGCATAACCGGCCAGTACGCCGCCGACTATGTCGGCCACCGCACCCACGGCAAAGCCTGCCCCGGGCCCGAACAGCAGGGCCGCCAGCAGCACCGGCAGGCTGCCCAGGTTGAACCGGACAAAGCCGGTGGAGATGCTCAGCACCCGGCTGAACACGATGCTCATGGCCACCAGCAGTGCCAGCATGACCAGTGTGCGGACGGAAGTTCTGGATGTATTGTTCATATCAATTGTCCTCCCCTTTCGGCTGAAAGGAACCAGCAGGGCAGACGCAAAACGCCCTCCCTGCGCGACAAACCGCACAAAGGAGGGCGTGAATCCAACAAATTTCACTTCCGGGCAAGGCGGCAGACCGTCTCGCCTGCACCCAAGTCCATGCAGCAGCGGGATGCAGATCCTGTACCGCGGGTACACCTTCGTCCACAACACAACTCCCCGTTGATGCGGCACTTAACGCACAGGATCTTACTCTGTTGATGGTTTTATTATAGCCCTTTTTCCCCGCCCCCGCAACCGCAGAAACCGACAGCTTTGCCAAGGCAGCGTTCTTATTTTTGTCTATGCTGCACAGTAGTATAGCTTTCTTCGCCTGCACACCCCTTTTCTTTTGGGGCAGAACGTGGTAAGATGGGCACAAGAGATATACAAGGGAGCCCCGCTCCCGGAAAGGAACTCATTCCCATGAAATTCAGCGAAATGACTTATACCCGCCCGGACATCGACGCCCTGCTGGCCGATTGCAAAGCTCTGGCCGCCAAGGCCGCAGCTGCCCCGGACGGCGACGCACTGGTGGCCGTGTACTATGAGCAGAGCCGCGCTTTTGCCGACTACACCACCGCCTCCCAGCTGGCCAATATCCACTACACCTGCGACACCCGCGACGCTTCTTGGAAGGCCGAACAGGATTTCTTTGACGCCAACGGCCCCGCCGTGGCCAATGCCCAGGTAGAGATCAGCCGGGCCTTCCTGTCGAACCCCCATGTGGACGCCCTGACGGAGCATTTCGGCACCACCTGTGTGGCCGGCATGAAGAATGCCGTGCTGGGCATGGACGACCGCACCGTGGACCTGCAGAAGGAGTTCAACGCACTGGTCAGCCAGTACCAGCAGATCTACGGCGGTGCCCTGGTGGAGCTGGACGGCAAGCAGCTCACCATTCCCCAGCTGGGCCCCTACAAAGAGGATCTGGACCCTGCCGTGCGCCGTGCCGCTTATGAGGCCGAGGCTGGGTATTTCGACGCCCACCGCGCCGAGCTGGATGAGCTGTACGGCAAGATCGTGCAGAACCTGAACCAGCAGGCCCATGTGCTGGGCTACAAGGACTACAGCGAGCTGTCCTATGTGCGGATGAACCGCATCGGCTACGGTGCCAAGGAGATCAAGGCCTTCCGCGATCAGGTGGCCAACGACGTGGTGCCCCTGCTGCAGAAGGTGATGGCCATGCGCGCCAAGCGCACCGGCATCGCACACCCCACCTTCACCGACCTGCCCATCATCTTCAAGGATGGCAACCCCAAGCCCATCCCCGGCTATCAGGCCCGCATGGATGCCGCCCGCACCATGTACCACGAGCTGAGCCCGGAGACGGCAGAGTTCATCGACTTCATGCAGGACAACGAACTGTTCGACGTGGAGAGCCGCCCCGGCAAGATGTCCGGCGGCTATATGACCAGCCTGCCCAGCTACAAGGCCCCCTTCATCTTCGCCAACTGGAACAACACCTCCGGCGACGTGGACGTGCTGACCCACGAGTGCGGCCACGCCTTCGAGGGCTATGTGGCCGAGCGCGACCCCAATGTGCCCGCCGACCTGGAATGCCCCGGCATGGAGAGCGCCGAGATCCACTCCATGGCCATGGAATTCCTCACCGCTCCCTGGCACCACCTGCTGTTCGGCAAGGACACCGACAAGTATGCCCTGCTCCACGCCGAGGACAGCTTTGTGTTCCTGGCCTACGGGTGCGAAGTGGACGAGTTCCAGCACATCATGTACCAGAACCCGGACCTGACCCCGGACGAGCGCAACGCCGAGTGGCTCAAGCTGGAAAAGAAGTACCGCCCCTGGATCGACTTCGACAACCTGCCCTTCTACGGCCGCGGTGCCGGGTGGCAGCGCCAGCTGCACATCTACGAGTGCCCCTTCTATTATATCGACTACTGCCTGTCCACCATGGCCGCCCTGCAGTTCTTCCTGCTGAGCCTCACCGACCACAAGGACGCCTGGGAGCGCTACCTGAAACTGGTGCGCCGTGCCGGTCTGGCCAGCTACACCGAGCTGCTGGAGACTGCCGGCCTGAAAGTGCCGTTTGAGGACGGCAGCATCAAGGGCATCGCCCAGCAGATGACCGACTGGCTGGAAGCCCATCAGGTATAATTTTCCGCATAAAAGCAATGTCCCGCTGCATTCCGTGCAGCGGGACATTTGCTTTTTATTGCACGGAGCAGGCGGTGGAGTTTTACACCTTCTCGATGGTGATGCTCCACTGGCTGGTCATGGCCTCGTCCGGCTCCAGCACCTCGTGCCTGCCTTCCTCGTTCACGCTGTTGGCCCAGCCGTTCCAGGGCTCCATGCAGACGAAGTTCTCGGCATCCTGCTGCCACAGCACGCCGTTGCCAAAGGTCTCGTCCGCATCCACGGTCACCTTGTGGCCGTTGCCCTTGTCGGTGAAGGTCATGGGGAACTGCACGCCGGTCATCAGGCGGATGGTGTTGTCGGCCCCCTCCTTGCGGGTGAGGGTGATCTTTTCCGGGGCGGCGGGCTGCTCGCCCTTGGCGCTCTCAGAACAGGTGGCACACTTGATGTCAAAGTCCACATTCTCCAGCTTGGAGGCCATGAAGTAGGGGTGATAGCCGAAGCTGAAGGGCATATCGGTGTCACCCTCGTTGATGACGGTCAGGCTGATGGCGGCCTTGTTGCCCTCCAGGTTGTAGTTCACCAGCAGGGTGAAATCGAAGGGGTAGAGGAACTTGGTCAGCGGGGTGGCTTCCAGCACCAGGGTCACGCCGTCCGGGCCGACGCTCTCCACGTCCCATGCGCACAGGTCAGCCAGACCATGGTTTTCCATGGGGTAGGCCTTGCCGTCAAAATAGTGCACACCGCCGTCCGGGCCGCCGCAGTTGGGGAACAGCACCGGCACGCCGAAGCGGGGGCGGCTGCACTCGGAGAAGTTGGGGCGACGGGTCCAGATGTACTCGTCACCGTCCAGCGTAAAGCCGGTGATCATGCCGCCGCGCTCCGGGGTAATGACCAATTCGGTCTTGGCAGCGGGGTCAGAAATGACGTACTGCTCATAGCAGGCATCGCCTTCGGTGATATAACGGGTTGTGATCTGATTCATACTAAAACGCTCCTTCGCAATGCACAAAAAGGCTGCCGGGCAGCGCAAACCGCTCAGCAGCCTTTGAAGTTTTTACAGAACGACGCCGTCCTTGAAGATGGAGATCTCGCGGAAGCCGTGCTTCTCGGCCTTGGTCTGCTCGCCGCTGGCCACACGAATGACCAGATCCAGCAGATCTTTTGCAGCCTCGTCGATGCTCTTCTCGCCGTCAGCGATGACGCCGGTGTTGAAGTCGATCCAGCCGGACTTCTTCTCCGCCAGCGGGGTGTTGGTGGAGATCTTCAGGGTGGGAGCCGGAGCCGAGAACGGAGTGCCGCGGCCGGTGGAGAACAGGATCAGGTGTGCGCCTGCGGCGGTCATGGCCGTGGCCGACACCAGATCGTTGCCGGGGCCGTACAGCATGTTCAGGCCCTTGGTCACCACGGGGTCACCGTAGCCGATGACGTCCATGATGGGTGCAGTGCCGCCCTTCTGAACGCAGCCGCAGCTCTTGTCCTCCAGAGTGGTGATGCCGCCCTGCTTGTTGCCCGGAGAGGGGTTGTCGTAGACCACCTCATTGTGGCTGATGAAGTACTCTTTGAAACCGTTGATCATGTGCTCAGCCTTGACGAACACTTCCTGGTTGATGCAGCGGTCCATCAGGAAGCCCTCGGCACCGAACATCTCCGGCACCTCGGTCAGCACGGTGGAACCGCCGCGCTGGCCCATCATGTCGGAGAAGCGGCCGATGGTGGGGTTGGCGGTGATGCCGGACAGGCCGTCGGAGCCGCCGCACTTCATGCCCACCACCAGGTCGGACACGGGGATGGGCTCACGCTGGAACTGACCGGCGTAGGCTGCCAGCTCCTTCAGGATATCGCGGGCAGCGGCAAACTCGTCCTCCACGTCCTGGCAGGTCAGGAACTTGACACGGTCGTGGTCGTACTCGCCCAGCTCGGTCAGGAACTGCTCGTGGGTCAGGTTCTCGCAGCCGAGGGAAAGCACCAGAACAGCGGCAGCATTGGGGTGGCGCACCAGCGCAGCCAGCAGTTTGCGGGTCTGTGCATGGTCATGGCCGGTCTGGCTGCAGCCGAAGGGATGGGTGAAGGTGTACAGGCCCTCGATGGAGCCGGTGACCAGATCCTGGTTATCGGCAACGATCTTCTTGGCGATGTCGTTGACGCAGCCCACGGTGGGGATGATCCAGATCTCGTTGCGGATGGCAGCGCGGCCATCCTTGCGGCGGAAGCCCATGAAGGTCTCCGGCTCCACCTTGGGCAGCGGGGCCAGATCTGGGGCGGGGTTGTAGCTGTACTCCACCTCACCGGACAGGTTGGTGTGCACGTTGTGGGTGTGCATCCAGGTACCCGGCTGGGCGTCAGCGGTGGCATGACCGATGGGGAAGCCGTACTTGATGACGTTCTCACCGTTCTTGATGGGCTTGACAGCCATCTTGTGGCCCTGGGGGATGTCCTCCAGAGCGGTCACGGCAAGGCCGTCCACTTCCACCAGGGTGCCCTTGGCAATGGGATGCAGGGCAACGACCACGTTGTCGATGGGGCTGATATGAATTGCCTGCGGCATAGTTGTTCTCCTTATTGACGATCAAAGCATAAAAGGGCTGCTGCCCAAAGCAGCAGCCCTCTTTTGTGCGGGAAAATTATTCTGTCGGATCACAGGCAGCTCTTGTAAGCAGCCTCGGCACCCTCGGTGCGGATCTTCTCCAGATCGGCCAGAACAGCGGCTTCCAGACCGGAGATCTGGGTCAGATCCTGATCCCACATCTGGGTGTTGGTCAGCACAGCGTGCACCAGCTGGGCAGCGGTGTCATCCTTGTGGGCATAGTAGAAGTCCAGAGCCCATGCGTCATCCTGGATCTTGTAGGTGTTGCCGGCGGGGCGCTTGCAGATCAGGCCGTCCGCGGTGCGCTCCTGGATGTCGTTGGAATAGAAGGCGATGTAAGCAGCCAGGCTCATGGTCAGGCACTTGGGCAGCTTCTTCTGCTCGTCGATGTAGGCCAGGAAGGACGGCATGTTGCGGGCCTTCCACTTGGAGGTGGAGTTCAGGGAAATGCTCATCAGCTCATGGTTGACGAACGGGTTGTTGAAGCGGTCCTCCACGGCGGAAGCGAACTCTTCCAGATCCTTCTTGTCCAGCGGCAGGGTGGGGATGATCTCCTCGTGCAGCATCTTGTTCATGAAGCCGCGGACGGTGTCGTTGTGCATGCAGTCACGCACGATATCAAAGCCTGCCAGATAAGCGCCCAGAACGAAACCGGTGTGGGCACCGTTCAGGATGCGGACCTTGCGCTTCTTGTAGGGGGTAACGTCGGGCACGACCATGACGTTCACGCCGGCCTTCTTGAACGGCAGCTTGTCCTCCAGACCTGCGGGGCCCTCGATGACCCAGACGCCGAACACTTCGCCGACGTCCAGCACGGTATCATGGTAGCCGTTGGCCTCTTCCAGCGCAGCCAGCTCCTTCGGGTCACGGATGCGGCCCGGAACGATGCGGTCCACCAGGGTGGAGCAGAAGGTGTTGGCGTTGTTCATCCAGTCGATGAAGGCAGCGTCCAGGTTCCAGTCCTTGGCGTAGTTGTTGCAGCACTTCTGCAGCTCCTTGCCGTTGTTGTCGATCAGCTCGCAGCTCAGGATGACCAGGCCCTTGTCGGCAGCGCCGTTGAAGGCCTTGTAGCGCTCATACAGCACACGGGTCAGCTTTGCAGGGAAGCTGTTGGGAGGCACCTGGTCGAACGCGCTGTCGCCCTGGGTGTAAGCAATGCCGGCCTCGGTGGTGTTGGATACAACAGTCTCCAGCTCTTCGGAGCGGGCCAGAGCCAGCACTTCGTCCCACTTGCCGTCCACATAGGGGCACACACAGTCGGACACGCAGGAGATCACGCGCTTGGCATCGACCTTCTGGCCCTTCTCGCTGCCGCGCAGGTACAGGGTGTACAGGCCCTCCTGCTCGTTGATCCAGTCCGCCATCTGGGGGAAGTTGCCGATGGGCTGCACCAGCTTGACCTTGCCGTTGTAGCCAGCCTTCTCATTGGCGATATCATAGAAATAATCCACGAAAGCACGCAGGAAGTTGCCTTCGCCGAACTGCATGACCTTGACGGGGGCATCCTTGAGGATGTAGCCGTTGTAGCCAGTCTCAGCCAGAACCTTGTAGTTCAAAGTTTCCATCTCTGTGTTCTCCTTTTTGCATCGTCGCTTAGCATATCATGCAGGGGTCCACACGCCCCTGTCTCATACCCCTATTTTATGCTGTTGTATACAAATAAGTCAAGTGGTTTGTGCATCTTTTTTAGAGCAAAAAGGGCGGTTTTGCGTATTTCCAGCGGATTTCACAATTCCTCAGGATAAATTTTGGCACTTTTTCAGTTGTATACAACTTCATTTTTCGGTATACTAGGGGCAAGGCAGCCTGTCACAGCTGACAGGCGCACCGATGCATATAGGTTTGTCTATTATTTCACAAATAATCGTTCATTCACCGATCAAAAAAGGAGTTAACGACCCATGAAAGCATTTATGGATAAGGACTTCATGCTCCAGTCTGCCACCGCGCAGCACCTGTACCACGACTACGCAGCCGGCATGCCCATCTGCGACTACCACTGCCACATCCCGCCCCGCGAGATCTACGAGAACCGCCGCTTCGACAACATCGCTCAGGTGTGGCTGGGCGGCCGCAACCCGGACGGCAGCTACTTCGGCG
>ERZ1673696.562-NODE-562-length-38509-cov-4.855204_pt1 | contig 38509 bp, 35 predicted proteins | sample MGYA00580226_ERZ1673696 | MGnify/ENA primary metagenome ERZ1673696 (study PRJEB41218, sample SAMN15661743) | gut metagenome | host: Homo sapiens | place: Canada: London | collected 2015-08-20/2019-03-30 | study: EMG produced TPA metagenomics assembly of... | reverse complement strand
AAATGAAGATCAACTTCAGAAGAGGGTTTACCTTTTGTTAATAAATTACCTTCTAAATCCACTAAAACAATATCTTCTTCATTTAATTCATATAATGATTTTAAAGTAGGTGTAATAGCAACTACATCACCATCTTCACCTTTAAATCTAGCACTAACATTTCCGGCTTTTCCAGCAACAAGTTTATTTTTATAAAGATAATCTGAAACATTAATAATTTCTTCAATATTTTTTTCCATTTTTTCACCTAAACTTAATATTATTTTAAGTTGTTCTTATTTATAAAAATTTTTAAATGAACTTTAAACATTTATATTTCCCTTTGTAAAGTACAGGGACTTCAGCAGGGGTTGGTTCAATATTATAAATTTTCTGGAACTCTGTCTGAGTCTGAAATGTTCCAGAATTAATTAAATGAATACCATTGTACTTTTTATGGGTGTTAATGTGAACATGCCCTGTATGGAAGACATCAGGAACTTCATCAATTACTAAATAATCTTCAAGTTCTGAAGCAAGTGGAGTTCTTTCTCCATAAATTGGAGCTAAATGCCTTTTTTTAAGTAATTCTTCCATTAACAAATCGTTTTTCTCATGGGTAAACTCTTTAACTGCCATTACCAAATCGTCAAAACTACGTCCGTGGTAGATTAAAACATTAATACCGTCTAAAGAGACAACACCAGGGTTACTTATAAATTCTACATTATCAAGTTCATATAAAGCTTTTGCATACTCTTCAGGTACTGCAGGTTGAGGTTCTGCCACTCTAGATGCATCGTGGTTTCCAGGAGCAATAATAATTTTAATATCACTTCTAATGTTTCCTAAAAATCTGGCTGCTTCATTGTATTGCTGAGTAATGTCTTTAATAGCCAGTTCTTTTTCCTGATTTGGATATACACCAATACCATCTACAATATCTCCACCAATAACAAGATATTTAACACTTTCAGCTATTTTTACTTGTTCTTCATTTCCAAATTCACAATTAATCCAGTCTATAAATCTAGTAAATGCATCTTCCAAAAAGGTTAAACTTCCTATGTGAACATCAGATAAGAATACAATACTGAAATCCATTTCTTTTTTAGGTATTCTCATAACTCCAGGATTTATAATTTCATTTCCGATAGCCAAATCACCATTTTTATCAGCAAGAACACCGATAACTTCATCTTTAACTAGCTTTTCAGCTTCTTTAAAGACTTCTTCATTTTTATTTGAAAATAGTATTGGAATAGTTCCTGTATCATCTTCAAATTCAATAAGTTTATGGCCATTTTTAGTGGATCTGATTTCCCTAACCATTAGAATAAGGCTTAAATTACTTTGACCTTCTTCAATATCAGCTACTTTTGTGTAATTTTTAAGTTCCGGTCTTTTAACCAGAATATTAGCTAATTTTTCATATCTGCTTTGGAAATAAGCAATTAAGTTTTCAAGTTCTCCACTTGTGTATGATTTTTTACTTGTGTCCTGTATGATTTTAAAGTCATATTCTACATTTGTTTTTGTTAAATTCCTTTTAAATTTGACTTTTTTATTTTCTACAGTTTCTAAAGCTTCTGCATTTTCCTTGTTAACGTATTTTTCTTTAACATCAGATTCTTTTTTAAAATCACTAATGCTGGATGGCTTTTTAGTTTCTTCTTTAGGTTTAGGTTCTACAGTAGGTTTTTTAGTTTCTTCTTTAGGTTTAGGTTCTACAGTAGGTTTTTTAGTTTCTTTTTGTGTTAATTGAGGTCTTGTTGTTGATTTTTCAATTGTGCTATTTCTCATTATTTCATCAACAGTTTGACCGCTAACTGAAACTAAATCTTTAGATTTAAAATCACCTCCTTTTAATTTAACAATTAATGAAGATGTAAAATCTAGAGGATTTTCAGCTTCAAGAACTTTTTTATAAGCTTCTGGTGATAGATTAATTCCCTTTTTTGCAAATTTTAATAAAATTTTATTAGTCATATTAATTAAAATTTTTATTTTCTATATTAATAAACTTTGAGAATTTGGATTTTGAATTTTTATTTGCATTAAAATTTTTTTTTGTATTGATTAAATATTAGTAGTTACTTTTATTATACATTAGAAATATAATTAAATCATTAATATTTCTGTTTTATACAGAGATAAAAAGTAATGTGATAAAATGGCAAAAGCACTTAGAATAATACTAGTTGTTGTACTATTTGTAGTATTTTTTGAAATAGGACTCTTTAGTTCATATACTATTGTTGCTGCAGAAGCTCCTGACATTGAAGGATTAATAGATATGCAGATTTCAAAAATCACAGGTATTTTTAATTCTGACAATGTTAATAATGTTTTAGTTAAAGATCCAACTGTTGTAAACATCACTAATAAAAGGGATGTGGCTCAATCACTGGAGGATTTATCAAAGGTAGATGGAGTTAATGTAGATTCAATGAATGTCACAACTTATGATGACAAAGATAATGAAGAGTTAAATGTAACTATTGAAGCTTTAGGTTATGCATCACCGTCTTCCAATTCTTCACAGATTGTAATTAGTCAGGACCCATCATATAAAATTGTAGCTGAGGGTAATGCAACATTTAAGGGTGGAAGTTTAATTGTTGATGTTGATTCTATCACTATACAATCTATTTTAAAATTATACTGAGATGGTTATATGATTAATGTAATTGGAATTGGTCAAAATAGAGAGAACATGACTTTAGGAGCAGTTAGAGCTATTGAAGAATCTGATGTTATTGTAGGGTATAAAAAGTATGTAGCTCAAATCTCCGATTTGGTTTCTGATAAAGAAATCATAAAAAAAGGAATGGGTGATGAAATAGCTAGAGCTCAACTAGCTATTGATAAAAGTTTATCTGGCCAAACAGTTTCATTAATAAGTTCCGGAGATCCTGGTGTCTTTGGAATGGCAAATGTTTTATATCAGATAATCAGCAGGTATGATGAAGATATTGATGTTAAAGTTTATCCTGGAGTATCTGCAGCTAATTATGCGGCAGATAAACTTGGAGCTCCTTTAAACGATTATGCAAACATTAGTTTAAGTAATATTTTAACTCCTTTATCTGAAATAGAAAAAAAATTAGAGTTTGCTCTGAAAGCTAATTTAGTTATAGCAATTTACAATCCTATTAGTAAAACACGTAAAGAACCTTTTAGAAGGTTTATAAAAACTGTTTTAAAAATTAAAGGTGAAAATGCATTAATTGGAATTGTAGATAGTACTTATGAACCTGCAAAAGAGACTATTGTCAAAATTAAGGATTTGACTGAAGACATGGTCAACATGTCTTGTACTTTAATTGTTGGAAATGATTTAACTTACATGCAAGAGGATAAGTTAATTACTCCAAGAGGATATGTGATTAAATCTAAAATACATCCTCTTTCCCGTGACCATTATGAGAAATTTTTAAATGGGGAAATTTCTCACGGACCAAATAGGGAATGTGAGTTTTATCCATGTCATTATGAAGGTCAGTACTGTGATTTTTGTTACTGTCCGTTTTATCCATGTGGAGACAGTTCTACTGGAGGGCAATGGATAAAAGGCAAAGGTGTCTGGAATTGTAAGGAATGCATGTGGGTTCATGAAAAAGAAGCTGTAGATTGTTTAAGAAAACCTTTGGAAGAACTTTTAGAGGAAGTAGATGATTTAAAAGCTAAGAAAAAAACATTATTAAAACTTAGAAGAGCTTGTTTATTAAAAAATAATCCATATGATCTTTAGAGGTAGTGGGAATGTCAATTAAAAATATTTTAATTGAAATGAAAAATATGTCGGAATTGATGGTTGATTTAGCTTATTCAGCTGTTTTATTTAATAGTAAAGATGCAGCTGAAGAAGTTTTGAAACTTGAAAATAAAGTAAATTCAATGAATTATGAAATTAAGAAAGAATCGCTAGTTGCAGCGCGTTCTTATGAAGACGCTGAGAAATTAACTGCATTGCTTGAGGTGGCTGAAGCTGCTGAAAGTATAGCTAATGCTGCTAAAGATTTAGCTGATTTAGTAATTACAGGATTCAAACCACATCCTGTATTTAAAATGGTAATGTCTGAATCTGATAAGATGATTGTCAGAGTTTCTGTAGAATTGGATTCAGATTTAGCTAATAAAACTTTAGGGGAATTACTTTTAGTAAATCGTACTGGAATGAGAGTTATAGCTATTAGACGTGGAGATTCATGGATATATGGTCCGGATAAGAATACATTAATACTTCCAGATGATACTTTACTTTTAAAAGGTACTGAAGCGGGTGCTGATCTTTTAGAAAAACTTGCATCAGCAACATGTTCTCTAGAAGATATTCCTGATGAATTGGAAGAAGACGAAGATTAATTTATTTTTATTAAATAAACAAGTGGTTAAAATGATGAGAGGTAGTGATATTTATGAAACAGAAGATGATTCGACATCCTTATTCTACCTTTTCATCATTTCTAAAAGAACATAATAATATTTTAAAAGAAAGTCTTATAGCTTTGTTAATCTGTGCCTGTGGAGATTTAGTTGCAGGTATAGTTCTTGGAAGAATGGATATTTTTCTTGAAACTTTTCCTGGACTATTGGTTATTATTCCTGGAGCTATAGGAATGAGGGGAAACATTTTTGGTTCTTTTGCATCCAGATTATCCACAGCATTACATATTGGTATAATAGATCCTAAATTTAACCGTTCTGAAGAGTTAATTAATAATATTTTCTCTTCATTTGTGTTGACTTTATTTTTATCCTTATTTTTAGCTATCATTGCTAAAGTTATCTGTGTAATATTCGGTTTTCCGTCAATGGATATTGTAGATTTTATTTTAATTAGCTTAATAGCTGGAGTAATTTCTATAGTTATAATGCTTCCAGTTACAATGTTTATTTCATTTAGAAGTTTTGAACGTGGTTGGGATCCGGATAATGTTACAACTCCATTAGTTGCTGCTGTTGGAGATTTATTTACATTGCCTGCTATTGTAGTGGCTCTTTTTATAATCTCTGCTCTAAAATCAGTTGTATATTTAGAGTTGATAGTTTTTATAATAGTAATTCCACTTGTATTATTCAGTTTTGTATACTGTTACAACTATTCAGAAGAAAATAAGGTGATTATAAAACAGTCTACACCAGTTTTATTAGTATGTTCTGTTTTAGGAGTATCTGCAGGAGGAATTCTTAACAGTTCACTTGAAACATTACTTACAAATCCAACATTACTTACATTAGTGCCTTTATTTTCAGGAGAAAGCGGTGGTTTAGTAAGTATTTTATCAGCAAGACTATCTTCAGGTATACATTCAGGTCTTATAGAACCTCTTAAAAGACCTGAAGGCGAATCTGTACATAATTTTGCAATTATATTATTGTTGGCTCTTGTAATGTATCCATTTATAGGAATTCTTGCAGAATCATCATCTGTTTTCTTAAATGTAGTTGGTATCGGCTTTGATAAAATAATATTGATAAGTTCAATTGCAGGATTTATTTTAATCCCTATTATGTTGATTTTGGTCTATTATATTTCAATTGTTTCATATGATAATGGATATGATCCGGATAATATTTTAATTCCAATTTCAACAAGTATTACAGATGCAATATCCAGTTTAATACTTATTTCTGTGTCATTAATTATTACTGCAGTTATTTTTATTTAATACCGCCCTTTCAGGATAAATTCACAGTTATTTGTTCTAAAATAATCATAATCCAGTTTTGATTTATCAAAATCTTTTGGAACACAAACTAAAAGGGCTTTGACATCTTTTTTATTAAAATGGATAAACATTATTGAACTAAAATCGACTATTGGAAATTCTAGGTTTATTCTATTATTTAAATATATTTTATTGCTTGTAACACTTTCTACAACAGGTAGTTTTATTCGGGTATTGTCCATACACCATTTTAAGTTATCTGCTGAATCCTTGTCAATTAATAAATAATAATCATTGCTTCTTAAGTAATTTCTATATATCTTGAAATAATTGCAGCTATAGCCATCCTTGTGGTTATGATTGCATTTTCCTTTTGTTTGAAAATCTTTTACAACGTATTTTTTATAAAAATCACATTTAACCATTCTGTTTACACTGTAAACGTTTTTTCCGTCATCTGGTGAACCAATTTTTACACTTGAAATGCTGCTCTCTTTAGGGATGACTTCCATTGAAGTTTTAATTTTTGAATCAAAAAGATTCTTGTCAACTAGTTTTCTATAATTTTTACCTAAAATTAAAAATTTATCATAAGAAATACTATTTGGAATAATAGCTTCATTTTCATTTGAAATAGCTAATCCTGGGGTACCTGCTAAATATTTTTCCCAATTTGGAGTTCCTGGATTATTAATTAACTTATCTGCACTTTGAGAAAGCAATAATTCAATATTTTCATTTTCTGTTGATGTAGCTAGTTTATCTAATGTAATTTCACTAAATTTAGCTGTTATACTAATTATTAATAAAATAACAACCAACACAACCAATATTTCAGTTGAAATACTTCCCTTTTCATTCATTATACTAATACTCCATATTTAGTTCTGTGAGCAATATCTAAAAATAGCTCAGTTGGATCTTCGGGATTTATTTTATGACCGGGATATCTGTCATGAAATACGACATGGTCCGATCCGGAAACAGAATATTCAACACCTACGCAGTGCGGAACAATAAAGACTTCAAATCCATAGTGGGGACATATTCCTTTTCCCTCAAGTCTACATAAATAACAGCTGCCGTCAGCACTTTCATGAAAATAACCATTTTTTAAGCAGTTTTGCAGGGTATCTCCGTCACCATGGTGAATATAAGGGTCATATGGGCATTTTTTTATTATTAAAGGACTAGTTGCACCTAAATAACCTTCTGGCTTATCGATGCCATGTGCAGTTAAATAGGTAGTTAAAGTAGTTCCATAATGGATTTTTTTATCGTCATGCCAAATTCCGCTATATGGAGTTAAAATGGCATAAGGTAGTGGGTCTTTTAAGCCTTCAACAGAGATTATGCTTTTTAAATTACCTGAAAATCTGTCCTTATTTTTTGAAATCTTTAAATGAGTTGTAACTTCTAGATTAATGGGATCATCTGTGTTTTTGATGGATATAACATTAGAAAATATTGAAACACCGTATTTTTTTTCATATTCCTTGTTTTTATCATCTAATTTTTTATTTAAGACTTTTTTAATTTCTCTTTCAGAACTGAAAATATATTTTCCGTGGTAAACTTCTTCTGTAACTTCAGCTATTGAATCACGGGATAAAACTTCTAAATTTCTATTATAATCATTAACAATATATTTTAGATTATCATTAGCTATTGAATCAGTATTTTCATTTTCTAAAGTATACATACTTGTTAAAACAAAAATTAGAATTAATATTAGAGAAGCTATTAAAATCACAGTTGTTCCAGTTATTATATTTCCTTTAGAGTCTATTTTTAAATATTTCATCACTTGAAATTTAACTTCCAATTTATAAATTATTTTTTCAAGTGCACCAATGTGAAAAAGTGAAAATATGTTTTTTAATTGGAATTATAAAACATGTCTAACAGATTTTATTTTGAAAAATAACTTAATTTCAGAAACAATTAGATATAATAATTTTTCTTTTTTTACAAAACATAAATTTTAATTTTTTATAATTTTATGTTTTATAAAACATAAATTTAAATATTACAATAATGTTAAATATTAAATAACTGAAGGTGGTCTAATTGATTAAACGTAAATTTTATTTAGAAAAGATTGTTAAATTAATAGACACAGAAGATATTAAAGTTATAACTGGAGTTCGTCGTTGTGGTAAAACAGTTTTATTAAAACAAATCATCGATGAATTAGAAAACAGAGGAATAGCTAGTGAAAATATTATTTATATGTCATTTGAATCTTCAAAATATAAAAATATTAGAAATGATGATGATTTAGATGAATTTATTTTTTCAAAGACAAATAATTTAAATGGGAAAATTTATTTATTATTTGATGAAATTCAGAAAGTAAAAAACTGGGAAGTTTCTCTAAATTCTTATAGAGTTGATTTGGAATGTGATATTTATATTACTGGATCTAATTCACAATTATTATCCGGAGAACTAGCTACTTTAATTTCTGGAAGATATATTTCAATAAATATGCTTCCATTTTCATTTAAAGAGTTAATTCAATATCATGATGAAATGCATGAAAACATTGATGAAATTAAATTATTTGAACAGTATTTAAGTTATGGTGGATTTCCAGGTTTATTAAATTATGAAAATGAAGAAAAAGAGAAATATTTATATGATTTATATTCTACTATTGTTTTAAATGATATTTTATATAAAAATAAAGTAAAAGATTTAGATTTGCTTGAAAGATTAATGGAATTCATGATTTCTAATATTGGTCAATTATTTTCAGCTAATTCTATTTCTAAATATATTAAAAATGAAAATCGTAAAACAACTCCCCATACAATAATTAATTATATGGATTATGCAAGAAATGCTTTTATTTTTTATCAAATTAAACGTGAAAATATTAAACAAAAAAGGAAGCTATTAATATCTGATAAATATTATCTTGTTGATTCCGGATTTTATTTTATTTTTAATGGGTCCACTCAAAGGAATTGGGGTCAGTTATTAGAAAATATTGTGTTTTTAGAATTAATAAGACAAGGATATTCCATAACAATAGGAAAAATCCAAGATTTGGAAGTAGATTTTGTTTGCAGGAAGGCTAATCAGATAAAATACATTCAGGTATCTCAATCTATTTTAGATGAAAATACTAGAAAAAGAGAGTTTAAATCATTAGAAAAAATATCTGACAGCTATCCGAAGTATGTTATATCAATGGATTCATTTGACTTTTCAGCTAATGGGATAATTCATCTTAATATAATTGATTTTTTAAAATCAGAGAATTTTTAATTAGTATTACATTATCTCTAAATTTTTAGTTTTAAGTATTAAAAAAAATACTTTTTTATATTATTGTGTAGATAGTATACTGTAATAAAAAATTTTTTTAAAATTATGGAGGATTTGTATGTCAGATACTGTTAGAACATGGCGTCATATACAACAAAGATATAATCTTATAGGTTCCAAATGTAACACTTGTGGAGAATTATTCTTCCCATCTCGTGTAGTTTGTCCTAATTGTAGGAGGAAAGGAGATCTTGAACCTTTCCAATTCAGTGGTAAAGGAAAAATATTCACCTATTCTGTAATTAGGTCAGCTCCAGATGACTTTAAAAAAGTAGCACCTTATGCTGTTGCTGTAATTGAGTTAGAAGAAGGAGCTAAATTAACTGCACAACTTGTTGACTGTGATGTTGACAATCTTGAAATTGGAGACCCTGTTGAAATGGTCTTTAGAAAAATTAGAGAAGATGGCGAGGATGGAGTAATCTCCTATGGTTTCAAATTTAGAGTTACAAAATAAGATTGCAATTCTATTAGTAAGCCATGGAAGTAGTCTCCCTTTTGCAGAAGTTACCTTTAACGAGATTAAAGATAAATTTAACAAGGCTACTGGATTTGCTACAGAAGTAGGTTATATGAAAGTAGCCGAACCTTCTATTGCTGGAGCTGTTGAAAATTTAAAAGAAGAAGTTCCAGAACTTGAAAAAATAATAGCTATTCCTGTATTTTTAGCTCCTGGAATTCATACTAATATTGATATTCCAACTCTTTTAGGATTAAGTCCGCTGGAAACTGATCCTAGATGTCCTGACGGTAATTATCCTAATGACCATTATTTATCTATTGCTGAGGATGTTGATTTTGATGGAGATATTGAGTTATTGCCGGCTATTGGACCAGATGATAATCTTTTAGAAGTCATTGATAAAAGGATTAATGAATCATTAGCTGATTCTAAGTTAAATGGTGATGCTAAAACAGGAATTTTATTAGTTTCTCATGGAAGTAGATTAAAATATAATAAAGAGTTTATAAGTGAAGTTTATAGGAAGTTTAGTGAAACTACTGATTATCCATCTAATTTTGGATTCATGGAACTTGTAGAACCTAACATTCCAACTTCTATTAACAAGCTTATTAATGAGAATGAAATTGACAGATTAGTTGTTGTACCTGTGTTTATAGCTCCGGGAGTTCATACAACTTCTGATATTCCAACTATTTTGGGTTTAAAAGAGGCTGATTCCCATTCACACTCACATTCACACAGTCATGAACATGGTCATGAGCATCATCATCACCATCATCATGATTTGGAAGCGATTGATTTTGAAGGGGAAATTTTATATCCAGAACCTATTGGTTCAGATGATATTTTAATTGATATCTTAGTAAAAAATATGGAAAAAGCTTTATAGATTTTCCGTATTTTTTAATTAATTTTTTTTATGTGATTATAATGACTAGTGATTTATCTAAAACCGGAATTTTACTTTTAAGTCATGGTAGTAGATTAGACCAAGGTAAAAAAGTAATTGAAGCATATACACAAATGTATAAAGAAGAATTTCCTGAAGCTATTGTTGAATATGGATTTATGGAAATGAGGGAACCTAATATTCCTCAAAGTATTAATAAATTAACTAATGGAAATGATTTAGAAAAAATTATTGTTGTTCCTGTATTTGTAGCTCATGGACTTCATACAAAAAGGGATATTCCAAAATTATTAGGAATTGAAAATGATTTTGATGAATCTGAAATATCCGGCGGACATCATGAGCATCATCATGACCACGGACATCATCATCACCATCATGACCATGATCATGATGATGAAGAAACATTTGATTTTGATGGTGAAATAGTTTTAGCTGACCCTTTAGGCATTGATACTCGTTTATATGAGATTATAAAAGATAGAGTATCTCAAAATTTATAATTCCTTAATCATCACCACTTTTGTGGTGGTGGTTAACTACTTTTGATATTAACATTTATATATAATAAGATGTATAATTTATATTACATTATTGAAAGAAATAATGATATTTTTTTGTGATATTATGAAGTTTAATAAAATATTTTTATTTACTTTAATATTATTAGCAGCATTATCTTTTTCAGCTGTAAGCGCTGAATCTTTTGATGGTAATGATGCTGTTGCTGTAAATGATGCTAATAATGTTATTGTATCCGAACAAAGTTTTACAGATGTAATTAGTGGATCTGAACCTACAATTTCAGATGATGCTAATCAAAATTCAAGTACTGGAGGGGATGTACCTACTCCTTCCACTAATGCTTCTACTGGTGATAATGTAACTAATTCCACACCTGAAGATAAAAATAGTACTATAATTTCTGAAGATATTTCATTATTCTATAAAAATGGTACTAAATTTTCTGCTATTTTCTTAGATGAAAACGGAAAAGCATTAGCTAACCAGACTATTGTATTTGTCATTAACGGTGTAGCTTATAATAGGACTACTGATGCAAATGGTATTGCCACTATCAGTATTAATCTTTCACCGGGTAATTATGTTATGGAATCTAAAAATGTAGCTACTAATGAAACTGTTAAAAATAATGTAACTGTTATTTCAACAATTAGTTCATCTAATGTTGTAAAATTATATAAAAACGGTACTCAGTATTATGCTACTTTTGTAGATGGTCAAGGTAAGGTTTTAGCTAATAAACCTGTTAAATTTAATATTAATGGTGTTTTCTATACTAGAAATACTAATGAAAATGGTGCTGCTAGATTAAATATTAATCTGAATTCAGGTACATACATATTAACTGCTTATAATCCAATTAATAATGAAGCAAAAGCAAGTAATGTAACTGTTTTATCTACTATTAATGGATCAGATATTACAAAATACTACAAGAATGGTACTCAATATTCTGCAGTTGTTGTATATAGTAATGGTACTCCTATAGTTAATAAAACAGTTAAATTAAACATAAATGGTGTTTTCTATAATAGGGTTACTGATGAAAATGGTACTGTTAGATTAAATATTAACCTGGACCCAGCTACTTATATTATAACTGTTTACAATCCAAGTAATGGAGAAGAAAACTCAAACAAAATAGTTGTTTTATCTAAACTTATTGCAGAAGACATGAAAACAGATTATCAAGCTGGTAAAAGTTACAAAGTTAAAGTAGTAAATGGGCAAGGAAAAGCTTTAGCTAATCAAACTGTTAAAATCAATATTAACGGCGTAATTTATAATAGGGTTACTGATGAAAATGGTACTGCTTATTTAGCTATTAGGTTAAACCCAGGTACTTATATATGTATTTCTTCCTGGAACGATTCTTTTGTTTCAACTAAAGTTGTTGTAAATAAATTAACAGCTTCAATATCTATTTTAACTCCTACAGTTAAAAAAGGAGATTACTACAAAGTTAAAATTACAGATAAAAAATCTAACAATCCTATTGTAAATCACTTAGTTATATTTGTCTACAATGGAATTGCATATGGTGCATATTCTGATAATGAAGGTATTGCTAAAATTAAAATAGGATTACCTGCTGGATCTTATCAATTAATCACTGCTATCCAAAACAGTAATTGGTATCAAAATATTCAGGTACATAATACTCTTAAGGTTACAGCTTAATTAAGTGGGATTTTTCCCACAATTTTTACTTTTTTTAATTCTTCAGATAATTTTAAGCACTTTTTTTTTAAAAACTTATTTAATCTATAAAACTTATAGTATTATTCATGACTTTAAAGGTCTCAGATATTGGTGAAAAGGAATTAATTAAGTATATTCTGGCTAGTTGTAAAACTATAACTCCAGATGATACTGCAGTTACTCCAATAGCTAATACTAACTTAATTTCCACCTGTGACATGCTTATTCAATCAAAGCATTTTCCTGAAAACATGTCTTATTTTCAAATGGGTTTTAAAAGCGTAACTGTTAATGTCAGTGATTTGGCGGCTATGGGTGCTACTCCTTTAGGATTTCTATTGTCCATAGCTCTTCCGAAAGATTTTGAAGTTGATGATTTTAAACAAATTATTAAAGGAGTTCTAAAAGCCTGTGAGTATTATGGTATTTGTTTAATTGGTGGAGATACTAATGAAGCCAGTGAAATTATAATATCTGGAACTGCATTAGGTCTTTGTGATAATCCGTTAATGAAAAATACTTCTGAAAAAGGGGATTTGGTAGTTTTAACTGGTAAAATCGGATTAGCAGCATTAGGTTTTAATTTAGAAAATGACAATATCTACACTAAAAAGGCTTTGGAACCAATAGCTAAGATTAAAGAAGGAATCAATATTAAAAATTCTGGCGGAACTTCAGCTACTGATATTACTGATGGTTTAGCTAGTGAACTTTATGAAATGAAAAGGGAAGATATTGGATTCATGATTTATGAAGATAAGTTAGATATTTCTAGTGAATTTAAATCATTAGCTGCTGAATTGAATCTTAATTATCTTGATTTGCTTTTGCATGTTGGTGAAGATTTTGAACTTGTTTTCACGATAAATAAAAAAAATTTACACAATTTAAATTTCAAATATCTGGTTATTGGTGAAGTAACGGATTCCAAAAAGGTTGAAATTATGTTAAGTGATTCTACAGTTAGACAAATTAGTTCCAGGGGATATGATCATTATGTTAGTTAGCAGCAATCTTTTTAAGAAAAGTTCCAAGTCACGAAAGATAAGGTGTGAGATTTGTGCCAATTATTGTAAAATAGCAGATGGAGCTTATGGGATTTGTAAACAGCATAAAAATATTAATGGAGAGTTATTTGATGAAAGTTTTGGCATAGTCTCTTCTTTAAATGCTGATCCTATTGAAAAAAAGCCATTGTATCATTTTTTACCGGGAACTTTAACATATTCTGTAGGCGGTTTTGGGTGTAATATGGGCTGTCTGCACTGTCAGAACTATATGATCTCAAAGGAATTTGATAAAATTTCTGATAGGTTAAATATACTTCCAGAAACGATTGTGGAAAATGCAATTAGTCAAGGTTGTAAGTCAATTGCATGGACATATAATGAACCTACTATACATTTACCATTTAACAAAAAAACTTCTTTACTTGGCAGGAGGAAAAATCTTAAAATTATCTATGTAAGTAACGGGTATATGTCTAGTCAGGCACTGAGTGAAATTTTAGAGTTTGTTGATGCGTTCAATATAGACTTGAAATCCATGTCTCAAAATTTTTATAAAAAAATATGCGGAGCAGATTTAAACATCGTTTTGGACAATTTAAAACGAATTTATGAGGCAGATAAACATTTAGAAATTACAAATTTAATTATAAATGATTACAATGATTCAGCAGAAGAAATTACAAAATTAGCTAATTTCATTGTTGATAATTTGGGTTGTAATGTTCCACTGCATTTTTCAAGAGCATTCCCATACTATAAATTAAATGATATTGCACCGACATCTGAAGACAAATTATTTGAAGCTAAAAAAATAGCTAATGAATGTGGACTTGAGTATGTTTATATTGGAAATTTGGAGTGCGATACAAATACTTACTGTCCAAATTGTGGTGAAACTCTTTTAAAAAGAAATAGCTATTCTACAGAAGTTTTAAATAAAAATAAAAAGTGTATGAAATGTGGAAAAGAATTAAATATCATGTTTTGATTCTTTTTTCTATAATTTGTTTAATAAATATAAGAATAGCTAACATATTTCCATAATAAAAAAATATGTACATTCTCTCCATTGACGGGGTTGACGGAGTAAAACCAAACATTATTGTGGAAGCAAATCCAACAAACATTATGCTGTATATAGGCCATAAAACACTTTTTTGATTTTTATATATTGAATATAGGCTGTATAGAAATGCTATAATGAAAATTGCATAAATTGTTAAGCTTAAAATCATTCTTTTAATGCTTATTGGAACATAGCCATAGCGAACAATATTTGCATTCATTATCTGAATAAGTGTTAGATTATCTGTTAAGGTAAGAATCCAAAATCCACTAGCTATTATAAATGGGATTAAACTGATTATGGTTTGTTTTTTATTTTTAGTAAGTAAATAAACACATATTGCAATAATTCCAAGTAAAATTAAAGTAGTAAGATCACACCAGGTAACACATCTATTTATAATGTGTGAAAATCCGATATTAAGTTTATTTAATATATTCAGCTGCAAATAATCCGGAAACCATCTTAGTTCTAGAATATATCGTTTATGAATTCCCGGACAAATAACAGTATTAATAATTCCTATAACTGATGTAATTCCCATTAGATAACATTTTTTATTGATTTTTGTTTTGTAGTTAAGCAGATAATACAGCACAAACAATCCGAGTAAAATAACAGCTAGCTGCTCGTTATTTACTGCAAACATAAGACAAAGTACTGAAATTATATAATCCAATATTCTTTTTGTTTTGCCGGTATCCTTTGCAGCATGATTTTTTAAAATATATATGGCCAACAAGCCACTGAACAATGGCCAAGTATAATTAATGGTTGTTGTAATAAATCCTGCTGAGCCTAAAGCATAATGACTTGAAAATATGAAGGATAAACATAATATGCAAGATAATATAGAATAAAAAAGCTTATTTTCACCGTTAATGAGTTTATAAGTCAATATAGCAATAAATGTGAAAATTAAGCTATCTAAATACCACCAAAGTATAAGAGGGGATTGTAAAATATGGTATAAAATATATTCAATCAGTATTCTGGAGCTCCAAATATCATATCTTTCTATAACAAAGCTCATAATATTTGTTTCTTGGGGAATGGTGTAAAAAAATAAGTCATCTATCGATAATCCAATCGAATGGTGCCAATTCAATAAAATTAAAAATAAAAATATAAAAGGTAATAAGAATAAATAATTCTTATACTTTTTAATATTCATAATTACTCTCCGAAACTAACTCTTTCAAATTTATCTAGGGTTTTTAAGGATTTGGTGGCATCCAAACCTATTTTTGTTGTTGTACCGTCACTTTCAGCTACCGGGTCAAGGGAAGATCCACGTACATTAGGAACAATCATTAAATCTCTGTCTCCTTTTACACGGGTAGCTATTGCATATTCAATATCCTGCGGGTCAAATACATCCACATCAGTGTCTACAACAACAGCATGTTTAAGTGAAGGATGTGCAGACAGTGCAGCCATAATTGCATTTTTTCCATCTCCTTCTGTTTGTTTGTTAATGGAAATAGCTGCATGTAACCAGCAACAGCCCCCTTCTGTTAAAACAACATTTTCAACAGTTGGAACTGCATTTTTAACAGATTTAAAAATTCTAGGTTCTTGAGGAAGGCCCTGTAATAATTTATGTTCAAATCCGGCAGGGAGAATTCCGTGATAATGGGGATTGTCCTTTTTAATATGCATTTTGCTTAAGTTAATAATTGGCTGGTCACGAATAATGTCATAAGTATCGGTTAAGTCTACAAACGGACCTTCAGCTGTAGTTTCACTTACAGATATTTTACCTTCCAAAATAATGTCTGCTTGAGGAACTTCCAGGTCTCCGCATTTAATCAGGGTCAATTCTCCGTTTTTAAATGCATTGGCCACATCCATTTCATTGTAGTCAATTGGGATTGAAGTAGTGCTTGCAAGTAAAATTGCAGGATCCATTCCAATAGCTATTGCAATTTCCAAATCTTTGCCTAATTTTTGAGCTTTTTGGAAATATGTGTAGAGATTTCTTGGAACAATCCTAATAACCAGTCTTTTATCATCTAAAACAAGCATTCTGTGAATTGATGCATTTTGAATACCTGTTTCAGGGTCACGTGCAAATACTACACCTGCAGTAATATACTTTCCACTGTCTCTTTTATAATGTGTTAAAATAGGTATTTTATCTAAATTAGCTTCTGTAGTGTTATAATCTGAAAAATCAGTAAATTTATCTACTTTAATTGGATTATCACTGGCTTCTATGATTTTTTGAGTAATTTCACTTACTTCACAATTAATAGATTTAGCTATTTTTTCTCTTGTATTGCAGATTCCGGAAATAATCGGCAAATCATATCCTTTTACATTTTTTATAATAACAGTGTCTTTAGGATATTTCTTTAGCTCTTTAGCTACTTCAAACTCGCTTGAAAGCTCAGTTGTTATTTCAATAATGTTTTCATCTTTGATATCCATAATTATCCCTTATATGTTGATTTTTTTATTTTTTAATTTTTCTAAAAGCTCTAAAAGAACAGGATTGTTAATAGAAAGTATTTCACCACTTAAAACAGCAGCATTACGACCATTATTAACACCAACAGTAGCTACAGGCACTCCTGGTGGCATATTTACAGTTGAAAGCAGGTAATTATTTCCAAGTTCATTTTCACATGGAACTCCAATAACAGGCTTTTCAGTAAGACCTACAAGACCTCCACTTACCTGGGAAGAGTTGGAATTGATTCCAATAAATATTTTAGCATTTTTCATAGTGTTTACATATGCTCTGAATTTTTTTCCTGATCTAATTGGGCAAATTACTTGCATATCATGAGGTATTTTAAGTCTGTCTAGTGTAACACTTACTTTTTTTCCAGTAATTAAATCAGTATGTCTTCCAACAATAATGACTACCTCAGCATTTTTATTAATGCAGCTTCCATTAAATTCTTCTGTAGTTTCATTTAATTCGAGGTTTTTAATCCTTAAAAAGTCATTGGTAATATGTGGATTGTCTATTTTTTGAACAATTTCTTCATTACTTTTAATGACTTTCTGTTTATATTCTTCTTTTAATTCCAATACTTTTTTGCGTATTTCCTCGTCATAAAGCCCTAGGATTTGTGCAGCTAAAATAGCTCCATTATCTCCCCTATCAATTCCAACAGTAGCTACAGGAGAGGGATAAGGCATTTGAACTGAAGAATATAGCGCATCTAATCCGTCAACATTAACATTTACAGGAACTCCAATAACTGGCTTATGGGTATATGCAGCTATTGCTCCTGGAAGATGAGCTGCTAATCCAGCAATTCCGATAAATACTTTTATTCCCGCATTAGTTCCCTGTACAACAAGTTCTCTTACAAGATCAGGTGTTCTATGTGCTGAAGCTATTTTCAAACTATAGGGTATTTCAAGTTTTTCCAAAATCTTCATACTTTTTTCAGCAATAGCAATATCTGACCCACTTCCCAGAATTATCATTACTTTTGGTGTCATTTTAAAATACCTTCTAAAAAAATATTAATAATTGATATTTGTTTAATTTTATATTAAAAGTTATATAATTTCAACTTCATAAGCTTTAAATTTATCAATTCTATGGGGAGCTTTTTAAGATTAAATGTATCATTTGGAGTTATTTTCATCTTATATTTTTTTACCGTAAAACATAATTCTACGTGCTGTAAAGTTCCAAAACATTACTATAACTGAAGCTATAATCTTGGACCAGATGTAATTTATATTTCCATAGTCTACAAATAAGTATAATAATATTTCAGTAAAAATAAGCCCGATAAAACTGATTAAAATAAATAAATTGAAATCTAGAACTTTATTGTTTCTGTCTGCTTGATTAAAAACCCAGGAAGTGGACATGTAATAATTAGCCAACACGGATATAAAAAAAGCAACAGCTGCGGATATTAAATAATTCTGTCCTAAAAAGTTAATCAGTGATAAATAAATAATAAAATCTATTAAAAAAGAGGCAGTTCCAACAAATAAGTATCTGAACATTTGCAGGAAAATATTGTCTGTATTTTTTCTAAATAACTTATTAATTAATTCATCCATAATTATAATCTTAATTTTAATTATTTAATAAGTTTTAGTTTTATTAAAATTTTGAAATTGGATTTTATGAAAAGTAAAATAAGTAATAGGTTATTTAATTTTAATTAAATAATTTTACTTTTTAGTATATTCTAGATATTTGTCAATATCTCTAATTAGCATGGTTGATATGATTATAAGGATAAATGTAAAGTAAAAGAAAATTCTGCCACTACTAAATAGTGAAGGAGTAAAACCTAAAATTATCACTGATGCAAATCCAATTATTAATAAACAAGTTAAAATATATCCTAACTCTTTAGTTCTATATTTATAAACTAAATAAAGGAAAATTAAAACAGACATTATCATAAGTCCATATAAAGTAAGGCAAACTTGTATAGTTAATGAATCTAAACTTAATAATCCATAAACAGATCCACCGAGAGCTACAAAATGCACTATTGAAGCAGGACCAATAAATCTCATAGTCCAAAATGCAAGTACAATAATAATTGGAATAAATGTTAATAAAGCTATTTTTCTTTTTTGTGATATTATATATCCATAAATTCCCATAATTCCAAAGAAAATTATTGTAATTATGTCACAACGTGTTGTTGTCCAATTTAAAAACAAAGTTGTTCCGATATCTAACTTGTTTATTAAATTAAAAGTAGCATACTCTGGGAAAACAGTCCTTATGGTTTTATTATATCTATTTATATTTCCCGGACATATTGCAGTATAAATTAAGCTTAAAATCATTATCATTAGATATACATAAATTAATTTAGGAATTTCAATTTTTTTATATAAGCAATAAATTATTATAGCTAAATAAATTCCTAACATAACAAGTAAAAGCTGTTCAGAGTTGGTTGCTTCAATCAAACTTAAAATTAAGATTAAATTTACACCAATATTTTTAGATGTATTTAATTTTTTATTTTTAAATACAAATTCCTTAAGTAAATAAAAATGAATTAATGCAAAACATAATGGCCATGTGTAATTTATTGTAGTAGCAACCCATCCAGCAGCTTCAAAAATGTGGTAGAATGCTATTATAAATATTCCAACAAATAAACATCCTATTGTGTTGTAGAAAATACTTTTTTTATTAGATAACTTTTCACTATCAATTGATATTTTTGTTATTAAAAAAGGAATTAAAACAAAAACAATTGAATCTAATAATTTCCAAATTTTTCCAGGCAAAGAAAGTAAAATACCTAAATTAAATTCAATAAGTGTTCTAGAGCTCCAGGAAGAGTACCTATATTCTAAATAACTGTTGCCATTAAGGGGAAACAAAGGATGTCTGCTGATTATACCTTTAAATGTTAAATCATCCGCCATTAATGGAATTTTCCAATGCCATATTAATAATACGACGAAAAATATAATAAAAGGCACATATTTGTAGTATTTTTTTAAATTCATTTATCTATCTCTTACTGTTTTTTAAAATGTGAAAATATTTAACTAAAAACTAATTAATTTAATATGATATTTAATTCAAAAATATAAAAAAGTTTGTATAAATAATGTTAGTGCTTCTTTTAAAAACTTGTGTGATTTTTTTAAATTTTATTGTTTGTGGGTTTAATGCAAGTATTTTTGGGTTCCGTCATTTATTTTTTAAATGATTGTTAATTTTTATTTGGACTTTTTGTATTTTGGCATGGAATCGATAAATTAATAAAAAGTAACTGAAGTTAAAATTAAAGTAGCTGCTAAAAATTCAATAGCAAAAACAATTATTAATTTATCTATTTTTTTCATATGGATTAACTCTTCTTTATAGGAGTATAATGAATTTTTATATTCGTATATTTCCTGTTTTTTAATAGAAAATAAGAAAAAGCAGAACTAAAAAAATTTTTTAACATAACTTCAAATTACACAGATTTGAAAGAGTCTTTTTCTTATAAACCATAAATGATTAATAACATAGTTTACAAACATTTTTATAATGAAAACGGCAGTACTGATTCCTTGTTATAATGAAGAACTTACAATTGAAAAAGTTGTTTTAGATTTTAAAAAAGCCTTGCCGCATGGGGATATTTATGTTTATGATAACAATTCAACAGATAATTCTTATGAAATAGCTAAAAAAGCAGGAGCTATTGTAAAAAGAGAATATAGGCAAGGTAAAGGTAATGTTGTAAGATCCATGTTTAGAGATATTGATGCTGACTGTTATATTATGGTTGATGGGGATGATACTTATCCTGCTGAAGCAGCTATTGAAATTGAAAAACTTGTTTTATCTAAAAAAGCGGATATGGTAATTGGGGATAGATTATCCAGCACTTATTTTGAAGAAAATAAAAGAAGATTTCATAATTCTGGCAATAAACTAGTTAGAAAACTCATAAATTTTATTTTTAAAAATGATATTTCAGATATTATGACTGGTATGAGAGGTTTTAGCTATGAGTTTGTTAAATCGTTCCCTGTTTCATCTAAAGAATTTGAAATTGAAACTGAAATGACTATTTTTGCTTTAAATCATAATTTTTTAATTAAAGAATTGCCAATTGAATATAAAGATAGGATGGAAGGGAGTGAATCTAAATTAAATACTTTTAGTGATGGTTATAAAGTTATCAGCTTGCTTTTTGGGCTTTTTAGAGATGTAAAACCATTATTTTTCTTTTCTTTAATAACGTTAGTTCTTTTAATAATAGCTAGTATGTATTTCTTCCCAGTTTTAATTGGTTTTTTCAGGACGGGATTTGTAGAAAAGGTTCCTACACTTATTACTGTTGGAGTAGTAGTTATTGTAGCAGTTATTATATTTTTCACAGGTGTTGTTTTACATATTATTAGAAAACAGCATGATGAGAATTTTGAGCATTATTTAACTATGATAACTCAAAATAAAAAAGATTAGTATCTAACAGCTGTTAATAATGGCAAGATTCATGAATAAAATTGATAGTCAGTGTTGGCACTAAAAATTCCATATCGAGGGTTTTGATAATTTATTGTTTTCTAATTTAAAGATTTAATAATCTTTATTTATATTAACATTGATAATTGTATCCTATTTCTGGCCAAATCAACATCCAAAACTTTGACATCAACAATATCTCCGACACTTACAATATCTAGAGGGTGTTTTACAAATTTGTCAGCCAGCTGTGAAATATGGACTAATCCGTCCTGATGAACTCCAATATCTACAAAAGCTCCAAAATCAACAATATTTCTAACAGTTCCCTGCATAATCATGCCTTCTTCTAAATCTTCTATTGATAAAACATTTTTTCTTAAAACAGGTTTTGGCATGTCTTCGCGGGGATCCCTTCCCGGTTTTTTAAGTTCTTTAACAATGTCCTGTAAAGTTATAACACCAATGTCTAACTGATCAGAGAGTTCTTCGTAATCAAGGTTATCTAATTTTAGATTATTCGAACCTATGTCTGCTAAGGTGTAACCCAATTTATCCAACAGTTTGACTGCAGCATCGTAGGATTCAGGATGTATTGTAGTGTTGTCCAGAGGATGTTGTGGATTATCTATTTTTACAAATCCTGCACATTGCTCAAAAGTCTTTTTACCAAGTTTTTTAACATTTAAAAGTTCTTTTCGGTTGTCGAATTTACCGTTTTCTTCTCTATAGCTAATGATATTTTTAGCAGTTGATTTGGTAATTCCGGAAACATAATTAAGTAAGCTAGATGAAGCAGTATTTAAATCAACACCAACTTCATTAACTACTCTTTCAACAACTCCTCCTAAAGACTCATTCAATTGTTTCTGATTCATGTCATGCTGGTACTGACCAACTCCAATAGATTTGGGATCAATTTTAACAAGTTCAGCCAACGGATCCTGCAGTCTTCTGGCTATTGAAACAGCACTGCGTTCACCTTCATTAAAATCAGGAAACTCTTCATCAGCCAGTTTACTTGCAGAATAAACAGATGCGCCAGCTTCATTAACAATGATGTATTCAACAGAAGTGTTTTTAATAATATTAGCCACTATTTCTTCAGATTCTCTTGAAGCAGTTCCATTTCCGATAGCTATTACATCGACATCGTACTTTTTAATTAAATCAAGTACCACTTTTTTAGATTCCGTAACCTTATTTTGAGGTTCAGTTGGATAGATTAGGGATGTTTCTAAAACTTTACCTGTTGAATCAATAACAGCTAATTTACATCCTGTTCTAAAAGCAGGATCCCATCCTAAAATAGTTTTTCCACTTAAGGGGCTTTCCATAAGAAGTTGGCTTAAATTTTTAGCAAAAACTTCAATAGATTTCTCTTCAGCCTTTTTAGTTAAATAACTTCTAATTTCCCGCTCAATAGCCGGTGAAATCAAACGTTTATATGAATCTTCAATAGCTTCTGTAATAATTGGGGTGGTATGGGGGTTATATTCAATCATTTCAGGAACTTTGGAGCAGTTTTTAAGTGTGTGTCTTTTAAGGTATTGGATAATGTCGTCTTCTTCAATATCCACTTTTCCTTTAATAATGCCTTCATTTTCCGCTCTGTTAATGGCTAATATCCTATGTGGTGGAATTTTAGATAGTTTTTCTGAATAATTAAAATAAATTTCATATTCTGAAGCAGATTCATCTTTATTTTTAGCTTTAGTTTCAATTACTCCATTATAAAAAGTATTCTGTCTGATTTTTTTTCTAAAAGTGGAGTTGTCAGAAATAATCTCAGCAATTATGTCTTGTGCTCCTTCAATAGCTTCTTTGGGTGTTTTAACTTCGTCTGTAACATAATTTTCAGCTATTTTGGAAACAGGTTCTTCAACTTCCTGAGCCAAAATAAGACTGGCCAGCGGTTCCAAACCTTTTTGTTTGGCTATGGTTGCACGTGTCCTTTTTTTGCTTTTATAGGGCCTATATAAATCATCAAGTTCCACTAATGTTTCTGCATTAAGAATTTGATTTTTTAAGTTGTCGTCTAACTTTCCTAAGTTGTCAATGCGCTCTATGATTTTGGTTTTTTTATCTTCCAAGTTTCTAAGATATTTAAGCCTTTCATCGAATTTTCTTAAAAGTTCATCATTTAAAGAGCCGGTAACATCCTTTCTGTATCTTGCAATAAATGGAATAGTGTTGCCCTCATCAATTAATTTGATTACTTTGTTGACTTGCCATTGTTCCAGGTTTAATTCTTTTTCGAGTGTTTTAGCTATCATTAAAATTACATTCCTAATATATTACAATAAATTATCTTTTTTTTAATTAATATAATTTCATCTTTTTTAAAATTGAAATTATAAATTATTGCTAAGAGTATAGCTATTATAAATTTGAGCTTATTTTAAAACTTTATTATATGCTGAAAAGTTGTTGATGTAATAATGATTAAACAAGAAACTCAAGAAAGAGAATTTAGACATCTTAAGTTATTAATGATAATTTTGAAAAGATTGTTATAAGTATGGATGATTTTGATTTTTCACATGATGGAATTAAACATTTAAATATGATTAAGTTTTTAAAAGAATTTATCTAGGATGTGATATTATGGCAGATTTTGAAGAAGTTGTAAATACAAGACGAAGTATTCGTGAATATGACTCAAAAGAAGTTGAGGATGAAAAAATAGAAAAAATTCTTAAAGCAGCTATGCAGGCTCCTGGAAGCAGACTTAAGGCCGAACCATGGGAATTTGTTGTAGTTAAAAACAGAAAAACCCTTAAAGAAATAGGTGAAATAAAACCTAGAGTCAGTGATGCTCCAGTAGCTATTGTACTGTAGCCAATATTGAAAGGGCATTTTATAAAACAATGTGGCAGCAGGATATGAGTGCAGCAGCTGAGAATATGCTGCTTGAAGCTTGTAATTTAGGTTTAGGTGGGCTTTGGAATGGAGTAGCTCCAGAAGAAGAACGTATGGATAAAATAGCTAAATTAGTAGGCATTGATGATGAAAATCTAAAGGTATTCTGTTTAATTACATTAGGTTATCCAAAAGAAGGTTTAAAAAACGAATTCATGGACAAATTTGATGAGTCAAGAATCCACTATGAAAAATACTAAACATTTATACTATAAATAACATATGTATATAAAGTATTAAATTATTATAGGTGAATTTTATTGTCTTGGCTTGTTGTGCTTCTTGTATTTTTATTGGCTGCATTTAAAACAGAAAAACCTAAGAAATATATGAAGGTTTCTGTTATTATTCCTGCATTTAATGAAGAAGAAACAGTAGCCAATGTGATTAATGTTGTTAAAAAGGTCAAATATGTTGATGAAGTTATTGTAGTTAATGACGGATCAACAGATAACACCGAATCAGAAGCTAAAAGTGCCGGGGCAATTGTAATCAACCATGAAGTAAATAAGGGTAAGGGTGAAGCTCTTACTACAGGTTATAGAAAATCTGACAGTGATATTATTGCATTTATTGATGCAGATATTCATAATTTAACTTCTAAAAAAGTAGATGCTATGATCAGGCCTATTTTAGAAGGAAGAACGGATATTACCAAAACCAAATTCGCAAGAGAAAGCGGCAGAGTAACAGAGTTAACTGCCAAACCTCTTTTAAACTTTTTTTTCCCGGAAATTTCATTTGAACAACCTTTAAGCGGACAGTTTGCTGCAAAAAGGTCAGCTTTAAAGAAAATAAATTTTGAAAAGGATTATGGTGTCGATGTTGGTATTGTTATTGATGCTGATGTTTTAGGCATTTCTGTAGAGGAAGTGGACATTGGAGAAATTGAACATGACATGTCCCCATTGTCAGATTTAAATTTAATGGCTAATGAAGTTGTAAGAACAATCATTGACCGTGCTAACAAATATGGCCGTGTTGTAATGATTGATGAAATTGGTTACTTTATTAGAATGTCTATTGTAGGTTTGTCCTTAATTATTTTAGGATTATTTGCAATATTTTTTGTAAAACCAGTTCCTTTAGCTGTAGGAGTTATTGTTTCTATTGTAGGAGTTATAATAGCTATTTGTTATATTATTAAAGTAATTGTAAAATCTGTTGTAATATATAGAAAAGCTCCAACAGGCAATTTAGTTAAATCATTTATTAAGGTTCATTTTCCGCTGATTATTTCAGTTATTATTTTGATTTTGATGATTTCAACATTTATAGGAGCAGCCACTTTTGAAGAGGGCACTATTTCTATTGAACCTAGTTCCAGAAATTTAATTATTTTTGCAGATGATAGCAATAATACAATTTCTGTAAGGGGACCATACACTGTAGACTCTGCAATTGAAAATGAAACAGATGTAATCCGTATGCCAGCAGATAGCTTACAAACATTAGGTATGAATTATGGTGATAGTCTTATTGTAAATGGTGTACCTTACTTGATAAATGATACTCGTAGCGGCGAGGTAGATATATTAAGACTCCCTATTGATGCTAAAAATGCACTTAATTTGGAAGATGGTGATGTCCTGCAGGACAGCCGTTTAGGTCAGATCTTTGAAGGAACAGTAGTTCACCATATTTTCAACAAAGGAAATGTCAGTTTGGTTGAATCATATATTATATCTTCAAAAGGTGGAAATACATATTCTTACGGCATATATTTGGATAATGAATCAATAGCTAATTCAACAGCCATATTTGAAGATAATAATACTTATAGTGTAGGTTTAAATCAGGAAGAAATAGGAACAATTGGATATCAGAATGCTTCATTTACAAATAATACTCAAAGCTTTTATTATGACGGTCATGTAATTGAAATTAGATTTGAAAACAGCACTGCTAATTCAATAAAACATATAACTAACATCAATCAGGGATTTTTCATTAATTTAAATTTATAAAAATAAAAAAAGAAAGTTTATGATTTGTCATAAACTTTTACAGCTTCTTCAACATCATTATAAAGTCCGAGAGCTGCAAGGGCACCAACTTTTCCCTGGTCTCCTGTAACAGCTATCAAATCAATATCTAATTCTTTAGCTGTAGCTTCAGCAGTTTCAATATCCATCATTCCAGACTTGGTAGCTATTGAATATTGTCTTAATTTTTCAGGAATTTCTAATCCTTCTAAAACTGCAATTGCGGTTTTATCAGATAAAGTATCTCTTTTAAGAATTTCTATGGTTCTTTTAATTAATTCTTCTTTTTTATCTTCGGGCACTGCAAAGGTTAATGCAATTGAAACGCAATTTTGTGTTTTGTGAGGGTTATGAGGGTATAATTGAACAATAACATGATCCAAATATTCAAATCCTTCATTTTTAAGCTCAACACCTAAATTATGAGCCATTGTCCAGGTAGCGCCGGCATCTTTAACGTCAGTATCATCAACACCAATAACTACTTTTTCAAGTTTGGGAGTAACTACTCTGGCTCTTCCTACTTTGGAACCTCCTCCTTCTTTAAGAAGTTCAATGTATTTAACACCTTCGCCCATTCCTCTGCACATTCCAGCACCTACACCAGCTCCAGCAAGGCCTGCATGAGTTACTTTGACTTCATCGCCGTCAACAACAATCTCATCAATTCCTGCTGCATTAAAACTAGCTTTTAAATCAAGTGGAGCACAACCTATATGGCAAGAATAAACGTGTTTGTTCCCGTCTCTGTATGCAGAATCAATTAAGTCACTATTGTTTTTATATTGGTGAAGTAACCAGTGTGATCCTGATATACAAGGGTGGAATTCAACGATTTCAACTTTATTGCCATCTACCATTGTCAATACTTTCTGGTAGGGTGCAATCCAAGGGTCATTAAATTTTTCTTTTAACTGATTAGGTTTTAGAATTTCCATGTAATCATCTAAATTTCGTTTAATCTGTCACACATTTTAATAGCTGCTTCAACAGCTCTTTTACCATAGTCTACACGTTTGTGTGCATCTAATCTTGTCATACCCGGTCCGCTAATTCCTAAAGCTACTGGTTTTTCGTATTCTAGGGATAAGTCAGCTATTTTACGGGATGCATGTTGTGCTACGATTTGATCGTGATCTGTAGCTCCTTCAATTACTGCTCCAAGAGTAATTACTGCATCAATTTCGTCTTTTTCAAGTAATTTTTTAATAGCTAATGCCATATCAAATACTCCAGGAACGGTTACTACCTGTGTAATTTCACAGTTTCTAGATTTAGCTTCTTCTTTAGCCAATCCTAACATCATTTGTGTAATGTCATAATTAAACTCTGCGACTACTGCGCCTATGTTATATTTTGCCATTCTTTAGTCCTCCTATTATAAAACCAGTAACATAAAACTAGCTACTCCACTTAATACCATAATTAAGATGATAAAAAGTGCTGCTGCTCTTTTTTTATCTACATTCATATTTTTTCCTCATTTATATAATATTATAATTATAAGATTTTTATTATTATTTAAATTTTCTTTTAATTTTTCTTAACTTTTCAGTTGCCTTCCAACTATTCGAATTTAAAATTTCTGAATTCAAATGTTCCAGCTCATTAACTTTTAAATTTAGTTCATTAATTTTTGATTCGTAATTTTCATCTTTTTTAAATTCTTCTTGAGCTACGCTTACTAATTCATATATTTTTTGAGTTAACTGGTCTATTCTTTGTCTGTAGTAGTGTTCTGTTTTTATATTTGTATTTAAACTATTTTTTAAATTTAATTTATCTTCTATGATTTTTTCAATAGCTTTTTTCCCGGAATCGATGTCATTTAATTTAGATTTATAGTCTAAATTTAAGCTGTCCATTATGCTGCCCTCTTCACATATCCCCCATATTGCAGCATCGCTGCCCTGATAATCAGATAATTTTGAGGGTAAATATGGATTTAATTTAAAATTTCCTTTATTGGAATCTTCTACAAGCAAAACATCGAATTTTGTTGTAAGATTTAAAAACTCTAAAAAGTTTACAGGAGGGTTTAAATTAGTGATTTTATATAAATCTGAACTTAATAATTGTTCAAAAACTGTTTTTGTTGATGTAAATATATGTAAAGTAATTTTATCTTTTAAATCATCATTTAAGCTATCAAAAGCATTTATGAAATCTTCAAAGCTCCTAGCATTATATATAACTCCAAAGTATCCGAAATTCAAACGATTTTCATCTAGTTTGTAATTGCTTTCATTTACATAATAATATTTGGTATCTAAAGTTCTGTGAGTATTTATTATGGCTTTTTCATTGACTATATCGGTTACATCATAAGGATTAATGTCAATCATTAATTCTTTTTGATTTTCATTGGTTAATATGATTTCATCACAAAATAAAAAAGTTAAATATTCACAAATACAGTTAATATCGTCTTTAGATGAAATTTTTTCTTTTAAATGTTTATTTATCCTTGAAACATATTCTTCATCTTCAATTGGAGGACTTAGCCGGTCTCTTCCAAATGCACAAATTAGCGGATCTGAAAATTCTGCCCTCCAATAAGTTTCCGGATGAGCTAATTTATATTCCAAAGCTAAAAAGTGGGAATGGGCAAAATTAGCCCTACTATATATTTTTTCATAAACTGGTAATTTATTTAATTCTTCCATTCCTTTTTTTACAAAGTTTTTTATGTTTTCCCAGCTAGTAGAAAATTCTGTTTCAACTTCAATTTTATGTATTAAAAATTGATTGACAATTTTTTCAAGACTGTAATCTTTATTTAATTCATTTAAGCTTCCATAAATAACATCAACATTTTTCTTTTCTGTTAGGATTCTTTTAACTACAGAGTTACTTGTTGTTATATTTGTTGGACTGAATGCATATGATATGATTAATTCTCTTTTTGAATTATCTAAATCATTTAAATTTTCATTTAAATATTTATAAGGGAAAAATTCGAAATTATAGCTAGCAATATCTTTTAAAATCTTAATATAATCATTTGGATGCTTTTCTAAATATTTATTTATTTTACTTACCTGGCCGCCAGTTAAACTTTTAATAAAACCAACCATTGCAGGTGTTTTAGCTTTTTTTAATCCTTTATTGATGTCATTTATTACTTTTAACCTGTCTGTTATGTTAAAATCATATGATAGTGGTTTTCTAGATATGGAATTATCTCTCCATAATCTGTAATAAATTGCTTTTTCTTTTTTATCAATTATGTAAAATTCAAAGTCATAATCAACATAAAATCTGGCATAATAGGAAATATCAACACCGTTTTTAAGTTCGGGATTAAAAGAAGAATTTTTAACATCTTTAGTTGGAATTAATTTGTCGGTAGTAATAGTTAATATTCCTTGCATTTCATCAGTATATGGATTTGTGTTAATTCCGGAGCTTTCAAGAAGCGGTTTTGATAAATAAGATTCTTGAATTTCTCCAGTATTTTCATTAACATCTAAAAAAGTTCCAATAACTATTCTGTTAGGTTTAGCATATTGGTATAATTTTTCAAAATAATTGTAGCTAATGTAGTCATCATCATCTATAAAAATAGTATACTGCCTATTTGCAATGTCAATTCCTGCATTACGTGCATTACATACTCCTGGTTCACTATAAGTTAAAATAATATTGATTTGAGGATTTTCCTCTTGATATTTTTTAATAATGTCTGGGGTGGAGTCTAATTCTCCATTTACAATAAAAATAGCTTCAAAGAGGTGGGGGTCAATGCTTTGACTGATTAAAGAATCTAATAATTTAGAAATAAAGGCTTCTCCTTTGTATGTAGGAATGATTGCACTTATACCTTTTTCTAAATTATTTTCTTCAACCATTTAATCACCTATAATGAATCTTTAATAGCCTGTGCTACTTCAATGGTGGTTGAACTGCCACCTAAATCGCTAGTTAATGTTTTACCTTCATTTAATACTTTTAAAATAGCTGCATCGAATTTATTTGCAGCTTCATTTTCACCAAGATATCTAAGCATCATAATTGCTGAGAGCATCATGGCTATTGGATTTGCTTTTTGCTGGCCTGCAATATCTGGAGCTGAACCATGAACTGGTTCAAATAAAGCACCATCTGCTCCAATATTTGCTGATGGAGTTAAACCAAGTCCACCAACAAGGCCTGCACCTTCATCAGATAAAATATCTCCAAATAAATTAGTAGTTACAATGACCTGAAATTCTTGAGGTTGTGTTACAAGATACATTGCTGTTGCATCAACATAAAAGTCTTCAGTATCAATATCAGGATATTTTTCGGCAACTTCATAGAATATTTTTTTAAATAATCCGTCAGTTTTTTTAAGAACATTAGCTTTGTGAACTGCAGTAACTTTAGTTCTGTTGTTGTCTTTTGCATATTGAAAAGCATAATTAATAATACGTTCTTCAGCTTCTCGTGTAATAATACGTTTAGCTATTGCTCCGTCTTCACTTTCTTCTTCCTGATTTGCGATATATAGTCCTTCTGTGTTTTCTCTTACAATCATAAAGTCAACATTTTCAAATATGGATTTGGTATTTGGGTATGATTTAACAGGCCTTAAATTAGCAAACATTTTCATTTCCTGACGGATTTTCACAATAACATCTGCTGCAGTTTCTCCGGCAGCTCCAAATAAACATGCATCAGAATCCCTTATAATATCGATAGTTTCCTGAGGAAGGGGAGTTCCGTGTTCTTCATTGCATTCATCACCTGCTATACCATAAACATAATCAAAATCAATATTTAATTCATCTAAAACAGAGATTGTTGCTTCCATAACTTCTTTACCTATTCCATCACCTGGAATAACAGCTATTTGGTATTTATTGTCTTTTTTGTTTGAGGTACTCAATTAAACCACCGTTTTCTAATATTTCTAACATAAATGGGGGCAATTTTTTAAATGTGATTGTTTCTCCCTTTTTGGATGTTATAATTCCGTTATCCATATCTACTTCTATTTCTTCTTCATTTTCTACAAATTTAGTTATGCCTGGAGCTTCAAGAAGAGGAACTCCAACATTTGTAGCATTTCTGTAAAAGATTCTTGCAAATGATTCAGCTATTACTGCAGCTACTCCAACACCTTTTAAAGCTATTGGAGCATGTTCTCTGGAAGATCCGCATCCAAAGTTTTTACCAGCTACAATAAAGTCGCCTTTTTTGCATTTTTCATTAAATTTATCATCTAATCCTTCCATACAGTGTTGGGATAATTTTTCTTCATCTGTATAAATCAAATATCTTCCAGGAAGGATAATGTCAGTATCAATATCGTCTTCGAATTTCCAAACAGTTCCTTTCATATTCTCACTCCGGTGCAACAATTCTTCCTTCAATGGCTGAAGCAGCAGCTACTGCAGCGGAAGATAAATAAACTTTTCCGTCAGGGCTTCCTTGTCTACCTTTAAAGTTCCTGTTAGATGTAGAAAGGCTTACTTCTCCGGGACCTATAATTCCAGTATGTCCTCCAAGACATGGTCCACAGCATGGAGCGGATACTAATGCCCCGGCATCAACAAATATTTTAAGCAATCCTTCATCAAGAGCTTTTGAGTAAACTTCTTTTGATGCTGGAATAACCAGCATTCTAGTTCCCTTAGCTATTTTTTTACCTTTTAATATTTTAGCAGCATCTCTTAAGTCACTGAGTCTGCCATTGGTACAGGATCCAAGGAATACTTGGTCAATTTCCTCGTCTACTTCACTTACAGGTTTTACATTGTCTACGTGGTGAGGACATGCTACTTGTGGTTCTAAATCACTTACATCAATATCAATAATATTAAGTGATGGAGCATCCAAATCAGTTTTAAATACTTTATATGGTTTGTTGGAACGGTTTTCTACATAATCAATAGTTTTTTTATCTACTTCTACTAAACCGGTTTTTCCACCCATTTCAATAGCCATGTTTGTTAAAACCATTCTGTCGGAAATACTCATATCTGAAACAGTTTCACCAGCAAATTCGCAGGCTTTATATGTTGAACCATCAACACTTACCTGGCCTATAATATTTAAAATAACATCTTTAGCATAAACATTATCTTTTAACTCACCAGTAATTTCAAATCTGTTGGTTTCAGGTACTTTAAACCATAAATTGCCTTCTGCAAATACCATAGCCATATCTGTAGAACCAATTCCTGTTGAAAATGCACCTAAAGCTCCATGAGTACAAGTATGTGAATCAGCACCAACAATAACTTCTCCAGGAACAACATGTCCCAATTCTGGAAGAATTTGGTGGCAGACTCCTGCATTAACATCATAAAAGTTTTCAATTTTCTGTTCTTTAACAAATTTTCTCATTATAATATGATTATTAGCTGAGTCAATAGAATCAGCTGGAACTTGATGATCGAATGGTATTACAATTTTTGACGGGTCCCAGACTTTAGTAGCACCAATTTTCTCAAAAGATTGTACTGAAAGAGGTCCGGTTAAATCATGAGTCATTGCAACATCAATATTGGCGATAACAATATCTCCAGCCTCAACTTCGTCTTTACCAGCTGCTCTAGCTAATATTTTTTCAGACATTGTTTTTGGCATATTTTTAAACCTCACATATTATGATAATTATATATATATTTATTACTATATAAAGCATTTTGAATTTTGTTTAATTTTTAAAAATTAACTGAATTTTATTTATTTTAGTTAATATTGGAATTTTTAATCATATTTTAATTTTGTGTAGGTTTAAATCCTTTTTAAGGTTTTATTTAGCTTTTAACTAATTTTAAAAATAGATTTTTTTCATGCTTTGAGGTTTAATTTTGGGATTTTTTTCCTGTTTTGTTAAATTAATTAAAAATTTAAATAATATGTTTAATAAATTATTGTTCATGAGTAACTCATTCTTTGGAAGATTTAAAAAAAGGGATAATAAGGTTGTTGAAGAACACCTTCCTATTCGGGAAGATAGAATTTTTTGGGTAGAAACTTTACAAAAGATTGCATTTCCAGTCTTAAATAATCTTAAAAAAGGCTCACTTAAAAAAAACATGTCTCTTGAAGCATCCAATTCGGAGAGTAATAAAATTGCTCATCTTGAAGCTTTTGCCAATGTTTTTAATGGAATTGCGCCTTGGTTAGAATTAGGTCCTGATGAATCTGAAGAAGGCAGGCTTCGTGAAAAGTACATACTATTAACTTTAAAAGCTATTGGTAATGCAGTTGATTCAAATAATAATGATTATATTATATTTACAGAAAATAAACAATCTTTAATGAGTATAGCTTTATTTGCTCAAGGTTTATTAAGATCCAAAACTCAAATATGGAATAATTTATCAATGGATGTTCAGGCTAGAATTATTTATGAACTTAAAAATACAAGAATTATTGCACCATTTGAAAATCACTGGTTATTATTTACTTCTATGATTGAAGCTACTCTTTTAGAATTCACAGGTGAATGTGATAAAGAACGTTTAACTTATGGTGTTCGTAAATTTAGGGATGAATGGTATCTTGGAGATGCAATTTATGCAGATGGTCCGGAATTTGATGTAAATTATTATAATAGTATTTTTATTCATCCTATGCTTAATGATATTTTAAAAATAATGAGAAAATATAGTATTGGAGAGGGGGAATTATTAGATGTTCAATTAATGAGATCTAGCAGGTATGCATCTCAATTAGAACGTATTATTTCTCCAGAGGGGTCATATCCTCTTTTAGGAAAATCATTGACTTTCCGTTGTGGTGTTTTCCATTTATTATCTCAAGCATCATTATTCAAGATATTGCCTAGAAATATTGAACCATCACAAGTTAGATCAGCTTTAACAAAGGTATTGGAAACTCAATTTGAAGGATATCAAAATTTTGATGATAAAGGATGGTTAAGTATTGGATTAAATGGTCATCAAATTGAAATTGCTGAAAATTGTATTAATACAGGTAGTCTTTATGCATGTTGTACAATATTTTTACCTTTAGGTTTATCTTTCAATGATTCTTTCTGGGTGGGTCCTTTTGAAGAATGGACTACTTTAAAAGCATGGAATGGCAATCTAGTTGAGTCTGACCAGTCAATAGATTTCTGATCTTTCTTTTTTATACAATTCTTAAGTGTCAAATATTTGGCTCTTTTCTAGTTTTTTTTATACTGAAGAATATATTTTTTTCAAACATAATTGTTTTTAAAAAATTAAGCTTTTTTTTCACAAGATTACCTGAATAAAAATTTTTCTCAGATAGGGAATTTATTTATTTCATTAAAAAAAGATATAATGTATAATTAGATTAGATTAACAATCAAATAGAAATTTACATTGGCAATACTGAATTACAACACATAATTAAATCAGGAGATAATCTTTCTGCATATTATAAAACTATTTATAAAATCAATAACATTACCATTATATAATGAGATTTTTTTCTAAAAATAATTCACTTGAAAGTAAAAATGATAGACAATTATGGGTTAATGTGCTCTCTAAGATAGCTAATCCAGTTTTAACTAATATGGCAAGTGGAACTTTAAAAAAGAATATGCCTGTAGAATATGTTAAAAAAGATAGGGCTAAATTTGCTCATCTTGAAGCGGTAGGTCGTTTAATTTGCGGTATTTCTCCTTGGTTGGAATTGGGGCCAGATAATAGTGATGAAGGTAAGTTAAGAAGTCATTATATTGATTTAACAACTAGGGGATTAGTTAATGTATGTAATCCTCAATCAAAAGATTATCTTATTTTTGATGAGCCATATCAGCCATTAGTTGATGCAGCACATTTGGCAGAAGGTTTGATAAGGTCCAAAACACAAATTTGGAATAGGATAGAATCTGATGGTCAGCACATGATTTTAGATGCTTTAAAAAAGACCCGGAGTATTGAACCATGGATTAATAATTGGGTTTTGTTTCCATCTATGATTGAAGCATTTATTTTAGATATTACTGGTGAATGTGACTTTGAAAGGCTTACAAGAGGAATTTATCTCTATCGTGACCAGTGGTACTGTGGTGATGGTCAATACGGGGATGGACCTGATTTCCACATGGATTATTATAATAGCTATGTTATTCATCCAATGTTGACTGATACATTAATGATTATGAGAAAATACAATATTGAAGGTCATGAATTTTTAGATGCTCATTTAAATAGATTAAGTCGTTATGCTACACAATTAGAACGTTTAATATCTCCGGAAGGAACATATCCCGTTGTAGGTCGTTCTATGTTATATAGAACTGCGGTTTTTCAAGCTTTAGGTCAGGCATGTTTATTTGAAAAATTACCTGAAAATGTAAGTCCTGAACAAGTAAGATGCGGTTTAACTGCAGTTATTAAAAGGCAATTTGGTGATAATTCTAATTTTGATAAAAATGGATGGTTGAGGTTTGGTTTTAATGGAAAACAGGTTGGTGTAGCTGAAGATTACAGTAATACAGGTAGTTTGTATTTATGTACTACTGGATTTTTACCACTTGGACTGCCTGAAAATCATAAGTTCTGGGCAGGTTCTGCTAAGCAGTGGACTTCTTTAAAAGCTTGGATGGGAAAAGATATTGACTCAGATATGTATATTAGAGAGTAAATAAATTTCCATAATTGTAAAGCTTAATATCTTTAGGTACTTTTTTTATTATATTTTTGGTGTCAAATATAATTGGATTTTTCATGTTTTCTTTGATTAAATCGTAATCAAGGTTTTTAAACTCATTATGGTCGCATAAAATTAAAACAAGGCTCGCGTTTTTGGTGGCTTTGTTTAAATCAACATATTCGTCATTGGCTACATGTGGGTCCCAGATGTTTATTTCATAATTGTCTTTTTTTAATTTGGCTATTATTTCATATGCGGGGCTTTCCCTGTCATCACCGGTGTTTCCTTTATATGCAACTCCTAAAACTGCTATTTTGCCATTTGGTGTTATTTTTTTAACGTTTTCATATACGAATTCCGGCATTGAGTTGTTGGTGTCTCTGGCTAGTTTTATTATTTTTGCATATTCTGGTGCTTTTGAATAAATGAAATAAGGGTCGATAGCTAGGCAGTGCCCTCCAACACCGGGTCCTGGTGAATGTATGTTTACTCTTGGATGTTTATTAGCCATTTCAATTACATCCAGTGCATTTACTCCAATTTTGGTACATATTTTTGTAAGTTCATTGGCAAGTGCAATGTTGACATCTCTAAAAGTGTTTTCCATACATTTGGATAATTCTGCTGTTTTTGCTTCAGTTTTCATTAATGCACCTTCAACAAACTGACCGTAAACTTCACTAGCTTTAATTGAGCATTCTGGAGTTATTCCGCCGACTATACGGTCATTATGAACAAGTTCATACATTATTTTTCCAGGAAGAACTCTTTCAGGGCAATGGGCAAGGTATAAGTCTTTTCCTATTGTATAACCGGCTTTTTCAAAGATAGGTTTAACATAATCATCCATAGACATTGGAGCTATTGTGGATTCAACAATTACTGTATTTCCTTTTTCCAAATATGGAAGTATGGATTCGCATGCACTAATAACATAACTCAAATCGCAGGTGTAATTTTCAGCAACATATGGTGTTGGTACAGTTATTATAAATGCATCAGCTTTGACAGGTGTTGTTGAAGCAGAATATACTCCTTTTTCAACAGCCTTTTTAATTATTTCACCGATTCCAGGTTCTTCAATATGAATTTTTCCCTGATTTAAAGTTTCAACAACTTCTTTGTTAACATCCACTCCAACAACTTCGCAATGATTTTTTGTAAAAAGTGCAGCTGTTGGCAATCCAATATAGCCTTGTCCAATAATACAAATTTTCATAATTAAAAAGCCCCTTTTATTTTTAAATAATTAAATATATTATGTTTATTAATATAAATAATATTTAGTTTTCATTAAATAAAAATAGGGATAATTATGAAAGTTTTAATTACAGGGTCTAATGGAATGTTGGGCCATGATTTGATAGATGTTCTAAATGACAAACATGAATTAATACTTACAACATCTAAAACATTGGATATTACTGATAAAGAGCATACAGTTGAATTTATAAAAGAAAATAAGCCAGATATAGTTATAAATTCTGCAGCATACACTGATGTTGACGGATGTGAAGAAAACAGGGAGCTGGCTTTCAGTATAAATGGTGAAGGTGTAAGAAATTTGGCTATTGGATGCAGGGAAGCTGATTGTCCGCTGGTTCATATTAGTACAGATTATGTTTTCAACGGAAAAAATGACACTCCTTGGGTTGAAGACGATGAAATTGGTCCTATAAGTGTTTACGGAAAAAGTAAACTTGAAGGTGAACAGGCTATTCAGGAAATACTTGATAAATTTTTCATTGTTCGTACAGCCTGGTTATATGGAGTTAATGGGGGCAATTTTCCAAAAACAATGCTGGAATTAGCTAAAACACATGATGAATTAACAGTAGTTTATGATGAGGTAGGAACTCCAACATACACTCCGGATTTGGCTGAAGCTATTGGGAAGTTAATAGAAACTGATTATTATGGCATTTATCATATTACCAACTCTGGAAGCTGTTCATGGTGCGAATTTGCAAAATATATCTTTGAAATAGCAGGGGTGGATGTAAAAGTCACTCCGGTAACAGCTAGTGAATTTGCAAGACCTGCACCAAGACCTAGTTATTCAGTTTTAAATAATAAAAAATGGGTTGATAATGGTTTTGAACCTTTAAGAAGCTATAAAGAAGCTATTAAAGATTATTTAATTTATTTAAAAAAATAAAAGAGAATATTATTTAATTCTCTTATTCTATTTTTATTGTGTTTCCTGTTTGGAAATTGTTCCAGTAGGAAGTTATGATGTATTCTCCAGGCATCAATCTAATGTTTAATTTGGCCATACCGTTATTGTCTGTGACTTTATAGTAAAATACTCCGTTTACATTAAATGATACGTTTTGGTTAGCCAGTGGTTTTCCCTGACCGTTTAATGTCTGTGCAGTAAAGCTGCTTCCGTCCAGGTATTTCATGTTCAAGTTTTTA
>ERZ1673696.554-NODE-554-length-38684-cov-21.149784_pt1 | contig 38684 bp, 33 predicted proteins | sample MGYA00580226_ERZ1673696 | MGnify/ENA primary metagenome ERZ1673696 (study PRJEB41218, sample SAMN15661743) | gut metagenome | host: Homo sapiens | place: Canada: London | collected 2015-08-20/2019-03-30 | study: EMG produced TPA metagenomics assembly of... | reverse complement strand
ATTTCTGGATTTCAGTTGTAATAATCGTCATACGGTTTCCTCCTTTCATGGTTCCAATTATAAAACGCAAACCTTGCCATAACCTTGCCGAGATAAAATTTTTTCAAAAAAAGCTCCGTGGAATCACAGAGCTTTCGGAAGTATGATGATAAAGGTTGTTCCGTTTCCGGGAACACTAGCGGCTGTAATCGTTCCTTTATGAATACTGACTAACTCTTTGGCAATCGAAAGGCCCAGCCCGTTCCCTTTGGCAGAACGGGAGTGATCGCATTGATACATCCGTTCAAAGATATGCGGGAGATCAGAGGCGGCAATCCCGTTGCCGTTATCAGCAACAACGATTTTTGCCTGCTGCTCAGTTTCAGTCACGGTCAGGAAAACTTTGCTTGCATCACTGTGCGTCAGGATATTTTGCAGTAAATTATTGAGAATACGAGTGTAGGCGGTAGAGTCAACCCGTGTCATGTATTCTGTTTCGGGTATCTCAATTTCATAGCTAAGATCGTGGTTTTCCAGCAGCGGCACCCAATCAGTCATGATGTCACGGGAAAGCTCATTCAGGTCGCAGACCTCAAAATGAAAAATCTGTTCCCCGGCATCCAGCTTCACCCATTCAAACAGGGCGGTCACAAAATCTTTCAGGTGGTGGGCTTTTTCCATAGCCACCCGAATGTATTCTTCCTTCTCAGCTCCTGTTACCATCTTGCTTTCCACAGCCTCCAAATATCCAACCAGAGAAGCAAGAGGGGTTTTTACATCATGGGAAAGGCTTGTCATAAGCCGTTTATAAGCCTGTTCGGATTGCTTTTGCTGTATAAGCCGAGATTGGCTGCTCATGGCAATCTCGTTAATATCATAACAGATTTGTTTTGTCAGGTCGCTTTCCCGCACCAATACACGGCGGTTCAAATTCCCGGCTTTTATATCGTTTAGGGCATCCCTAATAAGAAAAAGCTGACCACGGACGCGGTGAAGTTTTCCCAAAAGATAGCTGATTACCAGCAAAGCAATTAATAAGGACAACAATAGATAAAGGTTAATTTCCATGCTCATGCCTCCTTGTTAAAGCGATACCCTACACCGCGGACAGTCTGAATATAAAAAGGTTGTTCTGGATTTGGCTCGATTTTTTTTCGCAGTTTACTGATAAATGCCATGAGGTTATTGTCGTCAAAATCATATTCTTCTGTCCACACCTGCGTATAAAGTTGTTTTTTAGTAAAGACCCGACCCTTGTTGGACGCCAAAAATAGAAGCAAATCAAACTCTTTGCCGGTCAAGTCTACCGGGAGATTTTGAACCGTTACGGTTCGGTTGATTTTATCAATTACCATATCTTTCAGAAGCATGGTGGCGGCTTCGTTTCCGGTCACAGGGTTTAAGGTGGTATAGCGCCGGATTAGAGAATTGACACGAGCCATTAGTTCGTTAATTCCAAACGGCTTTGTCAGATAATCGTCCGCTCCCAGCCGCAGACCAGAAACCTTATCTTCTTCGTCGCTTTTGGCGGTCAGCATCAGCACCGGCACATTGTTTTTCTCTCGGATTTTCTGCAATACTTGAAACCCGTTCATATCTGGCATCATCACATCCAGAATAATTAGTGAACAGGTATCCTTGTTTTTTTCCAGTAGCCTCAGACCCTCTAAGCCGCCATGTGCTACTACCGCAGATAAATTTTCTTGTTCCACACATTTTTTCATCAAGACACAAAGTTTCTTGTCATCGTCTATAATCAAAACACTATTCATGTTTCAGCAACCTCCCTTGTTTTGTCCGGCCATCAATCGGCTTTTCCGCAGCTTTAGGGATCAGCCAAACACCAGCCATTTTCACAGCACCGGGGATACGTCCACCAGCACAATAATAATTTGCCCTACGAGGTGTCACGCCCCACTTTTCGGCGGCCCCTTTCAATGTCATATAGTCCATTTCGCACCTCCACAGAGTACATTATAGTTCTTTATCTCGAATAGTACAAGTTGGAGGCTGCATATTGATGAAATGAAATACTACTTTGTGTAAAATCTCATTACATTCTCATAAGGTCGTGGTCTACCGCTACGAGGGTGCAGAAGTACATACTGATGAGGTGGCAACGATCACGGTCGAACGTGGCTGCGGCCCGCGCTACGGTGAGTTTGCCCCGAACGGCAAGGCCTTCTACCTTATCAACGAGATTGGTTCCCGCGTAATGCACTATCGTTACAATGCGGGCAAAATGACTCTGTGTGAGGAGACCTCCACGCTGCCCTATGGCTTCACGGGGGAGAACATCTGCTCTGACCTGCATATCACGGCGGACGGCAAGTTCCTGTATGCCTCCAATCGCGGCCATGACAGCATCACGGCCTACCATATTCTGGAGGACGGCAGCCTTGCCTGGATCGAGTGCCAGCCCAGCGGCGGCAAAACGCCCCGCAACTTTGCGCTGGATCGCACAGGCCGCTACCTGTTGGCTGAGAACCAGGACAGCGACAACATCACAGTGTTTGCCATCGGCGCGGATGGCCGCCTGACAAAAGGGGAAACTTATGACTTCGGCTCGCCGGTCTGCATCCGTTTCTTCCAAAAGACCGCATTCTGATCAGGAATAAGGAGTATTATGTTTACCATTGTAAAACGGAGAAAATTGAACCCCACCGTAACCGAACTTTGCATCCATGCGCCGCTCATTGCCAAGAAGGCAAAGGCCGGCCAGTTTATCATTGTCCGCGCAAAGGAGGACTCCGAGCGCATCCCCCTGACCATCGCCGGGTTTGACCGCGAAGCCGGCACCGTTTCTATCATTTTCCAGGTTGTCGGCGCAGGTACCATGCAGCTCAACTCCCTGAAAGAGGGCGAGGCCGTGCATGACTTTGTGGGACCCTTGGGCAAGGCAATGTCGCCATGGACGCTGCCCGCTGCGCGAAGCGTCTGGGTGCCGAGAATGTCTACATCGTCTACCGCCGCGGCATGGCCGAGCTGCCTGCCCGTAAGGAGGAGGTCGAGCACGCCGAGGAGGAGGGCATCGTCTTTAAGACGCTGACGAACCCGACGGAAGTGCTGGGTGACGAGAACGGCTGGGTCAAGGGTATGACCTGCGTTAAGATGGAGCTGGGTGAGCCGGATGCGTCCGGACGTCGCCGCCCCATCGTCAAGGAGGGCAGCGAATTTGTCCTCGATGTCGATACGATGATCATGGCGCTGGGCACCAGCCCCAACCCGCTGATCCGCTCCACCACGCCGGGTCTGGACGCCGACAAGCACGGCTGCCTGATCACGAACGGCCCCGACGGCCTGACGAGCCGCCCGATGGTCTACGCCGGCGGCGACGCTGTTACCGGCGCCGCCACGGTCATTCTGGCGATGGGTGCCGGCAAAGAGGCTGCCCGCGCGATTGAAGCGGCCATCAAGGCGACGGAACAGTAACAACAAAAACTTCCCCTGCACTTTCACACAAGCGGCAGGGGAAGTTTTTTCATGGAGAAAAGCGATGAAACAAAATCCTATACCAGGAAAAGCCGCCCTAAAAATCGTGGTTGGGTCTATTATGGCGGCCTATGGCCTTACATTGGCGGTATACGCAGGCTTTGGTGGCGCAACGCTGGCAATTTTCTGGAAATGAATGGCAAATATGACAAGACTTACTATTTGCGGTGCATCGTTTGCCGTAGCGGTGGTTATGCTTGTATTCGTGTTTTTCTATGACCGCCGCCAAATCCACATCGGCACAGTGATTTATCAGCTATTTTACAGCGGTTTTGTGGAGATTTTCAGCTGGATGCATGTATACAGCGAGAGTCGGATATTCAATTTTATCATTATGTGCGCAGGGATTGTGGTGTTTTCGTTTGGAACAGGGCTTTACGATTCTGCAAATCTGGGGTGCGGTTCCTATGAAGCCCTGACATTCGCGCTGGCAGAAAAGAACGATTGGCCGGTAAAATACGTCCGCATGGTGCTGGATATGCTTATGGTGGTGCTTGGTGTGCTTTGTGGTGGGTGCTTTGGTGCATGCACGACATAATGGCAGGCCCGATTATCCAATGGACAGTACAAAAGTTTTAAAAGGTAAAATATTTACGTCATATCCAAACTCTTTCCTATAAAATGGTGTAGTAATGGTGTAGTACCCGGTACCTTGCCCAAAACAACTGATAAAATCCAACGCACCCACGCCGGATTGTGCAAAATATCCAGCAATTTATTGCAATGTGAAACAAAATAGGGTATAATGTACAAGAATCGAAAAGCGGTGGGAGGCGGAACGATGCGCAAAACGGAAAGCCAGAAGATAGCCCTCTGCGGTATGCTGGGGGCACTTTCGGTGGTGCTTTTGCTGCTGGGCAGTGCACTGCAGATCGGCACCTATGCCGCGCCGATGCTGGCGGCGTTCCTGCTCATCCCGGTGCTGGAGGAATACGGCACGCGCTACGCGCTGACCCTCTACGTCTGCGTGGCAATTTTGGCCGTGCTCTTTGTGCCGGAGACCGAACTGGCGCTGTTTTACGTGCTGGTCATGGGGTATTACCCCGTGCTGCGCGTCAAGCTGAACGGCGTAAAAAGCACGCTGCTGCGCTGGGTTCTGAAGTTCGCGGTGTTCAACGCGGGCACGGTGCTGGTGTATCTTTTGCTGTTTGCGCTGCTCGGGCCCGCCGTGCTGGACGAGCTGCTGGCCGACGGCATCGGGATGCTGGCAGCACTGCTGGCCGCGGGCAACCTGTCGTTCTGGCTGTGTGACCGCGCACTGGCGGCACTGACGCGGTATTACCACGTCATACTCAAGCCAAAACTGAAAAAGAAGTTTTAATTCGGGGAGGAAAACAACATGTGGTACGATGAGGCAGTAGTTTATCAGATCTACCCGCTGGGGCTTTGCGGCGCACCGCTGCAAAACGACGGCGACCAGGCGCAGGCGGGCGAGCACCGCATTCTGCGGGTGCTGGACTGGGTGGAGCACATCAAGCGCCTGGGCGCGACCTGCGTGCTGTTCAACCCGCTGTTCGAGAGCGACGCCCACGGCTATGACACCCGCGACTACAATAAGGTGGACTGCCGCCTGGGCACAAACGACGACCTCAGGCAGGTTTGCGCGGCGCTGCACGCGGCGGGCATAAAAATCCTGTTTGACGGTGTGTTCAACCATGTGGGCCGTGGCTTCTGGGCGTTCAAGGACGTGCATGAGAAGCGCTGGGACAGCCCGTACAAGGACTGGTTCCACATCAGCTTTGACGGCAACACCAACTACAACGACGGCTTCTGGTATGAAGCGTGGGAGGGCTGCAACGAGTTGGTCAAGCTGAATCTGCAGAACCCGGCGGTGAAAAACTACCTGTTTGACGTTGTGCGCGGCTGGGTGCGGGACTACGACATCGACGGCCTGCGTTTGGATGTTGCCTACTGCCTCGACCTCGGCTTTCTGGCCGAGCTGCGCGGGCTGGCCGACAGCATCAAGCCGGAGTTCGCACTGGTGGGTGAGACGCTGCACGGCGACTACAACCGCTGGATGAACGACCACGCCTGCCACAGCGTAACGAACTACGAGTGCTACAAGGGCCTGTATTCGAGCTTCAACACGGGCAACATGCACGAGATCAGCTACAGCCTGAACCGCCAGTTCGGCTCCGAGCAGTGGTGCCTGTACACGGGCAAGCACCTGCTGAGCTTTGTGGATAACCACGATGTAACGCGCATTGCGACGATTTTGACGGACAAGGGCTGCCTACGCCCCATCTACGGTCTGCTGTTCGGGATGCCCGGTGTGCCGTCGGTCTACTACGGCAGTGAATGGGGCATGGAGGGCGACAAGCGCAACGGCGACCCGACGCTGCGCCCGGCGGTGGAGAAGCCCGAAGAAAACGACCTGACCGCCTGGATCGCGGCGCTGGCCCACGCCCACACGGGCAGCAAGGCGCTGTGCCGGGGCAGCTACCGCAATGTGCTGGTCCAGCCCAAGCAGCTGATTTTTGAGCGCTACGCCGACGGTGAGCGGGTGCTGGTGGCCATCAACGCGGACGGCAATCCGTTTGACGCCCACTTTGACGCGGGCTGCGGCCGCGCGGTGGACCTCATCACAGGCGCCGACCACGACTTTGGCGGCGGCAGCACGCTGGAGCCGTACAGCTGTCACTTCTGGAAATGTGAGCGGTAAGCTTGGAAATATAGCAAAGCCACCTGTCCGTTATGGGACGGGTGGCTTTTTGTTTGCGTGGTAGGAACGCTTATTCCCCTTGTGTGCGGAAAGACCGCACCATCGAAAGAAAATCCTTCTCGCTGAGCAGCGCCAAACCCTGCGCCTCGTCGCCCAAAACGATGAGCCGGTCGCCGGGCTGGATGCTGAAAATTTTGCGTGCCTTCGCCGGTATCACGATCTGACCCTTGTCACCGACCGTGACAAGCCCAAAGGCGTGCTTGCCCTTGGGCGGCACGTTCAGCCCGGTGGCGGCAGAGCCGTAGTTGACAAGGTCGTCCAGCGTGACGCCGAAAATCTCCGCCAGCTGCTTGCAGCGGTCGATGTCGGGCAGGCTTTCGCCGGTTTCGTACTTCGAGAGGGTCTGGCGGCTGACGTTCAGTTGCTCGGCCAGCTCCTCTTGCGAGAGACCGTTCAGCTTGCGCAGCGAGATAAGGTTGTCACAAAACATGGTTTTTCTCCTTTTGGATGCCGAACACACAGTACCGTACGACCGGGATGCGGCGCAGCACCGCGTACAGCGCCAGCCCGCCGCCGAACGCTGCCGCCGCCGACAGCAGATACACCCCAACGCCGCGCCAGCGCAGGCAGCACACGAGGCCGTAGGCGGCAGCCGACAGCGCTAAATAATGGCAGATGTACAGCCCGAAGCTGTGCTGCGTCATAAATGCCGCGAACCGCCCGGTGCGGTCGCCCCAGCGCTTCATACCGCCGAAAATCGCCAGACAGGCCGCCCACGCATAGGCGATGGCCAGCGGGTTGTTCACGTTGGGGGCTTCGGCGTAGTTCAGCCCCCAGCTGCGACAGAGGTACGCCGCCCCCAGCACGGCGGCCGCACCGCACAAGATCGGCGCACGGCGGGCAAGCGCGTCCACGACGGCCTGCTGCGAGAAAACGTAGTAGCCGGCCAGATAGCTGAAAAGGTAGATGCCGAACCGATACACCGCGATGACCGGCGTGTTCAGCACCTGCGCCGCCGCCCATGCGGCCACGCCCAGCAGCACGACCGCCCAGCAGGGGAGTGCCGCGCATTTTGCAAGCAGCCGCCCGCCCTCGATGCGGCGCACGGCCAGCAGGACGAGGGCGCAGACCCACAGCACATGGCAGGTCCAGAGAACGCCAATACCCGATACCGTCATAATCAAATAGAGTACCGGTGCGGGCACCCCGGAGGGGATATTTTCAAAGGCATGGCTGAACGCCATGTTGAAATACCCCTGCGCCCAGCCCAGCACCAGCAGTCCCAGCGCGGAAGGAACCAACAATTTCCGCGTGCGCTCTGCAAAAAACGCCTTGCCGCTGTGGCTGTCCAGCGCGTACCGCGCCGACGCACCGCTAACCAGAAACAGCACGACCATGAACCATGGGTACAGCAGATATTGCAGCGCGTCCTGCCAGCGACAGTCCGTCACCGGCCCCACGACACCCACCGTCACGACATGGTTGTACATAAAAATGGTGTGGTACAAAACCACCAGCAGTACAGTTGCCCAGCGGATGTTGTCGAGATAGTGCTTTCTCATATTTATCACACCTTTGCTATGATTTTTAACAAGTATAGCAAAAGCAGAAGAAAATGAACATCAACATGGTTTTACAGGATGGCGGGGAAAATGTTAAAAATCGTGGCAGGAGGTGGTTATAGTATAGGGGATAGGGCAGGAAATTGCAAGAAGAAAGCCCCCGCAGCGTACCGAAAGGCCGATACGTTGCGGAGGCTGCTTTGCAGGGGCCGCACATGTGCGGCCCGCGGCGTTATGGGAGATATGCGTTTGCGGGAAGGCAGGAGGGCCGGGCATGCCCGGCCCCTACGGGGCGGCCCATGTATGGGTTAAGGTTTTAAAGTTTCTTTGCCTACTTTCTTTTCAAAGAAAGTAGGTCACAGGTTCGTATACCCCATCAGCTTTTCATCTACCACGGCGGCGGTGTCGCGGCCCTCGCGCAGCGCCCAGACGACAAGGCTCTGGCCGCGGCGCATATCGCCGCAGGCGAACACCTTCGGGTCGGCAGTGGCGTACTTCACATCGGCCACGGTGCCGCGCTTCGTGCGCTCGACGCCGAACGCATCGGCCACATAGGGCTCGCAGCCCGTAAAGCCTGCCGCGATCAGCACAAGGTCGCAGTCCACGGTGAACTCCTCGCCGGTGGGCACCATCTGGCGGCGTCCGTCCGCGACCTCGCTTTTCAGCTTGGAGATCAGCGCGCCGCAGACCTGCCCGGCCTCGTTCTTGTAGAACTCCTTGACCGTCGTCTGGTAGACGCGGGGGTCAAAGCCGAATTTGGCGATGGCCTCCTGCTGGCCGTAGTCGGTTTTCAGCACGCGGGGCCACTCGGGCCAATCGTTGCCGGGGGCGCGGGCCGCGGGCGGGCAGGGCATCATTTCCAGCTGCATGACGCTCTCGCAGCCCTGGCGGATGGCCGTGCCGACGCAGTCGTTGCCGGTGTCGCCGCCGCCGATGACCAGCACGCGCTTGCCCGCGGCGGAAACCGCCTTGCCGTCCGCAAAGTTGGAATCCAGCAGACTGCGGGTCACGCTGGTCAGGTAATCCACCGCAAAGAAGATACCCTGCGCGTCGCGGCCCGGGGCCTGGATGTCGCGGGCCTGCTTTGCGCCGCAGCACAGCACCACGGCGTCATAGCGGGCCTTCAGCTCCTCGGCGCTGACCGTATTGCCGACGTCGGCGTTAAAAACAAACTCAATGCCCTCGTCCTGCAAAATTTTCACGCGGCGGTCAATGACCCACTTTTCCAGCTTCATGTTGGGGATGCCGTACATCAGCAGGCCGCCCGCGCGGTCCTCGCGCTCATAGATGGTCACGCGATGGCCGCGCTTGTTGAGCAGGTCGGCCACGGACAGGCCCGCGGGACCCGCGCCGATGACCGCCACGGTCTTGCCCGTGCGGGCCGGGGGCGGCACGGCATGAATGGCACCGCTCTCGTAACCGTATTCTACGATGGCACGCTCGTTCTCCTTGACCGTGACCGGGTCACCCGTGACGTTGCCGCAGGTGCAGGCCGCCTCGCACAGGGCGGGGCAGACCCGGCTCGTGAACTCCGGGTATCGGTTCGTGGCGATCAGCCGGTGCACGGCCAGATCCCACTTGCCCTGATAGACCAGGTCGTTCCACTCGGGGATCAGGTTGTTCAGCGGGCAGCCGCTGAACATGCCGCCCAGCTGAACGCCGCTCTGGCAGAAGGGGACGCCGCAGTCCATGCAGCGTGCGCCCTGGGCCTGCTGCTCGTCGGTGTGCAGCGGGACGTGAAACTCGTTAAAATTTCGGATGCGCTCCTCGGGCGGCAGCTCTAAACTGGTCTGCCGCGTAATTTCCATAAATCCTGTCGGTTTGCCCATGGTACTCTGCCTCCCTTACTTTGCGCTTTTCATGGCGTAGAACGCCTCGATCTGGGCCTGCTCGCTGTCCTCGCCCTTTTCCTCCATCTGGGCGATCAGGCGCAGCATCTTGTCGTAGTCGTGGGGCAGGACCTTCTTGAACTTGGGCAGATACTCGCCGAAGTTGTCAAGGATTTCCTTGCCGCGCGGCGACCCGGTCAGCTCCACATGCTCACGGATCAGGTCTTTCAACAGCGATACATCGTACTTGTGCTCCACAGGCTCCAGACTGACCATGTCCTTGTTGACGCGCTGGTAGAAGTCCCAGTCCTCGTCCAGCACGTAGGCGATGCCGCCGCTCATGCCGGCTGCAAAGTTCTTGCCGGTCTTGCCAAGCACGACCACCGTGCCGCCGGTCATGTACTCGCAGCCATGGTCGCCCACGCCCTCCACAACGGCAGTTGCGCCGGAGTTGCGCACGCAGAAGCGCTCACCGGCCACGCCGTTGATGAACGCCGTGCCGCCCGTAGCACCGTACAGTGCCACGTTGCCGATGACGATGTTCTCGCTGCGGTCAAAGGCGGCGTCCTTCGGCGGATAGACGACGAGCTTGCCGCCGGACAGACCCTTGCCGATGTAGTCATTCGCGTCGCCGACCAGCTCGAGCGTCAGGCCCTTGGGGATGAACGCGCCGAAGCTCTGGCCGCCGTAGCCGTGGCAGACGACATGGAACGTGTCGTCGGGCAGCGTGTTGCCGAACCTGGCGGTGATCTCGCTGCCAATGATCGTGCCGAACGCGCGGTCCGTGTTGCCGACGTCCAGCGTGACGGTGCTGGGCTTCGGCTCGGCGGAGTCGAAGCTCTTTTTGAACTTCTTCATCAGGATGCGCATGTCGGGGGTCTTTTCCAGCTGGAAGTTGTAAACATCCTTCGCGTTGAAGTGTACGTTGGAGTTCTCGACCAGCGGGTTCTGCAAAAGCGCGGTCAGGTCCATCTCACCGGCGCGGGAGCCTGCGGGCGCGGCTTTGACCTTGAGCAGGTCGGTGCGGCCCACCAGCTCATCGACGGTGCGCACGCCGAGCTTTGCCATGTACTCGCGCAGGTCCTCGGCCATGAAGCGCATAAAGTTCATGATGTACTCGGGCTTGCCCTTGAACCGCTTGCGCAGCTCGGGGTTCTGGGTGCAGATGCCCATGGGGCAGGTGTCAAGGTTGCAGACGCGCATCATGACGCAGCCCATGGCCACCAGCGGGCCGGTGCCGAAGCCGAATTCCTCGGCACCCAGCAGGGCGGCAATGGCAACGTCGCGGCCACTCATCAGCTTGCTGTCCGCCTCGATGCGGACGCGGCTGCGCAGACCGTTCATGATCAGGCACTGGTGTGCCTCGGCAATGCCCAGTTCCCACGGCAGACCTGCGTTGTGGATGGAGTTGCGGGGGGCTGCGCCCGTGCCGCCGTCAAAGCCGGAAATCAGGATGACCTCCGCACCGGCCTTGGCAACGCCCGCGGCAATCGTGCCGACACCGGCCTCGCTGACGAGCTTGACGTTGATGGCTGCCTTGCGGTTGGAGCACTTCAAATCGTAGATCAGCTGCGCCAGGTCCTCGATCGAGTAAATATCGTGGTGGGGCGGGGGAGAGATCAGGCCGACGCCGGTGGTCGAGTTGCGGGTCTTGGCGACCCACGGGTAGACCTTGCCGCCGGGCAGCTGGCCGCCCTCGCCGGGCTTCGCGCCCTGCGCCATCTTGATCTGGATCTCACTGGCGGAGACCAGATACTTGCTTGTCACGCCGAAGCGGGCGGATGCCACCTGCTTGATGGCGGAGTTGCGCTCGGTGCCGTAGCGGTCCTCGGCCTCGCCGCCCTCGCCGGTGTTGGACTTGCCGCCCAGACGGTTCATGGCGATAGCCATGCACTCGTGGGCCTCCTCGGACAGTGCGCCGTAGCTCATGGCCGCGGTCTTGAAGCGCTTGACGATGGAGTCAACGCTCTCGACCTCGTCGAGGGGCACGCCCTGCTCGGGATAATTGAAGTCCAGCAGGCTGCGCAGGTGCATCGCGTCGCCGTTCTCATTGGCAGCGGCGGCGGTGTACTGCTTGAAGGTATCGTAATTGCCGGTCCAGCAGGCCTGCTGCAAAAGGTGGATGGTCTGCGGGTTGTAGAGGTGCTGCTCGGCAGCGGGGCCGCCGCGGAATTTGTGCGCACCCAGGCTCGGCAGCTCGCGGTTGATGTCCAGACCCAGCGGGTCGAATGCTTCCTGATGGCGGGCTTCCAGATCATTCTGGATGTCCTGGATCGTGATGCCGCCCACGCGGGAGACGGTGTTCGTAAAGTATTTGTCGATGACCTCTTTCGAGATGCCCAGCGCCTCAAAGATCTGGCTGCCCGCGTAGGACTGGATCGTGGAAATGCCCATCTTGGACGCGATTTTGACAATGCCCGCCAGCACGGCCTTGTTGTAGTCGCTGACAGCGGCGTAGTAGTCCTTGTCGAGAAGGCCGTCGGAAATCAGCTCACCGATAGTCTCCTGCGCCAGATACGGGTTGATGGCAGCTGCGCCGTAGCCCAGCAGCGTGGCGAAGTCGTGTACCAGGCGCGGCTCGCCGCTTTCCAGAATCAGCGCCATGGCGGTGCGCTTGCGGGTGCGGACCAGATACTTGCTGACCGCGCCCACAGCCAGCAGGCTGGGAATGGCGACGTGGTACTCGTCAATATCGCGGTCCGACAAAATCAGGATGTTCGCGCCGTCGCGGTAGGCGCGGTCCACATCGACAAACAGGCGCTCAATGGCCTTTTCCAGGTCGGTGTTCTTGTAGTAGCAGATGGACAGCGTTACGACCTTGAAGCCGGGCACGTCCATGGCCTTGATCTTGAGCAGGTCAGTCTCGGTCAGGATCGGGTTCTCGATTTTCAGGACCTTGCAGTTGTCGGCGTCCTCCTCCAGAAGATTGCCCTGCGCACCGACGTAGACGGTGGTCGAGGTGACGATCTTCTCGCGCAGCGCGTCGATGGGCGGGTTCGTGACCTGCGCAAACATCTGCTTGAAATACTCGCTCAGATTCGGGCGGGTGTGGCTCAAAACGGCCAGCGGAGTATCGCTGCCCATGGCCCCGGCGGGCTCGCCACCGTTCTTGGCCATTGGCAGAATGATCGTGGAGACGTCCTCATACCGGTAGCCGAACGCCTTCTGCAGCTGGACAAGCTGATCCTTCGTGTAGCTGGGCACCTTCTTGTTGGGCACCTTCAGGCTGGACAGCGGGACGAGGTTGCGGTCCAGCCACTCGCCGTAGGGTTGGCGGCTGGCGTAGTCGGCCTTCAGCTTTTCGTCGTCCACCAGCTCGCCCCTGACGGTATCCACCAGCAGCATCTTGCCGGGGCGCAGACGGTCCTTGCGCACGACCTCGTCGGCGGGAATGTCGAGCACGCCGACCTCGCTGGAAAGGATCAGGCGGCCATCCTTCGTGATGTAGTAGCGGCTCGGGCGCAGACCGTTGCGGTCCAGCACTGCGCCCATCACGTCGCCGTCGCTGAACAGGATGCTGGCAGGACCGTCCCACGGCTCCAGCATCGTGGCATAGTACTGGTAGAAGTCGCGCTTCTTCGGGTCCATCGACTTGTTGTTGTCCCACGGCTCGGGGATCGTGACCATGACGGCCAGCGGCAGATCCATGCCGTTCATGACCATGAATTCCAGCGTGTTATCCAGCTGGGCAGAGTCGGAGCCGCCCTGGTTGACGATGGGCAGAACCTTCGTCATATCGTCCTTTAAATAGTTGGAACCGATGGTTTCCTCGCGGGCAAGCATCGTATCCACGTTGCCGCGGATCGTGTTGATCTCGCCGTTGTGCAGGATGAAGCGGTTGGGGTGGGCGCGGTTCCAGCTCGGGGATGTGTTCGTCGAGAAGCGGCTGTGCACCATGCCGATGGCGGATTCATAGTCGGCGTCCTGCAGATCGGGATAGAACAGGCGCAGCTCCTTGACGAGGAACATACCTTTATAGACAATGGTGCGGCTGGACAGGCTGCAAACGTAGGTGTCGGGGCTGGACTGCTCAAACACGCGGCGCGCCACATAGAGGCGGCGGTCAAAGGCAATACCGGCCTCGACGCGCTGCGGCTTGCCCACAAAGCCCTGCCAGATGCTGGGCATGCAGGCAATGGCCTTGTGGCCGAGCACCTCGGGGCAGGTGGGAACCTCGCGCCAGCCTAAGAAGGGCAGACCCTCCTTTTTGCAGACGATCTCAAACAGCTTCTTGGCCTGGTTGCGCTTGAGCTCATCCTGTGGGAAAAAGAACATGCCAATGCCATATTCCCGTTCTGCGCCCAGGGTCAGCCCCTGCTCGGCGGCGGCCTTCTGGAAGAATTTGTCGCTGATCTGCGTCAGAATGCCGACGCCGTCGCCGGTCTTGCCCTCGGCGTCCTTGCCCGCGCGGTGCTCCAGATGCTCCACGATCTGCAGCGCGTCGTCAATGGTTTTGTGGCTCTTGCGCCCCTTGATGTCCACCACAGCGCCGATGCCGCAGTTGTCATGCTCAAACCGGGGGCTGTACAGCCCGGCGGGGGTCTTGCGCTCGGTAAAGTTTTCCATACCTCGTTTGCTCCTTTCCCAATCCCGTTAAACCGCGCTGCGTCGCACATTTGCCGCGCGGGCGGGATAAACAAAAAAGACGCTCCCAACAGGGCATACAGGCCCCTTGTGGGAACGTCTTTGTTCTTGTCTGCATCATACCATAGATGCCGCCGCTTTACAATCCCGAAGCAGAAGATTTTACGGAAATTAAGCGAAAAACGTTTAGAAATTTGGTTTAGCAAGCGTAAACTTAATAAAATTAAGCTGTGTGGACTTTTGCCGCTTTGTAGGGGCGGCATATATGCCGCCCGCTGCCTAACGGCATCTCCCTTTTCCGGTTTGCATTGCAGGGAGGGGTCTTGACCCCTTCGCGGCGGCCTGTGGGCAGGCCGCCCTACAATCCCCGGAAAGCGTGTGCCGCCATGCGGGGCGTCGGGGACGCCGCCCCCTACAAGGTGCGCCGCCCCCTACAAGGTGCGCCGCGCTGTAGGGGCCGGGCATGCCCGGCCCGCGGCCTCCCGAAACCGCCCGTTTACGGTTGACCCGCAGGGGAGGGATTCATCCCTCCCGCGCCGTGTGCCGCTGCCGCCCAAACAAAAACCGCGCAAGGCTCCTCGCCCTGCGCGGTCATTAAAAACGTTACGCCGTTTTCTCGCCGTTCTGCTTTTTCAGCTCGACCAGAATCTCGGCCAGCAGCTCCTCCTGCGTGGGGGCGGCGGGGGCAGCAGGCTCCTTCGCGGCGGGCTCCTCATGCTTGCCCATCTCCATCAGCTTGTTCATAGCCTTGACGATGCAGAACAGCACGAACGCCATGATCAGGAAGTTGATGACGGCGGTGATGAATGCGCCGTACTTAAAGACCAGCTTGCCGTCGCCAAAGACATCCCACATCATGGCGTCAAAGTTGACCTTGCCCAGAATACCCAAAATCGGGCTGATGAGGTTGTCGGTCAGGGAGGTGACCAGCGTGGAGAACGCACCGCCGATGATAACACCGATGGCCATATCCATCATGTTGCCCTTCAGGGCGAAGGCTTTGAATTCCTCAAAGAACTTTTTCATAAGTAACCTCCTCAAAACTTAAAATGCCGATGCAGCGTTTTACTTTTTCAGCAGCTTTGCCACGGTCTGGGCCGCATTGTCCAGATAGTCGCCCGCGAACATCTCGATCATGCCCGCATCGGCCTCCTTGGCCAGCTCGGGGTCGATGGGCATCTTCGCCAGCACCGGCAGCTTGTATTTGTCGGCGATCTCGTCCACATGGCTGTCGCCAAAGACGTTGATGTGCTTGCCGCAGTCGGGGCAGACGGCGTAGCTCATGTTCTCGACCAGGCCGAGGATGGGCACATGCATCATCTGGGCCATCTGGACGGCCTTGCCGACGATCATGCCGACCAGCTCCTGCGGGCTGGACACGATGACGATGCCGTCCACCGGCAGCGTCTGGAACACGGTCAGCGGCACGTCGCCGGTGCCCGGGGGCATGTCAACGAACAGGAAATCAACGTCCCACACGACCTCCTGCCAGAACTGCTTGACCGCGCCCGCAATGACGGGGCCACGCCAGACAACGGGGGCCTCGGGGTCGTCGAGCAGCAGGTTGATGCTCATGATTTCCACGCCGGTACGGCTGGAAACCGGGTTGAGGCTCTCGCCGTCACCGGTGGCCGGGCCCTTCACGCCGAACAGACGGGGGATGGACGGGCCGGTGATGTCGGCGTCCAGCACGCCGGCCTTAAAGCCAAGGCGGCGCATCGAGACAGCCAGCATGGCGCTGGTCATGCTTTTGCCGACGCCGCCCTTGCCGGAAACGACGCCGATGACTTTTTGGATACGGCTTCTTGCGTGCGGCGGCTCATGCTGCGGCGCGCGGTGATCGCAGTTGGACTTGCAGCTGCTGCAATCATGGTTACAGGCTTCGCTCATGGTATATTTGCTCCTTTAAAAATTGCTCTTTTTTTAATTGCTCTTTTTTTAGTTTACCAAAAATCGCGCCGGAATGCAAGACACCGGTCAATTTAAAAGCGCCCCAGCGGTGTCTCTATTTTACCGTGTGCATCCCTCTCCCGCAAGTCATACCGCGCCGCCCGCCCGCATACCCATCAGCAGGGGAAGGGGGCGGCGTATGAGCAAACGCAGAACGTACCTACACAATGCGGCGCTGCTCACCGGGTCGGGGCTGGTGCTGCGGGCGCTGGGCATGGGGTTCCGAATCGTGCTGGCGGCGTATCTGGGCAGCGAGGGCATGGGTCTTTACCAGCTGATTCTGGCGCTGTACATGGTGTTTGTCTCGTTCGCCACGGCGGGCGTCAATGTGGCGTCGGCGCGGCTGGCGGCGCAAAGCCTGGCCCGCGGCAGCGGCATGGCCGAGACCCTGCGCGGGCTGTGCATCACGGCGCTGGGCTTCGGCACGGCGGCCATGCTGGCCCAAAGCGTATTGGCCGGGCCGTGCGCGCGGTATCTGCTGCATGACGTCCGCGCCGAGACCGCGCTGCTGATTTTGGCCCCCAGTCTGCCGTTTATGGCCGTGTCGGGCGCGGTGCGGGGGTGCTTTTTGGCCGCGCGGCGGGTGCAGCCGAACATCACGGCGCAGCTCATCGAGCAGCTGGTGCGGATGGCCGTCGCCGCGGCGGGTCTGCGGACGCTGGCGCAGTGGGGCGCGGGCTACGGCTGCGCCGCCGTGCTGCTGGGCAACACGGTCAGCGAGAGCGTCTCCTGCGGCATTATGCTGGCTTTTGCCGCACGCACGCCGGAATTTGCACCCCGGCCCGGTGCGCCGCTGCACCCCTACACCCGCAAAGAGCTGTACGACATCCTGTGGCCCGTCGAGGGCAGCCGCCTGCTGGCCAGCGCCCTGCAGGCGGCGGAAAGCAGCCTGATCCCCTACACGCTGGCGATTTACACGGGCAGCCGCGCCGAGGCCGTGGCCCAGTACGGCAGCTTAAAGGGTATGGCGCTCCCGCTGCTGTTTTTCCCGTTTTCGGTGCTGGGGGCGCTGTCCGGCCTGCTGATGCCCGAGATCACCCGCGCCCACACCAAGGGCGACACCGCCGCCATGCGCCGCCTGATTTTTACGATGCTGCGCATGACCGGCGCGTTCTCGCTGGCGGCAGGGGCCGGGTTTGTGCTGCTCGGCGCACCGCTGGCCGGGTTCGTCTACCGGGATGCCAAGGTTGGGCGGTATGTGCAGCTTTTGGGCTTCGTCGCGCCGTTCATGTATCTGGAGAGTATGGTGGACGGCGTGTTAAAGGGTCTGGGGGAGCAGCTTGCAACATTCCGATATTCGCTGCTTGACTCGGTGTTCCGCATTGCGGCGATTTGGCTTGTCGTGCCGCAGTACGGCATGATGGGGTTCCTGGGAGTCATGGCCGTGTCGAATCTGATGACCTGCGGGCTGAATATGAGGAGGATGATGGAACAAATAAAAAAGCCTTCCCCCTAGGGGGAAGGTGGCCGAGGCCCCGTCCGAGGTCGGATGAGGGGGGCTTGCGGGGGTATCCCGTGAACGGGAAGGTACGGCAGACTCTCCCCTCATCAGTCCGCTTCGCGGACAGCTTCTCCCCCGGGGGAGAAGCCTTTGGCGCGGGTTACAGCGTTTCCCCGCTCACCAGTCCGTTCCACAGCCGGTAATATACGCCCTGCTTCGCCAGCAGCTCGTCGTGGCTGCCCTCCTCCTCGATGCCGTCGCGGCCCAGCACCAGAATGCGGTCCGCATTTTTGATCGTCGTCAGGCGGTGGGCAATCGTCAGGGTCGTGCGGCCCTTTGCCAGCTTGTCAAGGCTCTGGCCCACCAAAATCTCGCTCTCGTTGTCCAGGGCACTTGTGGCCTCGTCCAGCAGCAGGATGCGCGGGTTCTTCAAAAAGACGCGGGCAATCGCCAAACGCTGCTTCTGCCCGCCGGACAGCTTGACGCCGCGCTCACCGACGTAGGTGTCGTAGCCGTCCTTCAAAGCGCGGACAAAGGCATCGGCTCCGGCCAGGCGGGCAGCCTCCTCAATTTCGGCGCGGGTCGCACCGGGGCGGCCATAGGCGATGTTCTCCGCCACCGTGCCGCTGAACAGGTAAACGTCCTGCTGCACGACGCCGATGGCCCCGCGCAGGCTGTGCAGCGTCACGCCGCGCACGTCCTGGCCGTCAATCAGGATCTTGCCGCCCGTCACATCATAGAAACGGGGGATCAGGTTGCACAGCGTCGTCTTGCCGCCGCCGGAAGGCCCGACGAGCGCGACATTCTCGCCCGGGCGGATATGCAGATCAACGTGGCGCAGGACCTTGTTGTGGTCGTCGGGGTACTCAAAGCTGACGTCGTCAAAGTCGATGCCGCCGTCCTTCACGACCAGCGGCTTCGCGTCGGGGGCATCGGCGATGGTGACGGGCGTATCCATGATCTCGGCAAAGCGCTCGATGCCGGTCATGCCGCGCTGGAACTGCTCGGCAAATTCGACGATACGGCGGATGGTCGCGATCAGCGTCGAGACATACAGCACATACGCGACAAGGTCGCCCGCGCTGATGGCCCCGTACACAAGGGACAATCCACCCGCCAGAATGACAACAAAGTACATCAGACCGTCAAAAAGGCGCGTGGACGTGTTGAACGCCGCCATGGCGTGGTAGCTTAAGGTCTTGATCTGTTCAAAATCCCGGTTGCCCTGCGCGAACTTCTCGCGCTCTATGTCCTCGGCGGCAAACGCCTTGACGACGCGCTGCCCCAGCAGGCTGTCCTCGATCGTGGCGTTCAGCTCACCGATCTGAAAGCGCTGCTGGCGGAACCGCTCCCGCAGCTTGCGGTTGAGCTTGACCGAGACCACGCCCATCAGCGGCACGCAGGCAAAGACGACGAGCGTCAGCGGCACGCTGGCTTGGCAGAGGATAACAAACGATGCTGCGATCTTTATTCCTGCAATGAAGAACTCCTCCGGGCAGTGGTGGGCAAACTCGGTCACATCGAACAGGTCGTTGGTGATGCGGCCCATGATCTGGCCGACCTTCGTGTTGTTGTAGTAGGTGTGGTCGAGCCGCAGCAGATGGTCAAAGGCGTCGCGGCGCATGTCGGTCTCGATGTGTACGCCCATGATGTGCCCGATGCCGGACATAAAGTAGCTTGCCGCGCCATCGATGATGCGCAGCACAAAGTAGAGCGCAGCCAGCCGCAGCACGGTGTCCACGGTCAGCGCGGCGGCGGAGACGGTGTTCGTCAGTGTGCGCATGATGGAGGGCAGGGCGATGTCGCAGAGCGTCGTCAGCGCGGCGCAGAACAAATCAAAGGCCAGTACGCCGCGGTACTTGGCCATATACGGCAGAAAACGGCGGATCAGGGTGCTGTTTTTGGGGCGCGGGTTGGTGGCAGCTTCGGACATGGGAACCTCTTTCGTTTGACGATTTTTGCATGGGAAATATCGCGGTAGGGGCCGGACATGCCCGGCCCGCAGCCTTACGGAAAACGCCTGCCTGCGGGCGCATATAGAATGCGCCCCTACGTTGAAATCGACATTCCCCGTAGAGGCGGATTCTATATCCGCCCGCGGCAGGTGTGGCTTATTCGGTAATTTCCGGGTCGCCGGTCGGCTCCGCAGCGGGGGCCGGCTCCTCCGGCACAGTGGGCTCGGGTGCAGGCTCCGGCTCCGGGTCGGGCGCCGGCAGGGCCGGGAGGGTCTCGGTCTTCGTCTGACCGCAGACCGGGCAGGTGTAAACGTTGCTGCCGTCCGCGCCGACCTGCGGGTCGGTGTGGCCGGTCAGCTGCCAGCTGTGGTTGCCGGTGGCGGGGGATGGGTCGGTCATCTGCTCACCGCAGCTGCACTGGTAGGTCTTTACGCCGTCCGCGGCGCAGGTCGCGGTATCGCTGACGAGCTGGAAATTGTGGACGTGCTGCTCGGGCGTGGCTGTCGGTGTCGGCACCGGCGAGGGCGACGGCGTCGGGGTCGCCTGCACGGCCTCGGTGCGGGTCTCGCCGCAGCCCTCACGACGGCAGGCAAAGGTGATGACGCCGTTACTGACGACACCGCCGTCCCAGTCGTGGCCGAGTGCGGGCAGCTCCTTCTCGATGACTTCGCCGCAGATCGTGCACTTGTACTTGGCCGAGCCGTTGTTGGTGCAGGTCGGGTTCACCCGCGTATCCTCGATCTCCGCATAGTTGTGTTCATGGGCGTCAGCCTTGAAATTGGCTGTCAGCACGACGCCGCCCGCATCGGCGTTCTGAGGCATCGTGAAGCTGATCGTCGCGCTGCTGTAGCTGCCGCCGGAGCTGGCCGTCCAGCCCGCAAAGACAAAGCCCTCGTCAGGCACTGCAGTCACAGCTGCCGCCGTGCCGCCCTTTTTGACGAGCTGGCTCGTCGTGCCGGACAGCTTGCCGCCGTTTGCAGCAACAAATTCCAGCGGGACCTTCGCGCCGCGCACGGCGATGGGATCCTTGTTGATAAGGTTCGCGGGCACACCGTCCGGCGTCGGGATCGTGCCCAGCGGCTGCGGGCGGCGGTCCTCGGCGGCATAAGCATGGGTGCGCACGTAGGTAAAATACGCGGTAACGGCCTCCTTCGAGAGGTGCACGCCGTCAGACAGCGTGTAGTCCTTTTTGGCCCAGCCTGTGGCATCGTCGCGCAGGACCTCGGCGCTGTTCAAAAACTTAAAGCCGTTTTCCTCGCACATCTGCACGAGCGCGGCGTTGTAGGCATCGACCTGGGTCATCGTCAGGTTCGTGTTCTCGCGCTGCCGGTCCAGCGGGGGAATGGCACTGACGATGATGTCACAGTAGGGCCACGCGGTCTGGATGGCCTGCAACCCTTGCAGATAGGTCTTTATGTAGTTCGTCGCGTCCGTCGACGAGCCGGACAGGTTGTTGGTGCCGTAGCAGATGATAATGCGCTTGGGCTTGAGCATGGCCACGGCGTCCGGCACGGTGTACATCGCGGATGAGCCCTTGAACTTTTCGCATTTCAGGGAGGTGATCGACCCCACGCCCATGCTGACAACACCGATGTTGTTGTTCAGGCTTGTGAATGCCGTGCCGGTCTCGTTGGCGTACAGCAGGTAGCGTGCTGTGTTTGAATCACCGATGAAAAGCGTCTCATCAACATAGCTGCGGCCTGCGTCGGAGGTCTCGGGCAGGATGGTGCCGACCTCGGCACAGACAGGCTCTGCCGATGTGGCAGGCGTGGCTGCGGGCGTCGCTGTGGCGGCGGCTCCGGCAGTCTCGGAAGTGGCGGACGGTGTGGCGTCCGTCTGGGCATGGCTGCACCCGGTCAGGCAGACAGCCAGCGCCGCGGCGGCCAGCAGGACAGGTAAATTCATGCGGTACACCTCTTAAACTTGATGATATATACTGCTATGATACACCATTTTGCGGCGCGGTGCAAATGTTTCCATCAGACTTTACAAAATTATCGAAAAACGATAAAAAATACTTGCAAAACGATATGCATCGTGGTATACTGCAAGCATCACGAACCATGGGAGAGAGCCTTGCGGCGATCCGAAACCGTTCGGGCACGCAATCAGGAGGTATACAAATGAAATTTACCTGGAACGACCAGAAAAGCATCATTCTGACCCGCGTCGTTGTGGCGGGGGCAATAGCGGGCTGCGGCATCATGACGGTAAGCGGCCCGTGGCTGACCCGTTGGATGGTATCCGCCCACGCCCTGCCGCCCGCCAGCGGCCCGGTGCTGCTGGGCATGGGGTACGTCTGCGCGGTGCTGGCGTTCGTCATGCTGGTCAGTTTGTACAAATTCCTGCGCCGCATCGAGGCGGGCGCGGTCTTTGTACCCGCCAACGTGACGGCCCTGCGGCGCATCAGCTGGTGCTGTGCGGGGGCGGCGGTGGTCTGCCTGGCCGCGGCGTACATCTATCTGCCGTTTGCGTTTCTGGGCGTGGCCGCGGCGTTCATGGCGCTCATTGTCCGGGTGCTGAAAAACGCCTTTGCCCAGGCCGTCCACATGAAGGACGAGCTTGACTACACGATTTAAGGAGGCGGCACGATGCCCATTGTGGTCAATCTGGATGTGATGATGGCGCGCCGCCACAAAGGCGCGGGCGAGTTGGCCGAGGAGATCGGCATCACGCCGGCAAATCTGTCCATCCTGAAAAATAACAAGGCCAAGGCTGTGCGGTTTTCGACGCTGGAGGCTCTCTGCCGGGCGCTGGACTGCCAGCCGGGGGATATTCTGGAGTTTGTGCCGGACGAGAATCGGTAGGGGCCGGGCATGCCCGGCCCGCGGCCTTCCCGCAGGCAAACGTTTGTTTTACACTGCCGGGCCGGACTTGTCCGGCCCCTACGTTGAGGTGATGGTATGCTGTATGCTGTTTTAATGTACCCGCTGGCGTATTTTTATCTGCGCGGAGTGATGTTTCCGCAGTCATATTCGGATTGGGGAATGCCGGTTTTTGCGGCGCTGTTCATTGTGTATGTGGACTGTGCCGCCCGTGCCGCGCACCGCACCGCCGCTAAGGAAACGCCGCTCTGGGCCGTATGCTGGATGGCGCTGGCCGTGGCGTATCCGCTGTACGGCTACCAGCCTGGGCCGCTGGGGGACTGGCAGTGGCCGGCATGGCATCTGTTCGCCGTCTGGTATGTGCTGGCACGGTGCGGGATGCTGGCGCAGGGGCAGAGCGGCAGCCTGGCCCCGCTGGACGCGCTGGCCGGATTCGTCCTCCTGCCGTTCGGGAATTTCTTCCTGCGGGCGCGCACGGTCTTTGCTGCGCTGCGCACCCGCCTGCAGGACCGCACGGGGGCACAAAAAATTCTGCGCCTTATCGTTACCGCAGCGGTGACGCTGGCGCTGTGCGGTGTGGCATGGGGGCTGCTGGCAGCAGCCGATGCCAACTTTGCCGCGCTGGGGCAGCAGGTGTCCGACTGGTGGGGCAGGCTGCTGAACAATGTGAGATTCATTGACCAGCTGATGTATATCCTGTACTCACTCCCGGTGGGGGCGTGGCTGTACGGGCTGGTGGGCGGCTCCCTGCGCCGCAAAGCCCCGCCCACCACGGCGCAGCAGTGTGCCGCTGTGCTGGAAAACTGCCGCATTGTGCCGCGCACCACGGCGGTGGCGGCTGTAATGGCGCTGTGCGGCGTCTATGCGTTGTTCTTTGCCGTGCAGGCAGGGGAGTGGCTCGCCGCTGCGCCGCTGGGGCTGGACGCACCGGACACCGCCGCTTTTGCGGTGAACGGCTTTTGGGAGCTGCTGAAAATCCTGCTGCTCGACTTTTCGGTGCTGGCGGGCATACAGTTCTTTGGCCGTGCGCCGCTGCCCAAAGCGTTGGCCGCCGTGTTCTGCGGGTTCGGCGTGGCTTTTGCTGCGCTGGCAGCGGGCAAGCTGGCTGTCTATGTGACGCTCTGCGCCCTGACGCCCCGGCGGTTCACAGCGGCATGGTGCCTGTTTGTGCTGGCCGTCTGTGCGGTGCTGGCGCTGGTGCGGGTGTTCAAGCCGATCCCGGCGGCGAAGCTCGCGATTTTTGCGGCAGCAGTCAGCTTTACACTGCTCTGCTGCGTGAATGTGAAGCAGCGGGTCATTGATGTAAATCTGGCACGGTATGAAGCCGGGATAGATGAGGAGCTGGATTGGGGCGTGCTGTGGGAGTGCGGGTATCAGGAGAACGCAGCGCGGTAGGGGCCGGGCATACCCGGCCCGCGCACGTAAGGCAGACAGGCGCTTGCGGGAAAGCCGCACGGAGGGGGTCAAGACCCCTCCCTACAGGATGACGATAACGGGTGCTTTGTAGGGAGCGGTCTTGACCGCTCCGCGGGATGTGTACGGCAAACGTCTGCCTGCCGGAAGGCCGCGGGCCGGGCATGCCCGGCCCCTACAAGGCAGCAAAAACAGGGACACCGACCCGCAAGAGTCGGTGTCCCTGCTTCTTATGCGATTTTACGCCTTCTTAAAGCCCACGCTCTGCATGAACCTGACAAAGGCGGCCTGACCGGCGGCGTCCTGCTTAAAGACACCGGCGTTCTCCAAAACATGGCTGAACACAGTACCAATCTCGGCCTTGACGGCCTTGTTGGCGTCCTGCGGCTTCATGTGGGTGCCGTACTTTGCAATCAGCTCGTCGATCCAGTCGGCATGGACGGCCAGCGTGTCGCCCGCCTCGCGGCTGGTGTTCGGGCGCTGCCCGGCCAGAATTTCCGCGATCTGCGCGCCCTGATCCTTCAGGCGGGCGGGCAGGATGGCCAGACCCATGACCTCGATCAGGCCGATGTTTTCCTTTTTAATGTTGTGGTATTCCCTGTGCGGGTGGAAGATGCCGTCGGGGTACTCCTCGCTCGTGCGGTTGTTGCGCAGGGCCAGGTCAAGGATGTAGCCCTCGGTCTCGTCGTAGTGCAGGATCGGCGTCACGGTGTTGTGGGGCGTGCCGTCGGTCTCGGCCAGGATGCCGACGCTCTCGTCGGTGTAGCTGCGCCAGGCGGACAGGATGTTGTTGGCAACATTCTGCATCTGCTGGCTGCTGCGGCCCACCAGACGCACGGCGGAGACAGGCCAGTTCAGGATGCCCGCCTTGACGCCGGGGTAGCGGATGTCGGTCATCGGCACGGCGATGTCAGCCTTCTGCATCGGGAAAACATACCGACCGCCCTGGAAGTGGCTGTGGCTCAGGATGCTGCCGCCGACGATGGGCAGGTCGGCGTTGGAGCCGCAGGTGTAGTGGGGGAACTGTCCGACGAAGTCGAAAATTTCCGCCAGCGTCTGCTTGTTCATCTCCATCGGCTTGTGCTGCTCGTGCAGCATGATGCAGTGCTCATGGAAGTAGGCGTAGGGGCTGTACTGCAGATAGAACTGCTCACCCGCCAGCGTGATGGGCACAATGCGGTGGGTCTGGCGCGCCGGGAAGTTGATGCGGCCCGCGTAGCCGATGTTCTCCTTGCAGAGCATGCAGGCGGGGTAGCCGGATTTGGGCTGCAGACGCTCGAGGGCAATCGTCTTGGGGTCCTTCTCGGGCTTCGTCAGGTTGATGGTGATCTCCAGCTCGCCGTAGGGGGTGGCGGTGTTCCACTGGATGTTCTTGGCGATCTGCGCGGTGCGGATGTAGTTCGTGTCGACGCAGAGCTGATAGAACCAGTCGGTAGCGGCCTTGGCGCCCTGCTTGACGTAGAGCTTGCGGAACTTCTTGCAGACCTCGCTCTCGCGGGGCATCAGGGCGCCCATCAGGCGGGTCTCAAAGTTGATGCGGTACTGGTTGACCGCGCCGTCGAACAGCTCCTTCTGCGCGGCCAGCTCGACCATCTCGTCCAGCAGGGCAGCGGGGGTCTCGGGGTCCTCCTTCGGGGGCTTGGCCTCGCTGGGGGCGGCCAGGGCCAGCAGATCCAGCAGGGTGTTGCGCGCCACCAGAATGTCCAGATCTTTGATGAGCTTGTGCTTGCGGCCAAAGCGCAGCAGACGCTCCACGTCCAGTGCCAGGCGTGCGTCGCGCTGCTCCGGGGTCAGGGATGTGATGTCAAATTCATTCTTTGCCATGATTGCCCTCCTGTAACGGTGTATGCGGTGTGATTCTGCTTCTGTTATAGTAACCATACCGCGTTTTGCCTCCGCTTTCCATAGCGTTGTGTGCCAGTCTTTTGCAATTTTCAACCAAAAGCGAAGCCCCGCTGTGCTGTCCGTCAGGACCTGCCGCAGCGGGGCTTTTTTGACTGTTTTACTTCTTCAGATCGCTGAACAGATCCTTCTTGTACACGCCGTCGGCGACGAGCCGGGCAAAGCTGTCAATGACAGTCTGCTTATCCTCGGCGTAGGTGACACCGAACCACTTGTCGTGGGTGGGCAGCACCTTGACGCTGACCTTGTCGGCGTGCAGCAGTTCATCAATGTAGATGGGCAGCAGGTACTCGGCCTTCAGTGGGTTGGCGGGGGCGGCCTTCTCGAAGAACTCCACAAAGCCGGATTCCAGCAGCTCCACGAACTCGGGGGTCAGCGCCCACATGTTCATCGAAACAAGGCTGTCGATGTCGATGCTTTTGCCGCCTGCGGCTGCGCCGTCGGCGGTCTTTTCAATGCCGCCGGTCTCCAGCACGCCGGTCAGGTAGTGGGCGTCGTTCATCTGGCAGATGCCGCGGGTGACCGCGCCGTTGTCGCTCAGGGTGTTTTTCAGCACAAAGCCCGCCATGGCAAGGTCGCCCGGCTTGTCGGGTGTGTAGCCCTGCAGGAAGTCGTGCAGCCGGACGAACGCCTCCTTGCCGTAGTAGTCGTCGGCGTTGATGACAGCGAACGGCTCCTTAATAATGCCCTTGCAGGCCAGCACGGCCTGGCCGGTGCCCCAGGGCTTGGAGCGGCCCTCAGGCACGGAGAAGCCCTCCGGCACGTTCTCGAGCGCCTGGAACGCATAGTCGATCTCAACGCCCAGCCCGGCGCAGATCTTCTCAATGCGGTCACCGATGGCCTCTTTAAACGCCTCCTCAATGTCGTGGCGGATGATAAAGACGATCTTGTCAAAACCGGCCTCGATGGCGTCATGAATGGAATAGTCCATGATGATCTCGCCGTTGGGACCGACGGCAGCCAGCTGTTTGATGCCGCCGCCGAAGCGGGAGCCGATACCGGCGGCCATAATCACCAGTGCAGTTTTCATAGTTTCCTCCTAAATTAAACACCCTGCGTTGGGGTGTGGTAGCAACTTAATACCCGGCCATGGCCATGGCGTACTGAACAAAGCCAGGCCCGGCCAGATTGATGACCAGCGAGGAGAGCAGCAGCACGATGCCAAAGTAGAGCAGCGCCGCCCAGATGCTGGTGCCGCCCTTTTGCAGCAGGGCATCGGTGCGGGCGTCGCCCTCGGGGTATTCGCTGTAGATTTTATCAATATTTTTCTTTGAGGTGTTGCGGTACAGCCAGACCGAGAAAAGCCCCAGCAAAATCCTGACGATCCAGTCCGCAATGGCACAGACGTCGGCGGCCACGGGCACCCAATGCAGCGGCATACTGCCGAACAGCGACGGGTTGAAGGTCGCCACAATGGCGATGAGCGACGGCACGCTCAAAGCGATGGACAGCAGGGCTGTCAGCAGACCCTCCTTCCACATCTTGCGGTAAAGCAGATAGGCAGGCCCGAACAGGAATGCCGACAGGCAGACTGTGACCTTCTGCTTCGTGATGCTCATGCGGAAAAACTGCATCAGGTAATACATCGGGCTGCGGCCCACGTAGGCGGCCCAGTCCTTGGCCTTGATGCCGTCGATGGTATCCTCGGGGCCGATCTCGCGGCGGCAGATGCCGCCGTTGTCGTCGGCGGTGTAGGTGTCGATGCGGGGGCCGGGGGTCGTGCGGCTGTTGTCGGGCTTATGCACGGTGGACGGGTCGCGGGCGTAGATCGGCACCTGCGCGTCCTCGTCCTTCGGGTCGGGTCGGGGGCCGTTGTCCTTCGGCAGGGGACAGCCGCAGTGGCTGCACTGCGCCGCGCCCGGCTGGTTGTGAGTGCCGCAGTTCGGGCAGGTGGCCTCATGTGCGGCTTTTTCGGCCTCGGGACCGAACTCGGGCTGCCATTCAAACCCGGCGGCGTGCTCCGACTTGTGCATACAGGCCCCGACCTTCTGCCAGCAGGCCCGGTGGTAGGGCGTGCCGCAGTCGGGGCAGACGACGATGTCATCCTCGTCGGTAAATGCCTGTTCACAGACAGGGCAATGGTTTCCTGTGTAACGTGTCATGTGTGGTATCCTTTCCGTAACATAAGGCCATTATACCGCATCAAATGGATAAATGCAAAGAAAACATAAAAACTTTACAAGATAAACGGAAAAACGGGCTTTAACGGCGGAGTTGTAGGGAGGGGTCTTGACCCCTCCGCGGAACCTGACGGCTGTCGCAGACTGCCCCGGGACGCATATACGCGTCCCCTACAAGCCTGCGGAAGGTCCGTAGGGGCGGCATATATACAGCCCGGAAACCTCGCCGCTGCCGATAACGGCCCGGAGGGGTCAAGACCCCTCCCTACGAACCTTCATTATATATGATTTCCCCTCTTTACAACGCCCGCCAATTCGCTTATAATGGTACTATGTAATTTTATGCCAACTTATGTGTGACGAGGGAAACGATATATGATTACGATTGACGAACTGAAAGCAAAGCTCGGCGGCATGAAGACCGCCGTGGATGACCTGCGCGACGCATTGTCCATCGAGGCCAGCGAAAAGCGCCTGGCCGAGCTGGAGCACCAGATGACGATGCCCGGCTTCTACGATGACCAGGCCCGCAGCCAGAAGGTCATCAGCGAGATGGGCGAGGTCAAGAACAAGCTCGAGCGCTTCGGCAAGCTGTCCACCCAGTATGAGGAGGCCGAGACGCTGCTGCTCATGATCGAGGAGGAGAACGACCCGTCCCTGGCCGCCGAGGGTGAGGATGCCGTCAACGGCGTCGAGAAGTCCATCGACGAGCTGCAGCTCATGACGATGCTCAACGGCGAGTACGACCACAACAACGCCATCCTGACCTTCCACGCCGGTACCGGCGGCACCGAGGCCCAGGACTGGGCCGAGATGCTCTACCGCATGTACACCCGCTGGGCCGAGGCCCACGGCTACAGCGTCGAGGTGCTCGACGTGCTGGACGGCGATGAGGCCGGCATCAAGTCCGCGTCGATGATGGTCAAGGGCCCCAACGCCTACGGCATGCTCAAGAGCGAGCACGGCGTCCACCGTCTGGTGCGCATCAGCCCGTTTGACGCCAACGCCCGCCGCCAGACCAGCTTCTCCAGCCTTGAGGTCATGCCCGAGCTGGACAACAACATAAACATTGAAATCAACCCCGCCGACATCGAGATGCAGGTCTACCGCTCCTCCGGCGCAGGCGGCCAGCACATCAACAAGACGTCCTCCGCCGTCCGCCTGATCCACAAGCCCACTGGCATCGTGACGACCTGCCAGACCCAGCGCAGCCAGCTGCAGAACCGCGAGTACGCCATGGAAATGATGAAGGCCAAGCTGTACCAGATCGCTTTGCAGCAGCACAAGGACAAGATCGACGACATCAAGGGCGTGCAGAATGAGATCGCCTGGGGCCACCAGATCCGCAGCTACGTCTTTATGCCCTACACGCTGGTCAAGGACAACCGCACCGGCTACGAGAGCAGCAACGTACAGGCTGTCATGGACGGCGACCTGGACGGCTTCATCTTTGCCTACCTGAAGGCGGCCTCCCGCGGCGAACTGAAGGAAGATTGATATGAATGACCGTTTTATCCGGCTGTCCATCTCGCTGGCCCGGCTGCAAAAGGTCATCCAGCGCATCAAGGCGAGCGGCATGAGCCGCATTGAGCTGAAGGCCGGGCACACGCTGGTGCTCTGCCGGCTGGCCGCCGCGCCGGAGGGCCTGCACTTTTCGGAGCTGACAGAACGGTGCGGTCTGGACCCGGCCATGATCTCCCGCGTGCTGGCAGAACTGGTGCGCAGCGGCCTGGTGGAAAAGCGCGCCGAGAGCGGCAAGTACAATGCCCTCTACCTGCTGACCAACGCAGGCCATGACCGCGCCGCCCGCGTGGGGGCTGTTGTGGCCGACGTAGAGCGCCGCGCCGACGAGGGAATAGACCCAGACGATTTAGCAACATTTTATAAGGTGCTCGACCAGCTGACGAGGAATCTTGAGGCTGTCGATGCCGACCCGGCGGAGGCGTTTGAGCCGCTGGAAATTCAATAATGTACAAAACAAGTGCCCGGCTGCCCCAAAATGCAGCCGGGCACTTGTTTTGTTCATATTTGGTGGGTATACTGAGGAAAATATAAGCGGCGGGCGTTATAATAGGCTGCCGTAAATCGTCTGTACTGTAGGGAGGGGTCTTGACCCCTCCGCGGCGCTGTGCGGCTGCCGCATAGTTGCGCGGAATGTATATATGCCGCCTGGTGCGGTTTCCGTCGCCCGTAACCTTCCCGGAGCGGTCAAGACCGCTCCCTACAAGCCGTTTTAAACAATTCCGCCGCCCTGTAGGGGCCGGGCATGCCCGGCCCGCGGCCTTCCCATAACCGCCCATATACCATACACGTCCGGGCCGGATATGTCCGGCCCCTGCCGCTATTTGATCCACCCCCGAAAGGAGCACCCCTTACTATGCCATCCATCACTGGCCTGACCGCCGCCGAGGTCGAAGCACGCCGCGCGGCGGGGCAGACGAACCAGCCGCCCAAATCACAGACCAAAACCACCGGCGAGATCGTGCGGGATAACGTCTGTACCTACTTCAACCTTGTGTTTCTGGTGCTGGCCGTCATGCTGGCGCTCGTGCATTCCTGGCTGAATATGGGATTTCTGGGCATCGTGTTCTGGAATACCCTCATCGGCATTGTGCAGCAGCTTCGCGCCAAGCGTACCATCGACAAGCTGACGCTTGTCTCAGCGCAGAAGCTCCGCTGCCTGCGCGACGGCCGGTGGTGTGAGGTGCTGTCCGACGACCTTGTGCAGGACGATGTTGTCGAGTTCGGCGCGGGTGACCAGATCGCGGCGGACGCCGTCGTGCTGGACGGCAGCGCCCAGGCGAACGAATCCCTCATCACGGGCGAGGCGCGGGCCATTCCCAAGGAGTGCGGCGCGGAGCTGAAATCCGGCAGCTTTCTGATGGCGGGCCGCTGCGTGGCGCGGCTGACCCGTGTCGGGGCCGAGAGCTACGCCAGCCGCCTGACCGCTGAGGCGCAGGCCAACGGTCACAGGGTCGCGCGCGGCGAGATGATGCGCAGCCTGGACAGGCTGATAAAATTCATCGGTGTGGCGCTGATCCCAATCGGCGCGGTGCTGATCTGGAAGCAGCATTGGGTACTGGAGCTTTCCATGAAGGAGACTGTCGACGCCACGGTGGCAGCACTCATCGGAATGATCCCGGAGGGACTGTACCTGCTGACGAGCGTTGCGCTGGCCGTGAGTATGATGCGGCTGGCCCGCCGCAAGGTGCTGACCCGCGACATGAACTGCATTGAAACGCTGGCCCGGGTGGACACCCTCTGCGTGGACAAGACCGGCACGATCACCGAGAGCACCATGCAGGCGGATGACCCGCTGCCGCTGGCGGAAAATACACCCATCACCGAGATTTTATCGGCGTTCTACGCGGGAGGGCAGCCAGATAACGACACGGCCCGCGCCCTGACAGCCCGCTTCGGGCAGGGCGGCACGGCATGGGCTGCCGCGCGCACCATCCCGTTCAACACGGCGTACAAGTACAGTGCCAAAGACTTTGGCGCGCAGGGGTGCTACGTCGTCGGTGCGCCCGACGTGCTGGCGGGCAGCAGGGCGGGGGAGCTTGCCGACAGGCTGACCCCGCTGCTGGCCCAGGGCCGCCGCGTGCTGCTGCTGGCAAAATATAACGGCACACTGCCGGATCCGCCCGCGGCGCTTGACCCCGCACAGCTGGAATTTTTGGCTCTGCTGCCGTTGCAGAACCGCATCCGCGAGAGTGCGCCCAAGACGTTCCGCTTCTTTGCGGAGCAGGGCGTGAAGATCAAGGTCATCTCGGGCGACGACCCACAGGCTGTCAGCCATGTGGCCGCCAACGCGGGCATTGCCGGGGCCGAGCACTGGGTCGATGCCGCCACGCTGCAAAGTGAGGCGGCGCTGGCCGAGGCTGCCGAAAAATGCACGGTCTTTGGCCGCGTCACGCCCGAGCAGAAGCGCCAGCTCGTCCATGCTTTGCAGGCAAAGGGCCACACGGTAGCCATGACCGGAGATGGCGTAAATGACGTACTTGCGTTAAAAGATGCCGACTGCGGCATCGCAATGGCGTCGGGCGCGCAGGCGGCCAGCCAGGTCGCGCAGCTTGTGCTGCTGGATTCGGACTTTGCCGCGCTGCCCGGCGTTGTGGCCGAGGGGCGGCGGGTCATCAACAACATCCAGCGCTCGGCGTCGCTGTTTCTGGTCAAGAACATCTTCTCGTTTTTGCTCAGCATCGTCGCGCTGGCCCTGCCGCTGGCCTACCCGTTCCAGCCGCTGCAGCTGTCGCTCGTCACGTTTGCCACCATCGGCGCACCGGCGTTCTTTCTGGCGCTTGAGCCGAACCACGAACTTGTCCACGGTAAATTTATGCGGAACGTGCTGCGCAAGGCGCTGCCCGGCGGGCTGACGGATTTCCTGCTTGTGTTCTGCGCACAGGGGTTCGGCCATGCGTTCGACATCCCGTCCGACATGGTCGGTACGATCTGCACGTTGGTGATTTTGTGCGTTGGCTTGCAGATTTTGTGGGGCGTCTGCATCCCGTTCACGCCGCTGCACTGGGCCATCTGGGGCAGTATGACCGTGGCGGGCGTCGGCGGGGTGTTCCTGCTGGCGCGCTGGCTGCCGCTGGTGCGGCTGGATCTGGGCGGCACGCTGGTGCTGGTCGTTCTGCTGGCCCTGAGCGCCCCGACTCTGGCCGGGCTTGTCTTTATGGGCGAGCGGCTGCACGGCATGGTCAACGATTGGAAAAATAAAAAAGCACGAAAACAAGTATAAAACGACAGCCCCGCCCGCAGAAAAACGGGTGGGGCTGTCGTTTTATCAAAATTATAATTGTAATAGGGGAATTATGAGAAATGGAAATCGCAGGGAGGGGTCTTGACCCCTCCGCGGGGCCTGGCGGCGGCCACGGTGTTCCCGGGCGGATATGTCCGGCCCCTACAGCCATTCCGGCAGGGAAGATGCGTTATTTTTTCAGCTCCTCCTCGATCTCCGGCAGATCCTCTTTGATAAACATAAAGCACAGGCTCACCAGCAGCAGCGCGCAGGAAAGCCAGATCGTCCTCTCGCCGAAGATGCCGACGCACTGTGTACCGATGCCCGCACCCAGCGCAAAGATAAAGATAATGGCAAAGTAGTGCAGGGACTTCCACAGAGCGTTTTTATCGTGGGTGTGTCCGAATGCGACCAGCGCGTCCATGCCGCTGCGCAGGTTGCCGATGCACATGGTACTGGCAAACGGGTAGCCATGCACCTTGCGGAACGCCTGCACCTGCATGGCGCAGGAAAACGAAACCAGCGCGTTTGCGCCAATATCCCACGCGGCAGGGAAGAAGCCTACCGCGAACAGCAGCACGATCTCGGTCAGCACGACGAGCTGGCGCCAGTGGATGCGGCGGGCCTGCCGCCAGCGCAGGCGGATGCACTCCGCCGCGGCCACACCCAGCGCAAAGGACAGAACGGGGATAAAATAGTGGGCAAACCGCGATAAATCGCCATCAAACAGGCTCTGGCTCATCAGCACGATGTTGCCGGTCTGGGCGTTGGCAAACACCTTGCCGCGCCCAATGTAGGTGTAGGCGTCCTGCAGGCCGCCCGACGCCGACAAGAACATGACCGTGCGGAATGCCTCCGACATCTGGCCGCGGTGATGCGGGAATAATTTTGACATGACTTTCCGACCTCTCTATTATGTATAAACACCGCCATTATAACGCGCTGCGCCGCCGCTGTAAAGTTTGCAGCAACACATGCGGCGTTTTGTACCAAAGTGACGCTGCAAAACGGAGAAAGATTTTATACAAAGTGCAGAAATTTGTGCAGAAGTATTACATGAGCGCAACTTTTGCGGTATACTGACTTCACTTTCCAACGCAGTGAGACAACAGCCGTAGGGCGTCGCAACGAGTTGAGCGACACCCTGCGGCTGTTTTTGTTTTGGAGAAAATAACGTATATATGAGGAGTAATTACAATGCCGCAAACAAAGAAACAGGAAATCGTCTACACCGTCATGATGGTCTGCGTCATGGTCTACGGAATGGTCTGCTACAATATCGCACTGGATGTGGGCGGGATGCAGAATTTCATCTTCGCCGCTGCCCTCAGTGAGCTGCCCATCATGGGCGTCATTGGCTTTTTGCTGGACACGTTCCTGGTCGGCCCCACGGCCATGCGCATCGCCACGGGATGGTTCACCCCAGGCAAGGACAAGCAGGTGTTCCTGGTGGCCGCTATCTCCTGTCTGTCCGCGTGGATGATGTGCCCGTTGATGAGCTTTTTCGCCACGCTGTTCTTCAAGGACAGCCACAACGCGAACTTTTTCGCCATGTGGGTGCAGACCACGGCGATGAACTATCCCACGGCATTTTTGTGGCAGCTGTGCGGCGCGGGCCCGCTGGTGCGGTTCGTGTTTGGCAAGGGTCTGGCCGCTATGAAAAAGAAGTGATAACGATTTCGTAATACATCGACAGGAAAAACACAAACCCGATTTTGTACCAATAAAACTGCACAAAAACCACTTGCTATATTTGGTAATAGTGCTATAATACGGCTGAACCTGAAAGTTGGGTGTACCTATTTATATAGAGAAAAGCCCCTTGGCCCCCTCGCAGAGGGAGGCAGGGAACCCAACCCAGGTAAAGCTCCCAAAGAGTGAGGTGCATTGCATGAAAGATGTCAACGACCTGATGCAGGCCATTTTGGAGATGGATGCCGCCCAGCGCCGCGAAAGCGAGAAGGCCCGGCTCGAGCGCTCTGCCCGGCTGGCTGCTCTGGACGAGCAGAAGCAGAAGATCATCGCGGAGTGTGACGCCCGCGAGAAGTCCGAGTCCGCCGCCGCCGCAAGAGCTGCCGAGGAGGGCAACGCCGCCGCACTGGCCGCGCTGGAGACCCAGCGCAGCCAGGCGGCCGAGGCCATGACCGCCGCCGCAAAGGCCCATGAGGCCGAATGGTGCGCTGCGCTTGTACAGCGCACCCTGGGCGGGGAGGCCGCACAATGATGCCCACGGGCAAGGCAAGCGGCAACGCCGTGCTGGCCAAGGCCCGCGCCCTGTACGGCAGCCGCCTGCGGGCTGACGATTACCGCCGCCTGATGGCCTGCCGCACGATGACCGAGCTGGCCGCGGCCTTGAAAGAATACCCGCTGTACAGCGAAGCGCTGGCAGAGGTCAACCCCCAGTACGCCCGCCGCGTTCAGCTGGAAAACTTGCTGCGCCAGAGCCTGTACACCCGGTACGACAGCCTTTGCCGCTATGACCGCAGCGCGGGCAGCAAAGTGTATGAGTATTTCACCCTCTGCTGTGAGGTCGATGAGCTGACTGCCGCCATGCGGTGTCTGGACGCAGGCCGCCCGGGCGATTACCTGTTCCGCCTGCCGGAGTTCTTGCAGCAGCGTTGCTGCATCGACCTCTACGCGCTGGCCAAGGCCACGAGTTTGGACGGTATCCTGGCCGCTGTGGCCGGTACGCGGTGGGAAAAGGTCCTGGCACCGCTGCAGAGCGCCAAGCCGGACCGCGGTCTGACCGCCCAGGCCGAGCCGCTTCTGCAGGACTTCCGCCACCGCGCACTGGTGGCACTGGCCCCCGCCAAGGGCGGCACAAGCGCTGCGCCGAACCTGCGCGACCTCGTCGAGCTGGAATGCGACACCTCCGCTGTTTCCAACGCCGCGCGGCTCATCCGCATCGGCGCGCCGGACTCGGTGGTGCGCACCAACGCCCGCCGCGACTGCACGGCCCTGACGAACGACGAGTGGGAATACCTGCTCGCCGCCCGCGATCTGGACACGTTCAAGGCGCGGTTCGCCAGGACGAAGTACGGCCCGCTGCTGGAACACCATGAGTACAGCGTTTTGAAGGAGGGCTTCTTCCACTACCGATGCGACTGGTGCCGCAAGTGGCTGCGGTTCTCCACCGACCCGACGCTGGTCATGCTGTGTTACGTCTGGCTGGCCCGGTGTGAGGTGCAGGATCTGGATCACATCATTGAGGGCGTGCATTACAAGCTGCCGCCCGAGGATGTCCAGCCGCTGCTGGTGGGGTTTGATGAGAAGGATTGAGTGACCCTTGGCCCCCTCTGGGAGGGGGCTCCGCCCGCAGGCGGTGGGGGAGAGAGCTTCGCGGCAGCCCGAAATATTTCGGGTGATGGCAAGGTTCGCTCCCTCCGCCCCTGCGGGGCACCGTCCCCCTCTGGCGCAAGCGCCACCTCCCCCGTGTCGGGGGAGTCTGTCTCGCCGAGGGAGGCAAGCTGAAACAAGGAGTGTGAACTGATTGGTTGAAAAGATGAAACTGGTGCGGGTGCAGGGCACGATGCCCCAGCTGAACGAGTTTATCGGCTCGTGCTGCATGGACGGACGCTTTGACCTTGAGCCCGCAACCAGATATATGTCGGAATCGCTGGGATACGGCGCTCTGAATGAGGAGAACCCCCACACCGCGATCCGCGACCAGATCGAGACGATGGCCAAAGAGGCCAATATGGAGCTGCACGAGGGGCAGCAGCACAGCGACCCGGTGGATGCCGAGGGCCGCAGCTATCTGAGCGACCTGCTGGAAAAGATCGACGACCTCTGCGCCGAGCGCAAGGTCCTGCTGGACCAGAAGAAGCTCTGCGAGGACGGCATCGAGCAGTACAGCCACTTTACCGGCCTGAAGGTCAACGTGGACGACATTCTCGACTGCGCCCACGTCAAGATCCGCTTCGGCTTCCTGCCGACGGAGGGCTACAACAAGCTGATGAACAACTACGGCGACGACCCGTACATCCTGTTCACCCCCTGCAACCAGACGAAGGCCGGTTACTGGGGCGTCTACATGACCCCGCGGGAGCACGCGCTGGAGACCGACGGCATTTTCTCGATGCTCTACTTTGAGCCGGTGCATGTGCCCGGCGCGGCTGGCTCGCCCGCCGAGATCATCGAGCACTTTAAAGAGAACCTCGACGTTGTCAACAAGAGCGTCGAGGACGTCAACGCCCGCATTGCCGCCCTGTGGCAGCAAAACGCCGACAAGGTCCAGCTGCTGTACAACACAGCCTGCTACTACGCGGCGGTCTACGACCTGCGCCGCATGGCCGCGGTCAAGGGCGAGCACTTCTTCTGCGTCGGCTGGGTCCCGGCGTCGGAGGTGGACGAGGTCGCGGGCAAGGCCCGCGGCATCCATGGGCTGCGCGTCACGGTGGACGGACCGGAATCCGCCGGTAAGATGACGCCCCCCACCAAGCTGAAAAACCCCTGGTGGAGCCGCCCTTTTGAGTTTTTCGTCGAAATGTACGGTCTGCCCGCCTACGGCGAGACAGATGTCACCGGCTTTGTAGCGATCACATTCACCGTGCTGTTCGGCATGATGTTTGGCGACGTCGGGCAGGGTATCGTGCTGGCACTGTTCAGCACATTCATGTGGAAGGTCAAGCACAATGACCTGTTCCATCTGATGATCCCCTGCGGCATTTCGAGCACGATCTTCGGCCTGGTCTACGGTTCTCTCTTTGGCTACGAGGAGGCCCTTGACCCGCTCTACCATGCGCTTGGCATGGCAGGCAAGCCCGTTTCCGTTATGGATTCCATCACCGGCATCCTGATGGTGGCTGTCTACATCGGCATTGTGCTGGTGCTGGCCGCCATGGCACTGAATATGTACACCCACGCCCGCCACAGGGAGTGGGGCGAGTTCATCTTCTCGCCCAACGGCCTTGTCGGCATGGTGACCTACCTGTGCGGCGTTGATCTGGCGTCCGCTTATATGGGTGCTGTCACGTTTATGCCGCAGGTGCTGGCGGTGGTCGGCATGGTCGTCGGTCTGGTGCTGCTGCTCTTTGCGGAGCTGCTGGCCCCGATGGTCGAGGGCAAGCCCTGGAAGCCTGCGGGCGGTATGGGCAACTACCTGATGCAGAGCGTATTTGAGCTGCTGGAAACGGTGCTGAGCTACCTGTCCAACACGATCTCGTTCTTGCGTGTCGGTGCGTTCGTCATCGTCCACGCCAGCATGATGATGGTCGTCTTTACGCTGGCCGGTACGCCGAACAACATTGTTGTGGTCATCCTGGGCAACCTCGTGGTCATCTGCCTCGAGGCACTGCTCTCCGCCATTCAGGGCATCCGTCTGGAGTTCTACGAGATGTTCAGCCGCTGCTACAAGGGCGGCGGCCGCAAGTTCGTAGCCTTTGATTTGAAGAAAGCAAAAGCATAAGATGCGCCGTAGGGGCCGGACATATCCGGCCCGCAACCATCCCACAATCGGACGATAGAATCGAAGCCGCGGGCCGGGCATGCCCGGCCCCTGCAAAAGCGCCTTGACAGAGGGGCGCGGAATAAAACAAAAAATTACGGAGGGTTCCATTATGAAAACCAAGTTCAGCAAACTGTTCGTTACCATCCTGATCGTGGCCGCTGTGACCTGCTGCGGCGCACTGGGCGTCTTTGCCGCGGATGATGCCAATGCCGACACCACCGCTGCCACCACCGCTGCCGAGACCGTCAACACCGACAATGACCACAACAGCTCTTTGAGCATCGGTCTGGTCGCTGCCGCTCTGGCTACGGGTCTTGCCGGTATCGGCGGCGGCATGGCCGTCGCTTCCGCTGCGCCTGCCGCTATCGCAGCCAACAGCGAGAACGAAAAGACCTTCGGCAAGAGCCTGATCTTCGTCGCCCTGGGCGAGTCCATCGCTCTGTACGGCCTGGTCATCTCCATCATGATCCTGTCCAAGCTGGTGTAACGCCATGCGGTTCTTTCTCATCAGCGACAACTCCGACGCCATGAACGGTCTGCGCCTTGCGGGTATTGAGGGCACCGTCGCCCGCAGCGAGGCCGACCTGCGCAACGCGCTGGAAATGGCAGCCCAGCAGCCCGACATCGCCGTGCTGCTCGTGACCGAGAAAATCGCCGAGACCTACACGGCCACGCTGGACAGCGCCCGCGCTGCCGGTGGGCCGCTGCTCATCACGGTGCCCTCCACCGGCGGCGGTGCTGCCGGTAAGGACCGCCTGACCCGCTATATCCGCGAGG